>JAABUK010001583.1_pt1 | contig 42777 bp, 41 predicted proteins | sample 5559141 | NCBI WGS metagenome assembly JAABUK01 (sample SAMN10711869, study PRJNA513367) | rock metagenome | isolation source: Antarctica rocks | place: Antarctica: Victoria Land, Pudding Butte nord | collected 2016-01-03 | reverse complement strand
CAAACGTTGAAGCATTTACTGCTGAACTGCAGACATTATAGAGCAGAGCAGATAAAGCTTAAGGAAAAAGCTCAGCTCAAAAACACAGACACTATATTGACACTGTTCATCATCAAAATTGAAAGAATCGCAACACTAGAGTATTTGAAAAATACTCGAATTGCGACGAGAAAATGACTATTAGAAACGAAAGAGTAGAACGCGAAGAATGCAAAAGAACAAAGAAAAACGAAAGTACAATGACGAGAATTGAGAAAGAGCGCTTGTATGCGCAAACTATCGATGTGATTGATCAACGAGAAGATATAAAGCAGCGACTTTGATCAGATTACATGTAACTTAGCATACATACAGCGCCTAGACAGTGTCATAGTCATAGACTGCATGCACTTAATGAAGAAATAAAAAAAAATAAAAAAAAGATACAAACAAAGATCATATTGATCGCAAATATATGATCGCAAATATATAACTTTTGCATAGACTCATAATGAGTGTTGAATCGAGTAAGAATTAAAAAAAAATACAAAACTTGCAAAAAGAATTGAAAATTAAATTCAATGAAAAGTGCAAGACATTTCTGAAAGCAATGTACTCATCATTTTCGAAAATTTAAATCAATAAAGAATTACTATTAAATGAAAGTATACAGTGATCAAGAGTTATTGAAGAAAATGTTATGATTCTAGCTACGCATCTTCGTTGATGACTATGTTGATGACTATGTTGATGACTATTCTGAGAACTATCGTCAATCACTCGTCGCTAGAACATAGACTTGTTTTGAAGTCAACTCTATTCAGAGTTAGCTTATGTTCTTCTGAGTCATATAAATAGTCAACTCTTCTCTTCTAGATACTTTTGTTTCTTAGCATTTATATACTCGTTACCTTACACTCATATGACTCGCTCTATGCTGACTTTTAACATTATATAAATGCTTCTTCGTTACAGACGAAGAGAAATAATCTGCATTGACTTGCTCTGCTTGATTCACACGACTATTGACTTTGATCTAGTCGACTTGCAATCATGCAGACACTCACTCTTCTTTCTCGTGAGCTGACTCAGCGAGAATAAACAAAAGATTCAAACTCGTGCGCTGATCAGCGAGTATAAACAAACGATCAAAATCATTCGACTAGATCAGAAGATCAGCGAATTAATCATTCATTCAGATTCGCAAGAAATTCTTCGAATTTGATGAACAAATGAGATCAGTCATAGAACTGCGTGAAGTCTTTATCTCAAAGAGCAATCAAAGAGATCAGTCAAGAACTGCGTGAAGTCTCTATCTTGATGAGCAAATCTCAACAGTGAGTCTGCTTCAATGACACTCATTGTCAATGCAATGACTCATCTACTCTCATCGCTCTACCTATCAGTGAATCGATTCGTCTACTCATTCATGTGCAACTAGTGAGTCTGCTACAATGACATGATAATGTCTTTAACAACAAGCAAACCTTTGAGCTTGTTTCTATATCGAAACTTCAGTGAGTTTGCTTCAACGACACTCTCAATGCAATGATTTACTCACTTTCATCATTCTATCTATCAGTGAATCTGACTCGTCATTGAGTTCACATGCAACTAGTGAGTCTGCTTCAATGACATCTTTCGTCAATGCAATGACTCAGCTACTCACATTGCTTTATCAATCAGTGAATTGATCTGTCGACTCGTTCGCATGCAAATAGTGAGTCTGCTACAAAGACATCTTTCGTCAATGTGATGATCTATCTACTCACATCACTCTATCTATCAGTGAATCTGATCAAATGTTCACGTGCAATCAGTGAGTCTGCTTCAATGACACGGTCAATGTGATGATCTACTCACTCTCATCGCTCTACTCATCAGTGAACCTGATCATACGTTCATGTGCAACTAGTGAGTCTGCTACAATGACATCATTCTACCTTGCATAGTGAGTCTGCTACAATAGGCATTTCGATTCTACACAAGACTAAGAAAATACATTCATGCAAACATGAATCATTGAAGAGAAGAAGTAATGTTACGATTCTAGCTACGCATCTTCGTTGATGACTATGTTGATGACTATGTTGATGACTATTCTGAGAACTATCGTCGATCGCTCGTCGCTAAAGCATAGACTTGTTTCAAAGTCAACTTTATTCAGAGTTAGCTTATGTTCTTTTGAGTCATATAGATAGTCAACTCTTTTCTTCTAGATACTTTTCTTTCTTAGCATTTATATACTCGTTACCTTACACTCATATGACTCACTCTATGCTGACTTCTAACAGGAAAAATCAAGCACGCTATTAACTTCTCAGCACTCAGAAAAGCATTTAAATCAGACGAAATGTCATTTGCAATTATACAATGAATGTACAAAAGCATATTAAAAATCTTCAATTTAGTGTACTCAGATTTGATTAAAAATGACTATCATTTGAAAATATGATGTGAAGACACGAGAATTATTCTGAAAAAATCAGACAAGTTGAATTATTCAATTTCAAAAACATACAGAATTATTACGCTGCTAAACTGTTTAAACAAAGTAGCAGAAAAAATAATAGCAGTACAACTGTCTTACACAGCTGAAATTAATGATAAGCTGCTGAATTTTGATCAAATGAAAGACAAAAAACAAAGATCAACTATAAATGCAGTACTAAATTTAGTACATGATGCGTAAATGACAAAAAGTTGAGAAAACACGCTTATTTATCTACTTCTAAATGTCAAAGAAGTTTTTGATCATGTTGCGTTGAAATAACTGATTAAAATATTGATTAAAATGTTTCTTACAAAATTGAATTATTGACTTAGCATTTAATGATAAACATTAGAAATCAAAGAAAATAAACACAGAAATATCACAAAACTCATTTTAAATCAGATTTAAGTTAACTCTGAAATTTTATAACTCTGTCAAGATATCATTTAAATTACATCATATTTTTAACTTAATATATCATGAGTTATATTGTGCTTAACTTGACAATGCTTGACAAACTTTCTATAGTCAATCAATTTTCTTGAGTTATCAAGAACTTCTTAATAATTAACTTTATCATAAAATATGTTGAGAAGTGCAATGATAGACTCGTCTCTAGCAGCTCTTCGTAGACTAGCGTCAGGAAAAAGATCATGTGTCGCGACTCAGTCATGTTAGCAGTATATAGATAGAGCAGTCTACAACTTCTCTCTACAATCTGCATAGATTTCATCATATGTAATACTGTTCACTTTATTCTTTCAATAAATTATGAGTCTTGATTAGCAAAAAGCTTTCAACGTAATTAGATTGAAACATTCTAAGCATTTGATGCTCGATAACTCAATACAAGACTTATTGAAATGAGCAATCAGCGATCACTTACTACGCATTTCATGAAAAGACAAATAAGTACACTGACTTAGAAAAGTTCAGTGAAATTCGACAGCTTACTACGCATCTCACAAGAAGATAAATAAACATTCACATCAAATCAACAGTTTACTACAAGTTCTTAAGAAAGTGAACAAATAGACATACTTAAACACGTCAAAGAACACATAAAATTTTCATCATCATTGACAAGATTACATTCTCTTCACTTCACTCATCAATTTATTTAATATTCTTATTTTATTCTTTGATTTTAACAATAAGCTGAATCTACATCAACGTCATGAACTTCAATGACTTCTTCGTCAAATGACAATCTGTTTTCATTCTTACTTGCAAGAACTGCAATCAATGATTTTCTCTTATGAAAAGATGACTCATTGAGAAAGACTTGTGATTCATTATTGAAGACAAGTCTGACTTGAACACACTCAACAGCATCATCAACATCATCAGCGAAATTCAATCTTTCGATTTTGAAAGTCAAAAGATCAATGTAAAAGCTTACTACTGACTGATCATCTGCATCATCATCGATGATCAAGAACACACTGCAGACAAAACATCAGCAAAAGAGATTTGAAATACTCTGAGCTACAAATACAAAGAGAAGCTACAAATCATTGAGAGACAATATTTGATGAACTTTATTAACTACAGAATGTCGACGAATATCTTTATTGAAAAGACATGAACACATCTCATCAAGCTGACTTGAAAGATCGTTGCAATACAGAATGACATAAGTGATTTATTCAAGTCAGAACGTCGCTTTCAAGTCTTACTTCAATTGCTGTCAAATGAATACATGATCATTCAAGATGTCATTGATGTGCAGAACAAGTCAAACATTGAAAGAAAACTTCAAAAGCTACAAGAGAAGAAAGCACAATTGAAGACAACAGAGACTGTGCTATGAATCAAGCGAGAAAACGAACGTAAGCGTACTGATTGAGAGCAGAACAAACGCAAAATCAGTCATCATTGCAAACACTTTTCAGACTTCGACAGCGATCAATTGCGTCATCAATTTCTAAGATGTTTTCTCTGTGAAAATAAACATCATCTAGTCGATTGCTCTCATCTGTCTGCAACTCAAGAGCTTGTGAAGAAATGCAAAGATAAAGACAAAACAAGACACAAAAGCGCTGATGATTTTCAAACTCTTGCTGAGCTTCTGAAGAGCAAATACAAGAAGCACAGAGTTTACAACGTGAAAAGCGACTTTGAAATTTCTGATGATGATGAGAATGATGAGAACGAAGAGAGCGAGAATATTGCAGCTTTGTCAAAGAACATTGTCAATAAGATTTCTGAATTTGATTGAATTGCAAACTTTGATGTCTTCTTGTACATGACTGATCAACTTTGACTTTTTAATGAGTTTTTAATTTGCATTAAGAAATGTATCATTAAAGTTGAAGAAGAAAAATTGTATGTTAATCACTGTGACACAGCAATCATGTAAGATCATCATGAAAACTCAGTCAAGCTGTTCTCTGTTCTTCATGTTTCTAAGCTTGAGATGAATCTTCTTTCTGAAAGAAGAATGTGTGAGAAAGATTTGCAAGAGAGCTTTGATGATAAAGATTTGTACATGCACGACAAGCAAGAAAAGCAGATGATTGAGACTTTAGAATGCAAAGATATTTATATAGTAAAAAGAATTGCAAATGATCTTGATGAATTTGCATTACTATCAGTTATGCAGCATGACATCTCATCAGCATTTTCAGCGACGCACAGTTCAATGAATCTTGATGATTCAATGAATTTAGATCATTCTGCGTCTTACACTAACGTAATTCATCATGAGAACAAGGTCAAAGTTGATCATGATCAACTTAGCTTTGCAAATGACAAAAGCTTCAAGTTGTACAAGCTGTGACATCATTGTTTCACTCATCTTGAATCAGCAAAGCTTCGTCAGCTTCATAAGATCATCACTTTGAAAAAATCTATTTTCATCAACAACAGTCATGAGAATGTGTGTGAGATATGTGCGCTCATCAAGTTCATTAACAAATGAAAACACAATGTCAGCAATTGAAAGACAAGTATCTTGACTTTCATCTTTATAAACATCTGTGAATCACTATCGTTGTTTCTTGATAGCGAGTCGTACTTTCTAAAGATAGTGAATAATCACTTCAGAAAGACTTGATGCATTTCTTTGAAGCAATGATTCAATGCATCAGATGCTTTGCGAAAATGAAAACTCAGTGTAAAGCTTCACAGCAATGTCAAACTTCTCTCAGTACACAGTGACAACATTATGAAACTTAAAGTCATCTTGAATAGCTGATGCTCATCAGTTGACATTGTTTCTCAATACATTGTTTTACATATGTCAATTCAAAATGAAGTAGTCAAAAGAGTCATATACATCACAGAAAACTTAATGCAAGTCATGATCAAGAATGCTGAACTTCTCATTGAGTTTTGAGCAGAAGCTGTGAAAACAGATGTCTATCTGCAAAATTGAATCATCATGAAACTCTTGATCAACGAAGTTCTCATGATTTCAAAGAAGACATTCATCGAAATCAAACTCTCAATTGATCATGTACAAGTATGAGAATGCAAATGCTACTTGCACATTGATCTCAAGTTGTTGTCAATTGAAGACAGACAAGACAAATTCATGAACAAAGACAGATTCAATGCATTCATGAAATATGTGAAAGACATTGATAAGCAATATTATTTTTGAGCTTCAGATCTTGATCAAGTCATCAAGAATCATGCTGTCAAGTTCGTTGAAGATGAAAAGAGTGAAGACATGAACTTGCAACTTTGCAAACAGACATTCAATGTTCTTTCAGAGCGAAGATCTGTGAGAAGATCATCAAAGAATAACATGTCAACTGACGTTTCAAAATCTGATGCTTTCATGATTAACGTTTCATTTGAATCAACTAATGCATTGAAGATTATTGCAATCAACTTGAATGCACTATTCAAGATCACGTCACAAACATCAGATGATCACGAAATTCACTTGAATGTTCAGATCACTCAGAAAGTCTTTGCATCAAGCATGTTGAAGTCAGCAGTTTAAACATTTCTGCATGTAATCATTTCAAAGAGAAAAAGAAACAGCAAAGATCAACAACTGAAAGATCGCGCATTCAAGATTTTGCGAGCTATGATGATCTGATTCATCACAGAGAAAGTTGATGACAATGAGAGTGATTTTGACACAAGCATGTCATGAACATTATTCAACATTGATGAATCTGACTCTTTTAAAGCAATAAGAATCTTTACATTAAACACTTACAAAGACGCAGTGCAGAACTCAGTTTGAAAGAAACTTTGAAAAGAAGTGATTAATGCAGAACTTGTGACATTAGTCATTAATGAAATCTGACAAGAAGAAGTGTTGCTCAAAAAGATTAACATCATAACAAGCAAATGAGTTTTTAAGTTAAAGATGCATGTTGATGATTCTCTTGATAAATTGAAGACAAGACTAGTGATCAAAGATTTCTTTCAAATTCATGAAGTTAACTACAAGAATACTTTTGCGTCAATCATCAAGTTTGACACTCTGCAAGTCTTTCTAGCTATCATGATAATGAAAGATCTTGAACTTCATCAAGTCGATGTGAACAATGCATTTACTGAGTTGTTTCTCAAAAAAATCATCTACATGTCTTCTTCATCTGAAATGAAAGTCAAATCTAACTGTATTTTAAAAGTTCTTCAAAGTCTTTATGATTTCAAGCAAGCTGCACAAGACTGACATAATTGCTGTGTAACAACGTTGTCTGAACTCAACTTCACATAATGTACTGCAGACTCATGTCTTCTGATTCATAAATCAAAAGAAATCATGTTGCTACTATACATTGACAACATAATCATCATCTGCAAATCATTGAGTAACATTAAATGATTTAAGCATGAGTTTTAATGTGTTTTCAAAGTCAAGAATCTGAGAAAAATGAAGAAGATTCTTGATATTCAAATCACTTGCAACAGAAAGACATAAATCTTACGAATGAATCAAACTCACTATCTTCATGATGTTCTCAAAAGACTCAACATGAAGTAAGACAAGTACAAGACAACAGATCTTTTAATGAATGAATATGATGCTTTTCGCTCAGCTGAACTTGAAGATGTGAGAATTGATCAGCATGAGTATCAACAAGTTATTGAAAGTCTCATGTATGCTGCAATTTACACTTGACTCAACATCATCTTTGTTCTCAATTGACTAAGTCAATATTTCAGCAATTCTGCAGAACATCATGAACACATCTTGAAGAAGTTGATGTGATACGTTCATTTCATTATTGATCTAGACATCATGTACAAAGTCAGTGAAAGCATGAAGTTAGTAGAATACTCTGACTCAGACTACGTCTCAGACAGACTAGATCACAAGTTGATTCTTGTTTACATCTACATGCTTAATGAAGAATCAGTCTTCTGAATGAGTTGAAAGCAAAAGTTCATTGTCACATCAATCATTAAGACAGAGTACATGACTTTATCAATCTGCATCAAGAAAAATCTATGAATCAGTCAAGTGCTCAAAAACATGAATCTGACAAAGTACTTAAGCATCAGTCACAGTTATGTTGATATTCTTGAGAAGATTACTCATCAATCTGTCTCACTCATGCAGCTCAAAGAAGATAATCAAGCGACTCTTATGCTGATTAAGAATGCTCATATTCACGAATGATTGAAGCACATTGACATCGCTTATCATCACATTTGAGATCTGCACAAGAAGAATCAGATCTCAGTGAACTTCATCTTTAGTCAAGATATGATAGCAGATGAATTAATCAAGTCACTATCTCAACAGAACTTCAAGAGATTCATTGAACAACTGAAATTGAAAAGCAGTGAAAGTTGAGAAACTTGCAAGCATCAAGTGAAAGTGTTGAGAAGTGCAATGACAGACTCATCTCTAGCAGCTCTTTGTAAACTAACGTCAGAGAAAAGATTGTGTGTTGCAACTCAGTCATGTTAGCAGTATATAAATAGAGCAGTCTACGACTTCTCTCTACAATCTGCATAGATTTCATCATATGTAATACTGTTCACTCTATTCTTTCAATAAAATATATTTATTCTGTATCTGCTTAGAATATTACATTGTCATATCACTTTTATAAATCTCATTTATTTATTTAGTAAACTTAATAATAATAATAATAAATTCATACACTTTTGTGACATTGATTAGATCGACTCATGAGAGATTTTATGCTATGTATGTCGAGTGAACAAAACTCTCTGAGATAGAAAATCACTCGCTATTTATACAACTGCTTCATGCAGTTGAAACAACAAGATTAAAACTATGTATCAAATTTGTTCATGTTGATTGCATGTTAAAGAATGAGTGTTTTAGTCATTTTAAATTGCTTCAGAAGCTTTGTTTTCATCATCATTCTCACTGCTGCTCTGAAATCTTTCGTGATTGCGATGATTATTTGATAGTTTGAAAAGTCGATGTCACGTAGCATTCTTGATCGCAGATGCGTTCAGTTCAAGCAATGCATGAGTACATGCTTCGCTGTCTGATGACTTCGTTCGCAATTGCATCATGAACTATTCATGTTCAAAATGTTTCTTGAGTGCAAATAAATGTTAAGATCTATGCATTTGATTCTGATGTAAGTTGCAAGAATGCTTTCAATCTTCTGAAGATCATCACGCATCTTTATCATCTTGTTGAATAAATAAGATCTTTGTGCTGAGATTGCATTGATGTCTGCAATGCATTTCTTGTATTTTTCTCATTGTTGCTCTCATTGATCTTTGTGATATAATGCTATTGCGATGCTATCACTTATTGAGATCATTGTAAAGAGATTGAATTATCTGCATCTAGACTGCATTCTTGTGTCTTCTTGAATAACTGTGTTCAAAAGCACTATTTTCTTGATGACAGAGAAGCGAGAAATGAGATGATTAATTTTCATCAGTTGAGTGCATATGAGTTTGCATGCTCATTTAATCTCTTGCGTTCTGTTATCAATTTGACTGCGTAATATGACTTTATTCTGCAGCATGTTCAGATAAACATGCAGCAAACTTATGTACATTTCAATGCTTACTTTTTTGAATGCTTTTACAACGTGACGTAGAATCTGATTCTACAGAGTTTTTAGTTTGCATTTCTTGTCTGACAGTTTTTTCTCTTTGTCGCGCTGATGTTAAACTGATGCTTCAAATGCAATTTATGATTTCACTATAGTTGAGTACACTTGTTTTGCTTTCGTGAAGATTGCTTTTCATGTGAAGACTTTTAAATGACTAAGCGTAAGCATTCTTGTGACGTGACTCGCTTTTATTTGTTGAAGATGTGCATCTCATTGCAGTTTCATGTTCAGTTGAATCTCTAGAACTTGCACATTTGACTTTGACTTAATCACTGAGCTTTTTATTTGTATGCTAGTCGTCATGTTGAATTTTCTCAATTTTCTAGTGAAATGTGTGAGTTTGTATTTTTCGAGTGCAAATGTTGCATCATGAATTCAAGCTCACTTCACGCAGATGTCATGTATCTTGCTCAGTGTTTTGCAAATTTCTTTGATGAATCTGTCATATGCTAGAATGTTGATGTCATTTATGAAGTTGAGCACTTCAATTTTGATTTTCAGTGCTTCGCATTTTTCAATTAAACTTATGTTGAAAAATAGAAAGAAAATTGATGAAATGAAGAACTCTTGAGATATGTTTGCATTTATCTCACGCATAATGCTCATTTGCTCATCAAATATTAGCAATGTCTCTCTGTTTTCTAGAAAGCTGCATGCTCATTAAACTATGTAGCTCAATGTTCTTCTCATTTTCAGCATATGCAGCAGTCTGATGTGCAAGACTTGATTAAACACTTCAATGACATTTAAACTTAGCATGAAGATCACGTACTTGATCTTGCAATCTCACACAATGTGAACTTGATTTACTAGTAGATTTAACGTCAAGATCACAAATCACTTGCATCTCACTCTCATTTAAGCATTTGAAAGCATGTGATGAGTCTCAGTTATGTCACTCAGTCTTTTGATCATAATTGACTCTAAAGCTTTGCTCATGATATCAAGCAAAGCAATGAGTCAATATGTTTTCAAGTCAATGTAATCACTTTTCTTTGATTTGCATAGTACTATTGTTTGAATCTTTTTGAACTGCTTCAAATGATATTTATGTATCATGCATGCGTTGAATAGACTCGTCAGCACTGAGATCAGTTCTGTGAAATCTGCTTGAAGTGCTTTGTTTGAGATTTCAGAGATGTCTGACGCTTTGTTCGCTTTTACTCGTCTGATTGCTCACTTCATCTTGTTCTCTGAAATGCATGAATTTGATGATACTGTCAAAGATATGAATGAATCTGAAATGTCATTAATGTTTGCTTGTGAAAGTGAAGAAAAGAATTTTTCTTGCAGCATCTCAATTTTTTCTTCAAACGTTGTTGTCATGTAATTAGTATCATCTCATTTCAATGACGAAAACTGAAAAAGTTTTTTAAATAGTTGACTTTTGATTCTAGCTCATTTTGCAAAGCATCATATCAATTTCAATGCGTTGCTTAGCTCATGCATCTGTGATCTGAAGTGTGTGCATTTTGTTTGTCTGATGATCTTGTTTTTGTGATCATTGTGTTTCAGATATTCATTTCATGTTTCTAATGTATCTTGCGTTTTTCATATGATTTGCAGTCATTTTGATTTTGTTACTACTTTGAAGCAGCTTTGATTTCAGAAGTTTCTTGCTCAATTTGATGATTTTGCTCAAAGAGTAAACTTCTCAATAATCTCTTGTAGTATTTTGATGATTTCTGTCACTCTGTCATTCATTTCAGCTTTGCTGTTCAAAGAATGATCTGACGAAAGATATATTTGCAGATAAGCACTCAGTGCTTCTGTGTTCATTTTTTTTCAGAGTCAACAAGTTGAAGACTGCACTAAGATTGTTTGTAAATTTAGCTCTGTGACAATTGAAAGATGATCTGATTTCTGATGTAAATTGATTCGTACTTTGCATTTGCATGTCATAGACTGTATTTTCTCGCTGCTAAAGACTAAATCTATCATCGTAAACTGATTGTGAGTCTTGCAAGTAATTGTGTCTGATTTCAGCAGTAGTCTCAGTCTTGCATTTGTAATGATGTTTAGTAGAGTATCAATCATTGTATGTTGAGTGAAGCATCTTCATCTTTCTCAGTGTGAATGATGTAGATTGAAGTCTTCTACGACTAGTTGTTTGCAGTCATTCTTGAGTAGTTCATTCAAGCGAGAAATAGTTGAGAGTTTCTCTGTAAATATAATGAATAGTGAGCTTGAGTTGTAGACGTTTAGAAGTCTTAGCATCTGCGTTTTGTCATCTGTGTTGCAAGTTAATATTCTGATTGAGCAAATGTCTGACTCAGCTGTCTTTACTGTTCACTGATTGAATCTTAAGCATTTGTTAACATATATGCATGTTCTTAACTGAAATGACGAGTTTTTCACTAGATGAAAGAAGTTGTGAGCTGAGTTAAATGATTGTAAGTCATTGATGTTACGTTCTTACTTCTGTATGATTATTATGTTGAATTTGCGAACTTTTTTGTTGATCAAGAATGATTCTTGAATCTTCAATGATTTTCTGATGTTGTACTGTAGAATTTGTAGAAAGAATTGTTTTATCATAAAGTTATTTGTAGCTGTTGTTGACTCTGCGTTGAGAAGACTCTTTGTATGCTTTCAATCACTGAGAATCTTTTGCACTTTCTGATTGAGCGTTTCTGAGTCTGCTCAGATGTTGTCTCATCTGAGTCGCTAGTCACACATGAAAAGAGATTGACTCGTCTCTTCTTGACTTCTATCATCTGTCATGTTGATTCAACATCTCGATTGCGTGTTTTCAACATGATGCTTGTTGAGCTTGAAAAGTTCGTTGAATCTATGAAGTCAGTTGAGCTCAACAAATTCATTGAGCTTAGAGAGTTCAAAAACAGCGAGAAAAGTGCGTGATTGTATTTCAACGCTTTCAAATATCTGACTGATCTGTTTCTGTAAATTTCTGATGTCTGTTTCATCTGTTGTTGTCATTTGAGACAAATGCATCTTCAAAGTTTGTAATCTTCGTTGCAGTTGATGCAACGTCTTTTATTCAAAGACATCATGCACTCTTTGATGTGATGTTTGTCTGCGCATTTAGCGCAGCGTTGTTTCTTCTTGCAGAATCTGATCATATGATCAAATTTGAAGCATCTGTAACATTGAGTGATGCAACAGTTCTTTTCAAACAGCTTGCATAAGCATTCTTGATATGAGTTTAGCATGCTCTCGTTCATTAGTTGATTCATCATTGCTTCAATTGCAATTTCTACGATGAGCAACAAGTGAATCTTCTTACTTTCAACTACTTTCTTGAGTCAGACTATTCTTAGAATCTTTAGATTCTCATGAAGTCTTACGTTGTCTTTTATCAGTCTTTTAATGATTACTTTCTGATTGCTTATGTCTATTGTAATGTGTATCTCATGTGCTAGTACAGCGAAGATTTGATGCATTATACGCGTCAAGTTCGCGATTTCTTTTGCTTATGTTTGAGATTTTCCCAGGTTTGCTCAAGTCTCTGAACTCACTGCGTGAAGTATAATGTCTTCGCTTTTAAGCTTTTGAAGAGACATGATTAGATTTCTTTGAGCTGTCAACACGTTTGTGATTTCTTGAAGAATCTGTTCAATAGATTTCTTTTGTATCTTCTTTATTTTCTTTCTTTCTGCTATCTTCATCATGACTTCTCATCTCTTGCAAAGCGATAACAATTTGTCTCTGAAGTATTACTCTTTCATTGTTACTTCTTCTCTTGTCACGTTCGTTCATGACGTGATTTTTGATGAAAAGTGCGTGCTATCTTATGTTTGCATGTTATCTTGTATTTGTAGCTGCTTGCTAAGCAGTTGTACAAATGTCTTCAATTTCTGTACATTCTTCACAATGAATGTGTTCTGATTCTTGTTGTTTTTTCTCTCTGAATTGTTTCAAAGACATTGCATCAGCTTCACTGCTACTTCTTTTCACGAATGATCTTTGCTCTTCTCTTTCTCTAACATTGATATCTGTATTAGAAGATCAATAATATTAACAACATGTTTCTTGTTGTTGTGTAAGCTTTTCGACTTCACGTTGCTGTTTCTTTGTGATGAATCAACGTTGTTTGCAATCATCTTTGAATCAGCATTGCTGCAGTTCATGCAATTCATCGTCATTTATTCATCTTCTAGATTCGTTCTGCTTTGATTGTATTGCTCTTTTCAAAAATTTGCTTTGCGCGCGTTGTGATTGTTTTTTTTAAAAGAAGATTCTTAGTAAACTTAATCATTACATTAATTATGTATTAATTAAAGTAAGTTTTTGATCGAATGTCACATAAAGAATTATTAACTTGCTTATGTTTAATGATGCTTCTTGATTGAAAAACTTACAAAAACAAATTACTTAAACTATTTAAAGACAAAGCACATCATCAACATGATGCTTACGCTTCATTCTGATCATCAAAAGCAGATGAGAAGCATCATTAATGTGATGTTGATGAGTGAACAAAAGATGATTATTGCTATCTTGCAGAAGAATTCAGTCAAGATGAAAGATATATAGAAGAAATTACATAAGCTGCAAGTACTTTATGAACTCAATGAATGTAAAAACAACGAGCTGATGCTCTGAGAAAAGATGAGAAGTTTGACAAAGATAATAAAAAAGCTAACGTGTCAACACGTTGCTGCATTAACTGTTAATCAGCACATGAAGAATCAGCTGAAGAGACTGAAAAAGATAACGAGCAGACTTGAAAAAGAGTTCATGAAGAAGAGAAAACACGTTGACAGCTGAATGAAGAGAATGAGCATGAAGTCAACGACATCATTTGAGAGTCATCTAGTGTTCAATGTTAACATATTATTGTCAGTGCAAAATCATTGTAAGAAATTTGAAGTAAAGATTTTCATCAAAAAGAAAGAAGAAATAAAGAGAATCATGATGATAACAATGAAGAACATAGTGAGATGAGTGAGAGAAATTGACGTCGACGAAATGCTGTTAATGCACAAGAACATAAAGATGATGAAAAAATAATTAAGACTGCTGATATTTTAAATTAAGATGAAGAGTAGCAAAAGAACATTGAAGAAAAATGATTTTTGAATCAAAGAGATATTGTTGAACATATGTTTGCATGAAATCAATTTTGAAGTAGTAGTACATGAGATTAAAATCGAAGAAATGTTTAAGAACATAAAGAAGAAAGAGATGAGAATGCTCATCAAGATTAACAAAGATATACATTCAAAGATGATGATCAAGAAGATTGAGTGACTCATAAAGAAAAGTAAGCAGAAGAGATACGTCTCGCTGATGATATGCATAGTCAGTGTTGAGATGATGAACAAGCTGATCAATGAGAAAGTATGTCATGAGATCAACATAAAGATCACACAGTTCTATGACTTAAGCTGCAAAGTGCATCAATGTCTAAAGTATCAAGAATATGATCATAAGATGTATAAATGCAAAAACAAGCAGAAATGCATTTACTGCATGCTGAATCATCACTTAAAGCACTGTTTTTACAAACAAACTTAAGACATATGAAAATGTGAAGCATGTTAAAATACATACAGAATCTTTGATTCTTAATGTCATAAACAACAAGCTGAAAAAAAAAGAATAAAAAGAATCACAAAGCACAGATTTTTATATCATGCTGTACGAAGACAGAAAAAACTCAAAGCAGCAACGTTAAAGACATTCACAGAAACATTTATCAATTTAAAATCATTGATGAACAATGACTTGAAGAGAAAGCAGAGACACTCAATGAATGAAAGTTATCTGCTCAGTGCAGTCATCACATCAGAAAACACTATACTGAATTACTTGATCAAGAAGTCAAGATCAAATGAATCAAAATCAATGTCAGTTACATTATTATCAATGTCATCTTCTGTTGAGAATCTCACAGATGAAGCAAGCACTTTGCAAATACTCAAAAGAACATTAAACAATCTGAAATGTGAACTTTAATGTTTCAGCAAAAGAAGCTTCAAATACTACAGTACAACGTTCACAAGTTCAGAAACAAGATGATGATAGCATTATTACATGAGAAAAAGATAAAAAACTATGACATTCTGATTCTTCAAGAATTCTGATGATTTAATGACATTTTCAGAGCATACTGCTCAGCAACTGTCAACTTCATGCTGAAGAATAATGAAGATAAAATCTGTTTCTACATAAATAAGAGAATTGACAGCAACATTTGATATTCAACATGACACTTCAAAAATGTAAACACAATTACGTTATAAACATTAATAAATGATGCACAGATGATTCAGAAAGCTATACACATTCATGAAGCATACAATTCATCATTCAGAAATCATGAGATTATTCATGAAAAAGAAAATCGTTCAGACATTAAAAAGACGTTGCACATGTCAAAAGAAAGCATTCTTGTAAAAGACTTCAATCTGCATTACTTCACATGAAAAGAATCATTTTACTCAAGACAACATTTATTGTTGAATAAGTTAATTGAAATGATCACAAACATTAATGCATCGCTAGCATTATTTTAAGACACAATTACGAGAAATTATCAAGAATTTCAAATGACAATAAATTTAGTCTTCACGACAGAAAACATCATAAATAGATTAATACAATGCAAAATCAATGAAGAAATGAAAAACTTTTCAAATCATCTGTTGATACAGATAGTAATAAATCTTAGAGTTTGCAAAAAGTCAGCGCGAAGATTACGTTGCAACTGAAAAACAATGAATGAAGAGAAATTCATTAATACTTTGAGAGAACAAATGTCAGAATCACTGTTGAATTAAAAGATGAAGCATCAATGTATAAATGAATATATGAAGCAATTGTTGAATGCACTGAGAAAGATCATTGAGATTTTCACTCTTTAAGCAAGATCACATGAAATGATCAAAGCAGAATGAACGAAAAAGTGTACAGAAATCATCAAGAGTGTGCAATAAATGAGAAGAAGTTATTGAATTATTAATGACTGAGTAGAGTACATTCAAGCATGTGATAAAAAGAGCAAGATTATCAGAAAACAGAAGTGCAGTGAATATTGAGAAATTATGCAGAATGTCAAGCAATTCTCAAGAAAACTGTTTTGAATCATGAAATGAGTAAGAAATGCAATCACAGAAACACTCACTTAAGCGACAATTTTCTCACTGATGAAGTCAGAATGCTCTGACATCATCATAATAATGCAGAATAAAGTGAAGATGATGTTTCAGACTTACTTTTCATCATCTTCAAAGATTTTCATGCTGAATACAATAAACTTTAAATATTCATTCTCAATTGAAAATGATGTTTCATTGATACATCATGAAATTAAAAGAGTCATTTACAAAGCGACATCTGACAAGATGTTGAAACATATGAAATACATAAATAGAATAATGTGCAAACTCATTAATGACACATCAGAATAAATATACTTTCTCTTTGAAAGATGTTTATAGAAGAGAATACAGTCAACTTAGTTCAAAAGCACAATCATAATAATGATGTGAAAGTCAAACAAGAAAGATTACTTCAATGCAAAGATATATAAATTAATTGTACTACTTAACACATTGAGCAAAATATTGAAGTTCATTGTATTCAAATGTTTGTGAAACGTTGTAGAAGCTTGCAACTTAATATTGAACATTCAAATGAGAGTTTGCAAGCACAGATCAACAGATATGACTCTGCAACTAATTATAGAAAAGATACACATTATGTGAAGTAACATAAGAAGAAGAGTAGTCTCACTGCTGAGTCTGAATGAGAAGAATGCATTTAACAATGTGATGCACAGCAAACTTTTACATGACATGAAGAAGAGAAAAGTTTCTAGACTGCTTCTCAAGTTTGTGAAGAACTTTCTGAAAGATCAACGCATCATGATCATAATTGATGATTACATGATAATGAAACACAGCATAAATGTTAACATATCACAAGATTCTTTGCTATCATTAATATTATATCTGTTTTACAATGCAAACTTGTTAGAAGCATGTAACAACATTAAGCTGAAAACTAACTTTATAAACTTCATGAATGACATCAATATCTTGATATATGAAGAATTTATAAAACGCAACTGCAGAGTTTTTAATGAAATCTATGATAGATGTGAACAGTGATCAAAAACACATGACATCAAATTCTTGATGACAAAGCATGAGTTGATTCACTTTACAAGAACTTCTAAATGATTCAACATGAAAGTTGATGTAAAGCTGACAAAACATCAAATTAACTCAAAATCAGATATCAGAGTCTTGAAAGTTCAATTGAACTTTAAGCTGAAATGAGCAACTTACATGCATCATGTTGAAGCAAAACTAGTGATTAAACAAAAGATCATACAGACAATCATCAAGTTTACTTGAAACTCATCAATGATAACAAGTAAGCAAACATACTTTGCAATGACGCGTTTTCTGCTTAGTCATGAAGTCATCATATGATATACATCACAAAGAGTGAAAAATCATTGAAAGAGTCTGAATGTTAAGCTAAGATCAGTGCAAGAAAGAGCATTGCAATAAATCATCAATGTTTATTATGTGATATCAACAGAGATTTTACAGATGAAAACAAACATAATGTTGATAAATATTTACTTATGAAAGCTGATACAAAGATCGATAATAAACATGAACTTTTAAAAATCAGACGAAGTTATTAAGATGATAATATATTGAATTTGTAACAACTTGATACTCAAAAGAAATCAAAAATCAAAGCTGCATAAGATATTTTTACAGCTGAAGCGAAAGTGAATGAAAGAAACACTTAAGCAAATGAAGATGAATTGAAATCATCTTTACACAGTGACTTTCTGATCAAAGTCATCGAAGATAGTTATAGTTGTAAACAAGAAAATGTTAATAAGACAACATAATCTTGACATATTCACATTAAAGCAAAAAGTTTACTTAAATAATAACGACAGCAGAGATGATGTTACAGCAATCATGATGAGAATGAACTGAGAGTTAGATAAAAGACTGAGAGAATTGACTTTAATCATCACTCATCATGATGAGCTGAAAGAATTAGTCGCGAAGATGAAACATCTTGCAGACGTAGCGACAGCAAATCAAGAACATCATGAAAAGATATACAAGATATACAGTGATAGTCAGATTTTTCTGAAAACAGTGAAAGTCATGATATTAACAAAAGATCAAACACGTCTGTGACAAGTTCAGACTGCACATGAAAACATTTGATCTTAAGAAGTCATGCTGAAGTTACATTGAATGACAAAATATACAAAGATGCTTGAAAATGAAGCAGCAGACAAGATAATTGATGATGCATATGAGTTGTCTTTATTGCTGATCGAGCATCAATGCATTGAGATGATGATGTGACTGATGCTCATACAGAAATAAATCAAATAAACATGAAGAATAGTTTGAAGAAAGAGATTCAATGCAGCTCATTTTCAATATCTGACATCAGAGATGACTCATCAACATCTGTATCTACACAGAAATTATGTGAAGTCTCACAACGCACTATTGACGCAGCTACGCATGAGAAAAATTGACTTCAATCAATTTCTACATAAAAGATGAATACTCAAGATCACTATGATGACATGCAAGTATGACAGAGATTGAATGTCAATTAAGCACATTTTACTAACATGTTTTAAATGAAAGATAGAACGAAAGATAATGCAATGTAAAGAAAACATCACAAACTTAAGAAAGCTTCTAAAAATCATGAGTATGATAACAGTGATTATTTGAATGATACTTTTGATGAGCATATTAAATCAATTTCAAACTGTGATGTCATTAAAGAATCAAATAAAAGAGAGAAAGAGTAAAGAAGAAACAAGCTCATAAAGTTCTTGCATTGAAAACAGTTACAGTATAGAGCGCAGAAAAAAGCGATAGTAGATACAAAAAGAATGTTACGCTAGCGCAGCGTTCGCTACATTATATAAAATCTCGCATAGATTCATAATGAGTATTGAATTGAGTAAGAATTCAAAAAAAAAGTAAGTTTTGATTTAATTTAAATTTAGTTTAGATTTGACTTAAATATGACTCAATATCTTTTTTCTTTCTTAACATTTTCTTCACTTCATAATATTTTTTCTGTATCATAACATGTCTTCTTTATGTTTAATGCAATCTTTAAATATTATATAAATAAAAGTTCTTGTATCATTCTTCTTTTATATTCTTAATGTTTAATTATATTTATTTTTAAAGAATTAAGCATCATTATTTACATACTTCATTGATTGAATCATTTAAATATGATCTTAACATTAAATTGAAAGAAGATGAAGATTGAGAAAACTAAAAAAATAATAAACAAAATAATAATTGTTATTCATACTTTATTAATTATTTATGCTTTATCATTTCAATCATATCTTTTAATTAAAATGTAAACAATGTTTATACATTATTTACATAAGTTGACAATGAGATTCATTTATACATGATGTTAATTACAAATCTTTTGATTTTATTCTGTGTATTGAAAGAATAGAGTGAACAGTATTACATATGATGAAATTTATGCAGATTGTAAAGAGAAGTTGTAGACTGCTCTATTTATATACTGCTAACGTGACTGAGTCGCGACGCACAATCTTTTCTCTGACGCTAGTCTACAAAGAGCTGCTAGAAACGAGTCTATCATTGCACTTCTCAACACTTTCACTTGATGCTTGCAAGTTTCTCAACTTTCACTGCTTTTCAGTCTCAGTTGTTCAATGAATCTTTTGAAGTTCTGTTGAGATAGTGACTTGATCAATTCATCTGCTATCATATCTTGACTAAAGACGAAGTTCACTGAGATCTGATTCTTCTTGTGCAAATTTCGAATGTGATGATAAGTGATGTCAATGTGCTTCAATCATTCATGAATATGAGCATTCTTAATCAGCATAAGAGTCGCTTGATTATCTTCTTTGAGCTGCGTAAGTGAGACAGATTAATGAGTAATCTTCTCAAGAATATTGACGCAACTGTGATTGATGCTCAAGTACTTTGTCAGATTCATGTTCTTGAGCACTTGACTGATTCATAGACTCTTCTTAATGCATATTGATAAAGTCATGTACTATGTCTTGATGATCAATGTGACAACAAACTTTTGCTTTCAACTCATTCAGAAGACTGATTCTTCATCAAGCATGTAGATGTAAATGAGAATTGACTTGCAATCTAGTCTGTCTGAGACGTAGTCTGAGTCAGAGTATTCTACTAACTTCATGCTTTCACTGACTTCATATGTGATGTCTAGATCAATGATGAAATGAACGTATCACATCAACTTCTTCAAGATGTGTTCATGATGTTTTGCAGAATTGCTGAGATATTAACTTAGTTGATTAAGAGCAAAGATGATGTCGAGTTGAGTGTGAATTGCAGCATACATGAGACTTTTAATGACTTGTTGATACTCATGCTGATCAATTCTCACGTCTTCAAGTTCAGCTGAGCAAAGAGCATCATATTCATTCATTGAAAGATCTGTTGTCTTGTGCTTGTCTTGCTTCATGTTGAGTCTTTCAAGAACATCATGAAGATAGTGAATTTAATTCATTTGTAAGATTCATGTCTTTCTGTTGCAAGTGATTTGAATATCAAGAATTTTCTTCATTTTTCTCAGATTCTTGACTTTAAAAACACATTAAAACTCATGCTTAAATCATTTAATGTTGCTCAATGATTTGCAAATGATGACTATGTTATCAACATATAATAGCAACATGATTTCTTTTGATCTATGAATCAGAAGACATGAGTCTGCAGCGCATTGTGCAAAGTCAAGTTCAGACAGCGCTGTTACATAATAATCATGTCAGTTTCATGCAGCTTGCTTGAGATTGTAAAAACTTCAAAGAACTTTTAGAACACAGTTAGATTTGACTTTCATTTCAGATGAAGAAAACATGTAAATGATTTCTTTGAGAAACGACTCAGTAAATGCATTGTTCACATTGACTTGATGAAGTTCAAGATCTTTCATTGTCGCGATAGCTAGAAAGACTCACAGAGTGTCAAACTTGATGATTGACGTGAAAATATTCTTGTAGTCAACTTCATGAATTTAAAAGAAATCTCTGATCACTAGTCTTGTCTTCAGTTTGTCAAAAGAATCATTGATGTGCATCTTTGACTTGAAGATTCATTTGCTTGTTACGATGTTAATCTTTTTGAGCAACACTTCTTCTTATCAGATTTCATTGATGATTAGTGTCATAAGTTCTGCATTGATTGCTTCTTTTCAAAGTTTTTCTCAAACTGAGTTCTGCATTGCATCTTTGTAAATGTTCAACGTGAGAATTCTTATTGCTTTAAAAGAATCAGATTCATCGACATTGAATAATGCTTATGACATGCTTGTGTCAAAATCACTCTCATCATCATCAACTTTCTTTGTGACAAATCAGATCATCATAGTTCACAAGATTTTAAATGCGCGATCTTTCAGTTGTTAATCTTCGCTGTCTCTTTTTCTCTTTGAAATGATTACATGCAGAAATGTTTGAACTGCTGACTTCAACATGCTTGATGTGAAGACTTTCTGAATGATTTGAACATTTAAGTGAATTTTGTAATCATCTGATGCTTGTGATGTGATCTTGAATAGTGCATTCAAGTTGATTGCAATAGTCTTCAATGCATTAGTCGATTCAAATGAAACATCAATCATGAAAGCATCAGAATTTGAAACGTTAGTTGACATGTTATTCTTTGATGATATTCTCACAGATCTTCGCTTTGAAAGAACATTAAATGTCTGTTTGTGAAGTTGCAAGTTCATGTTTTCATTCTTTTCATCTTCAGCGAACTTGACAGCATGATTCTTGATGACTTGATCAAGATCTGAGACTCAAAAATGATATTGTTTATCAATGTTTTTCACATATTTCATGAATGCATTGAGTCTATCTTTGTTCATGAATTTGTCTCATCTGTCTTTGATTGACAACAACTTGAGATTGACGTGCAAGTAGCATTTGCATTCTCATACTTGTACATAATCAATTGAGAGCTTGATCTTGATGAATGTCTTCTTTAAGATCATGAGAACTTCGTTGATCAAGAGTCTCATAATAATTCAATTTTGTAGATAGACATCTGTTTTCACAGCTTCTGCTCAGAACTCAATGAAAAGTTCAGCATTTTTGATCATGACTTGCATCAAGTTTTCTGTGATGCATATGACTCTTTTGACTACTTCATTTTAAATTGACATATGTAAGACAATGTATTAAGAAGCAATGTCAACTGATGAGCATCAGCTATTCAAAATAACTTTAAGTTTCATGATGTTGTCGCTGCGTACTGAGAGAAGTCTGACATCATTGTGAAGCTTTACACTGAGTTTTCATTTTTGCAAAGCATTTGATGCATTGAATTGTTGCTTCAAAGAAATGCATCAAGTCTTTCTGAAGTGATTGTTCACTATCTTTAGAAAGTACAACTTGCTATCAAGAAACAACGATAGTGATTTACAGATGTTTATGAAGATGAAAGTTAAAATACTTGTCTTTCAATTGTTGATGTTGTGTTCTCATTTGTTAATGAACTTAATGAGCGCACATATTTTACACACATTCTTGTAACTGTCGTTGATGAGAATAGATTTTTTCAAAGTGATGATCTTATGAAGCTGACGAAGCTTTGCTGATTCAAAATGAGTGAAACAATGATGTCATAACTTGTACAACTTGAAGCTTTTGTCATTTGCGAAGCTAAGTTGATCGTGATCAACTTCGATCTCATTCTCATGATGAATCACGTTAGTGTAAGACGCAGAATGATCTAGATTCATTGAATCGTCGAGATTCATTAAACTGTGCATTGCTGAAAATGCTGATGAAATGTCACGCTGCATAGCTGATAGTAATGCAAATTCATCAAGATTGTTTGCAATTCTCTCTACTATGTAGACGTTTTTGCATTCTAGAGTCTCAATCATTTGCTTTTCTTGCTTGTCATGCATGTACAGATCTTTATCATCAAAGCTTTCTTGCAGATCTTTCTTACACATTCTTCTTTCAGAAAGAAGATTCATCTTAAGCTTAGAAACATGAAGAACAGAGAACAGCTTGACTGAGTTTTCGTGATAATCTCACATGACTGCTGTGTCACAGTGATTGATATACAATTTTCTTTCTTCAACTTTGATGATACATCTTTTAATGCAAATTAAAGACTCACTAAAAAGTTGAAGTTGATCAGTCATGTGCAAGAAGACATCAGAGTCTGTGATTCAGTCAAATTCAGAAATCTTACTGACAATGTTTTTTGACAGAGCTGCAATATTCTCGCTTTCTTTGTTCTCATCATTCTCATCATCATCAGAGATTTCAGAGTCGCTTTTTGCGTTGTAAACTTTGTGCTTCTTGTATTTGCTCTTCAGAAGCTCAGCGAGAGTTTAAAGATCATCAGCACTTTTATGCCTTGTTTTGTCTTTGTCTTTGCATTTCTTCACAAGCTCTTGAGTTGCAGACAAATAGAGCAATTGACTAGATGATGTTTATCTTCACAAAGAAAACATTTTAGAAATTGATGATGCAATTGATCATTGTTGAAGTCTGAAAAATGTTTGTGATGATGACTGATTTTGCGTTTGTTCTGTTCTCAATCAATACGCTTGTGTTCATTTCTTTGCTTGACTTATAGCGCAATCTTTATTGTCTTCAATTGTGCTTTCTTCTCTTGTAGCTTTTGAAGTTCTCTTTCAACGTTTGACTTGTTCTGTGCATCAATGACATCTCAAATGATCATGTATTCATCTGACAGCAATTTAAGTAAGACTTGAAAGCGACGTTCTGACTTGAATAGATTGCTTATGTCATTCTGTGTTATGATGATCTTTCAAGTCAGCTTGACAAGATGTGTTCATGTCTTTTCAATAGAAATATTCATCAACATTCTGTAATCAATAAAGTTCATCAGATATTGTTTCTCAATGATTTGTAGCTTCTCTTTGTATTTGTAGCTCAAAGTATTTCAAATCTCTTTTGCTGACGTTTTGTCTGCAGTGTGTTCTTGATCATTGATGATGATGCAGATGATCAGTCAGTAATGAGCTTTCACGTCGATCTTTTGACTTTCGAAATCGAGAGATTGAATTTCGCTGATGATGTCGATGATGCTGTCGAGTGTGTTCAAGTCAGACTTGTCTTCAATGATGAATCATAAGTCTTTCTCAATGAGTCATTTCTTCATAAGAGAAAATCATTGATCATAGTTCTTGTGAGTGAGAATGAAAACAGGTTGTTGTTTGATGAAGAAGTCATTGAAGTTCATGATGTTGATGTAGACTCAGCTTGTTGTTAAAATTGAAGAATAAAATAAGAATATTAAATAAATTGATGAGTGAAGTAAAGAGAATGTAATCTCATCAATGATGATGAAAATTTTATGCGTTCTTCAACACATTTAAGTATATTTATTTGTTCACTTTCTTAAGAACTTGTAGTAGATTGTTGATTTGATGTGAGTGCTTATTTATCTTCTTGAAAGATGCGTAGTAAGCTGTCGAATTTCACTGAACTTCTCTAAGTCAATGTACTTATTTGTCTTCTTGTAAGATGTATAGTAAGTGATCATTGATTGCTCATTTGAATAAGTCTTGTATCGAGTTGTCAAGCATCAAATGCTTAGAATGTTTTAATCTAATTACGTTGAAAGCTTCTTGCTAATCAAGACTCATAATCTATTGAAAGAGTAGAGTGAACAGTATTACATATGATGAAATCTATGCAGATTGTAGAGAGAAGTTGTAGACTGTTCTATTTATATACTGCTAACATGACTGAGTCGTGATGCATGATTTTTCTTCTGACGCTAGTTTACAAAGAGCTGCTAAAGATGAGTTTGTCATTGCACTTCTCAACACTGTGTTTGAATAAAAGTCAAAAGAGTCAAGAGATCTTAATTCAACGCAGTTTAAATGATGTTAAAATGTTACGTGATCAGAAAAGTCATCATGCAGAGTTTTCACTCATGCAACAACATTTCTTCTAACAGTCACAATTAATTTATGAGAAAGATTAATAACATTTTAATGTCAATAAAAGATGAAAAGATACTACTAATAATTAAACAATTCAGATACATAGTTTAAAAGTTGTGATTGTAAATGATTGAAGAAGTTATGACTCGTTGATCACGTCAATATGCTGAAACATTTTCATTACATTAACAATGTCATTGAGTAATTGATGAAAAGATATCAGATAAAATAGTGATTTTAAATGATAAGTTTAAGAATTGAGATTACATGTGCTTGAAGAAGTAGTGACTCATTGATCACGCTGATTTATTGAAAAAGCTTGAACTCACTTTCTTTACTTAACATTTGTTATGAGTCTGCATAAAGCGAATCATACGAGTGTATTCTAACTAGAAGTTCAAAGCTAAAGAAGAAGAAAGATGAAACATGTCGTGAGTTTTACTCATGAAGACACGTTAAATCGCTAGCGTGTCAACATCAGCTTTATACTAGTTTATGATAGTCTAACATAATCTATGTTAAACTAACTTGAAGTGCATGCTCATAACATTATTTCTTCTCTTCATTTAATAATGTTCTCATTACTGCAGTTCAATCAATCTTTCTTTTGATTTCTATCTTGACTTATTCAAATATTATTCATGAAAGTTATTTACAATCTTTTGACACTTCTTGAACTCATTTTTATTGACGTTGTATCAATGTAAATTGACGTTGTATTCTTTTCAATTGACATGATATTGTAATCATTATCTGTAGTGTTTGAATTTCATATATTCTTCACTTCTCATTCATCTTCGTCATTCATCATTATAAAATCAGACGACTTATTTCATTGTTCTTTCAGAAAGTTCTTTGAATTCAGTTGCAGCAAATTCAAGACAAACTTTGAATGAATTTTCATTATTGATGATAATTTCAGTTGATATGCATGTTTGATCTCAATCAGAATCTTGAAAGATTCTAGCATTTTATCATTTAGTTTCTTTGATGATTTTACAATCATAATGTTTCTAGAATCTAGAAACATCATGTCATTTATCTTGTAAATTATTTTCTTTCAATGCTTATTAATCTGTTTCTTAATGATGATTCTGACTTTTGCTAATGCTTGTTTGATCAACGTTAGTGATTGTTTCATATGTTCAAATATATTCTCTGCTTTATCTGCTTCAATTCTTGCTTAAGTGATTTCATATTCAGTTGAATTTGAATCAAAGCTCATGTGAGAGTGAAAGTTCTTATTCAGAAAAAACGTTGACTGTTCAATTAATGACAAAATAGCATTGTTATCAATGAATTCAGTCATAAATAATCAGACGAATCAATCATCTTGCATATATGAGCAGTAACTTCGTAGATATCATTTCACATTCTGATTCGTTCTTTTTATTTGATCATTAATTTGCAAATGATAATTAATAAATAGTTTCATCTTGATGTTGAGTCTTAGACATAAAGACTTTCAGACAATCAATATGAATTGAGAATCGCGATTGAATACTATTGTTCTTGATAGTTCATGAGTTTTGAAGACTCATATCAACAGCAGCTTAACTGTTTATTCTGCGAAGATTTCTTTGTCATCTGATCAACACAATATATAGTGTCGTTTCTTAAACAATCAATCTATGACTGTCAGAATCGCGTTGTTTTCATCACTTTCTGATAGATCAATAATGAAGTCTAATGATATGTTCTGTCATTGCTGCTCAAGTATGAGTAATGACTTCAGCAGTTCATTGATTTGATCTCTCGATGCTTTTGACCTACAACAAACGTAACAGTTTTGAATGTAGCGCTTGATTGTCATTCTCATCTTCGATCAGCAATATGATCATCTCAGCAAGTTCAACGTTCAATTCATGTTAGAATAATCATTGATCAAAAAATCATGTACTTCTCTTATTAATTGAATGATTATTGATTGAAGAATTCATAATCTATCATCTTTTCAGAGTACTTCATCAAGTACTTTGCAATTGTCTAGATCAATATCTTGACAAGTTCTTCTGTTCTGTTTCATGACTATTCAAATATTAAAGCACAGTTGATTTGTTCAATTTTCGACTATAATTTGATTCTGAATAGAAATCATCTCTTTGATCGAATTTTCATTAGCGTTCGATTCTTGTTTTGAATCTGAGTCAGATCTTGATCAGCTTTCTGATCATCTTCTTGATTAACTTTTATTAACTGCAGCTTAAATTTGTTTTCTGACAATAACATTTGATGCTGATATAGCTTTTGATCATTATTTGCTTCAACTGACTTGACGTCTGACATTTTGATCAGCATGTCGACTTTCAGATTCTGTTTTTTCGACTGATATATGATCTTGAAGTTATATTCAGATAACTTCTCAGCTCATTTAGCTTGTCGTTGAATCAATTTTTTGATGATCATAAAGTACTTCAAATTCAGATGATCAATAAAGATCTTGATTGAAATATTTGTACATTTCAATTCAAGACATTAATGTTTCAAACAGCGAATAATGATCAGCAGTTCTTTGTCATAAATCTCGTAGTTGCATTTTGCAAGAATCATGTTCTTGCTATAGAAGATCACTGAATGTAAAATGTCTTCATCATCATATTGAGACAATACTTCGTCGTTCACATAGTTCAAGAAGTTTATTTTCAGAATAACTTTTCTGATCAAGTTGAAATGCTTCAGAATGAAAGCTGTCATCATTTATTGCTTTAGTTCTTTAAAGATTGTCTGACAAATCTCTGTTCATTTAAAAAGATGATTTTTTCAAGTCAGCTTTATCATGAGTCAAATGATCTTTGAGAAGTTCTTTATGAATCATCGATAGAAATTGCAGAAGTCAATAAAGATCTGCACATGAGTCAACAATTGCAGCACTTTTCAGCTTTGAATCACATCTACTTTTCGAGAATTCATTCGTAGATCATTGATGAATATCAGTAGTTTAAGAAACGAGATTTTCTGAATCTTGAATTCATACTTGTCAATGTCTATCTGCAAATTAACTTCACGAAGCTTGTTTAACACTTCTTTCACATGAGTTTTATGTTCTTTCAAGATCTTACTATAGATGAGAATATTATTCAAGTATGTCTGACAAAACTTGTGCAAACAGTCAAACAATACATCATTGATATAATGCTAAAAGAACGTGAGTTCATTGATCAATTTAAAGAGCATTACTTTATACTTGTAAACATTGAAAAAAGTAACAAAAGTAGTTAAATTCTCGCTTTCTGAACTCATGCGCAGTTTATTGAACATGATGATAATGTTAAGTTGAGTCAGATACTTACTGTCTTGAATTCGAGTGAGTACTTCATTTATCAAGAATATTGAATAATGATTTCTTTTGATCAGAGCATTCAGTTTTTAATAATTTATGCAAAAGCAAAGACTATCATCTTTCTTTTCAATAAATAGTATTGACGAAGCGAAGAAAGCTTTGCTGAGTGTAATAAACTTCTTCTTCAAGCTTTCTTCTAAATACTTCTTGATCTTCTGCAACTTGTAGCTTGACATGAAGTACAATCAACTTCTAAAAGATTGATTCTCATTTTCTAATTCAATCTTGTAATCATATGATCAATGCAAGAGCAACTGCGTTGTCTTTTCTCTATCGAAAACATTTAGAAAGTCGTGATAAACTATTGAAAGCTTCTTCTTTAGTTCACTTAGTGAAATGACAGAGATCACTTTATTTAGTTTCACGAAATCTTCAACTGAGCTAAGCGCTTTGTTGATTTCACTAATGATTAAGAAGAAGATCTTGATCTTTTTATTCTTGACTAGAGTTTGATACACAACGACTTCAATCATGACAATCATGACGAGCTCTTCTTTCTCTGATGATTGAATGAGTCAAGATTGATTGAGATTAACTTGAGTGCTTGACTTCACTAAGAATAACAATTCAATGAACTAATTCACTAGTTTCTGATTCGTGAGTCGCTTCAAAATGATAGTCAACGTAACAATTAAGTTCAAGTTCTTTCGTTTCATTTCACAGATTTCGCTTGACTCAGATCTGTGAAATGCTGATTGACTGCTTGCTTTTGAAACAACAGATTTTGATGTTTAAATCTTCAATGATGATATTAATCGATTGTTTGCAGAATTTATCAAAATTTGATTTCTTTTCAATCAGAGATTTTCAATGATTATCTTGTGCTGTTCTAGACAAGTTATCAATAAAGACATCATTTTATTCTTATGTTCTTGTATCATGATCAATGTATACAAAGCATATGTAATTGACTTTCAATCAGAGATTTCATCATATGATTAAATTAACTTTGATTTCAACAACGATATTGACTGAATATCAAAGCGTTCACATAGCTCTGACATCAAAGATTCATCAATGAAAGTCATGTCAGTGACTTCAGTATTTATCAGAGCAAAGAATCTGAATATCTTTTCTAGATTACTTAAGATGACGTCAATAATGAACGACTTGAAATCAAAAGAATCATCAGACATGCTGATGAAACAAAATATGAGTATATTGCTCTCAGTCACTACTTTGATGAGAACAGATCGTTTTTTGAATTCGCAATGATTTCATGCACTTGAGTCATTTCAAGACAGTCATATGCTTTATGTTTTGACTTCTTGCATTTGAAGCAGAGTTCTTTCTTAAACAATTCTTTCTGAATAAAACTGAGATTCAATCTTCTGAGTTTCTTTCACGAAGAAACTGATGACGTAAGTCAAACAGTCAATGTGCTAGAAACAGATCAAGCAGCTTGAATCATTAATGCTTTGACAACTGATCAAGCATTCAATTCAGTCAATTTAACATCGACTTGCATGCAGATGTCAACAAACTCATTCAAATTCATGATTCATTCATTGAGCATTACTCGCTGAAGATCTGAGCTGATCTTATGCTGAAGATTATTTAGTAAAGTCTCATTATTATATTCTAGTTCTGCGTTAAATCTCTGAAATTTCATTCAAAATTCATGAAAGAAGATCTTGTTTTGATACAGCTTCAAGTACTGTTGTTAAGTCATGTGATGATGATTAAGATCATTGTACATCTTATTAATGATTGATAGTACTTCTTCAACTTCTAGAAAGAGATTCAGAGACGTGTTTCTCATTCGTGATGCTATGTGCTTAATTGCAGCTTCACTGACTCGACTTTTGATGTAAACAATCTTCAACTTTTCAATAGAAAAGTGATTCTTGTTTGTCTTTAACTTATTTTGCATTCGCGATAGTCAATTATCTACATTCTGCAATGAATCTTTGAACAAAAATGAGTTGAGTAACTTGATTAACTTTGAAGATTAATCTTCAGAAATCGAAGTGCTTTGTTGACTTGATGCAGCTTTTAAATGATGTATAATCACGTTCTTGTTTCTATTCTCTTTTTGCAGACGCGTTTGCATAATCTTCAATATGATGTTTATCTCATTGACATCTTCTAACATCTGAATCATGTTATTGTGAGTCTTGATCTCAATGTCATGCTGTTGACATATGTACTTGATAAAGACAACGATGTTGTCTGCTTCATGAGTGCTTATTCAAGCATTCAGTTCAGTGCTGATGCTGATCTTGATCATTTCGTGATCAAAAAACAACATGTTCATGTTTTTTTCTTCTGTATTTGATGATACATTCATGTCTTCTTCTTCTGATGCTGTTCAATTCTGTGATAAAAGTGATTCTCTTCTAGCATTTTGAAGATCATAGCAAGCAATGCTCGCTGATTTTGAGCTTCTAGTCATGATATGAGTAGAAAATTGCTGATCAAGAGATTTTGATGTTACTTTATTGAACTTTCTGAGTTCAAGTACTGCTGAAATTTCTGATTTCTGATGATGAGTTCAATAAAGAGTTATTCAAGAGCAACGCGTTCATGTTCTTTGATTCTGATTTCATCGAAATTTCTGATTTCTATCAAGCTTTCTGAGCTTGAGTTCTGATTCTGCTGTTGAAATTTCTGAGTTCAACTTCTGATTTAAGTTATGTAGCTTGTTTTTATATTGTTTACACGTTGATAGCAAGATTAATGAGCTTTGAACTAATGTTATGAGTCTGCATAAAGCGAATCATATGAGTGTATTCTAACTAGAAGTTCAAAGCTAAAGAAGAAAGAAGATGAAACACATCAAGAGTCTTATACTCACGAAGACGCGCTAAATCATTAGTGTGTCAACATCAGCTTTATACTAGTCTATGATAGTTTAACACGATTTATGTTAGGTTAACTTGAGATGCATGCTTGCAACACTGATGCTTTACTAAACATCATTACAAACACAAGATTAAAGCTAGATCTGTCGTTAAGTTTGAATTGCTCAACTCAACTCAAGTTGAGTTTCAGAATTGAGTTGAGTTGAGAGAGATCAATTCAACTCAATTGAGTTCAGTCAGACTCTTGATTCAACTCGATTAACTTGACAAGTTGACTTGAACTTGACAACATGTTTAGACATTTTACTTATTTGAAATAAGTACTAGTAGAATGATATTATGAAACTTTAAAATGTGTGTGTATGAATGATCTTTATTTACATGTTGAAAAGAAATCTATATGTATGTAGAGAAATGTCTTCAACTTTTCTATTGTTGACTCAGATTTCAGTCACTATTTCTAACTAAACTGCTTGGAAAATGCGCAAGCAATTTCATGAAAACAGTAAATTGCAAAATGAATTGCAAAACTATTTACATGAGCTTTCTATTGATGTCTTCTTGTCTTCTTTGCTCAGACAATGCATTCAATTTAACTTTATTCTTAGATGATGATTTCTTCTTGAAATTAGTCATTTCAAAGCTACGTTTACATGTTGAAACAGAACTTGACTTCAAAGAAGAAGTCATCTTGCGCTGTTTTTTTTTCACTGCTAAAGATGATGACTTAGATTCTTCATTCAATTTAGAGACTGTGACGAATTTCATCAAATTTCTTTGATTCATTATCTTTTGTAATGATTGATTGTTTTTCTTCAATCTGTTTCTCTCAATCAAGTGTGATGTAACTCGATCAAAATAAGCAGACGCTGAAAATCAAGCATTTGAAAGTGAAGTTGTTGTAGATCTTGCTGTTGTAGATCTTGCTGTATTAAATAACATAAATAACGAGAGTTTTTTGAAGTTTGAGAATCTAGATTACAAAGATGATATGAAAAGATCAACATCAAGTGTATCATCATTCTTCAGCTCTGATATTGTTAATTAAATGTCTGATGATGAACAATATAACATTACTTATCACGCTCGTTATCATCAACATTATTATCTGATGATGCATCGCTGATATACTCTAAATCTTCATTAACGTTGATGATGAAGACTAAATCTTTGTTCTTTTCTTGTTTCTGTGCATCAAAAGCTTTTTTCTCTTTGATAAGCTCGTGAAACTCAAATTCTGCTTTCAACTTCACAGCATCTGCATGCTTAATTATCATGATATTCAATATGATGTTGATAACAAAAGAGCTGCAATGATAAGATAATAAGTCTCATCTCAAATTGAAAACTCGTTCAACATCTGTTGAGATAGCTGAAATTGCTAAAATATCTCGAGTCATTCTGCTTAAATGAACAAAGTCTCTGAAATGATTTCTTCAGAACTTAATGAAATCGATGTCTTAAACAATGTTTAAAGCTTATTAGAATTTGATATTTCAAACTATGTGACTGCAAAATCGATTGCAAAATTGATTGCAAAATTGATTGCAAAATTGATTGCAAAGAAATTATGAGACAACATTAATTGTACAACGAACGAAACAAAGAGAAGAAAAACTAACTCTGATTCAAATATCGTTTCGCTTCGTTAGTTAAAACAAGTGATGATGAATTGTGATGTCTGAAATTTCGTCTAGCGACTATATCTGCAATGAAAGATGATTGTTGCAAGACTTTTTCTTAAAGTTGATCTTGCAATGTAGTTAAGTCGAAAGCGTAGTGTCTAGCATAATAATCTATAAACTCTCGTTTGTATCTTTGTTTATAGTCGCTGTCTTGTCATGTAGATCGCTTGTATAGATTTAGTTTCTGATGAGAATCTATAATATTTTCGAGATTGTACATTAGCTTTCGATCATGACTGACATCTGCGTAATATTCGAATAATTTGATTCAAGCTTGCGTTAAGACTTTCAAAAGCGAACGCTTTCAAGAACGCTGCTTTCTCTTCAGAGCTGTTATGTGATCTTTGATATGAAAGAACAAAACATCATAAATGATGTAAATTGCATTGATGCTGAGTTCGCAATTACGTTCAAGTAAATCAGTGAATATCGCGAATGATTTGAGTAGTTCTACAAGATATTGAACAGATGTTCATTCTTTATTATTGAGAGATAGCTTTTGAAGAGTAGTATTTTCATTTTCGTGAGTAGAAATATAACTCTTGATGAAGACTTGAAGACAAAGTGCTTTCAAAAGCATGAGACAGATGAAATTTCAGCGAGTTTTAATGTCTTGTATCATCTTGAGATAAAGTTCGAAATTACGTTGAGACTTGTGAAAGTTCTCTATTCTCTGAAAACTTTCGTTCATATAAACAGAAAGCTTTCGAATCTAATTAAACATTACTATAATGTCATGAATAAGAGTGTACTCTGTATTTTCGATCGCGATTGCAAAATCGATTGCAAAATCGATTGCGAAAATAATAGCAAAGCAAACTAACATAATAAATAAAAATTATTAATTATCTTGAACAATGTTCGAAATAAACTCTCTTGTATAAACATGCTTTGAAGACTAATCTTGAGTATTCAATACTCTTTCTCATTCTCATTCTTGAAACTTAACGTCAGCGATTTGAGTAACTGTTTAACAGCTAACTGAATTACATGTGCTAAACATGATAAATGTGAAGTAGCTGAGAACGTTTGCAAAGTCTCGTCTAATGCAGTCATCATGACGTCATTATTGCTGACGTTGTTTGTGATTACAGTCGTAACTCAATCTTGAATATCAAGTTCTTGCAATATTCATTCAGTAATACTGCTTAAATTGCTTTCAATATGCTTGTCTTTGATTTGTTTAAAGCTCAACAAGACTTTTCAATACTTTCAGAACTCAATGTAGTAAAATTTCATGATGATTAGAAAAGATAATCTATTAGAACTACTTCATTCATCTAGACTAATGAAGATTTTAAAATTCGTTGATAAATTCTTGAGTATGTTGACTCGAACAACAGTCGCTTGATTCTTGAAAGAGATCATAAGTTTGATTCTGTGTGACAGAGTAATGCTTGATTGTGTCATTTCAAATGCTCATCGAAATTGAACATTGTCAATAGCAACATGAAAGATATTCAAAGCAACGAAAGTCTTTTGAAGTTGTAGTGCAAAGATTTCTGAAGTATATTCTTGATGAAAAATGCAATGCTGTGATTTGTTAATTTTTTGCAATCTTTTTTGCAATCTGTTTTGCAATTTATTTTGCAATCTGCAGCTAAGAAGCAACTTATTGAAGCTTTAACTCTAACAAAGTTACGAATGTCTTGAACTTTCATAATCTTAGTTGCTAAGTTTGTGCATCTATCACAATCTTTGCTATTCAGATGATGTTTCATGATGCTGTTATTGATGCTTCTATTGTTAGAATGCTCATAAACATGCAAACACAAACGACAAATGAGTTTGAATCTTTCGCTTTCAACTAAAGCTGTTTAATAGAAGTTATTTCATATTTCATCTGTTCATGTCTGTGAGATTCACTTTGAATGACGATAGTCTGATACTTTTCGTTCTACTTGCATTGCATATTGAGTTTGCTTTCATCAATTCAGAAATATATATTGATATTCTTGCTCATGATTATATAGCACATGTCGTTCATCATGTAACGACTGCAGTTCAACGAGCACGACAAAAGCAACGTTAGAAGAAGAAGATTGAGCACTATCATGCTCGCTGTTGTCAAGATTCTCTGAAGATATATTTATAGAACTGAATAAACTGTTCATACTTGCTTGCAATCTCAATGTTCTGTTTCAAGAAGATGACATGATAAGTAAGTTAAATGAAAAAGAGACTGCAAAAAGAGTTGCAAAAAGAATTGCTAAGAGAGTTGCAAAAAGAATTAAAAACAAGTTTGATTTTTCAAGCATCATTAAGCTTAGAGTTTGAAAATCAATGCAAATTGTGTGTCACTGTTGACTTGTAACTGATTGATTCTTATCTTTTAAATTAACTGTTAATTATTCTAAAAACTAGCACATTTTAATAGATTTCAAACATCATGATTAACTAAGAAGCTTATTACAAATACAATGAAATAATTATACAGAGATGAACTGAAGTACAAAATAATCGTTGATCGTTGCACAAAATTATGCAAAAAGAATGTTTAATTCTTTTGTTCACTTCTGCTATTTATTCATTACATGAGAGTATGCTGTAATGCTGCATGATATAAATGATTCTATCTATCAGCTTGTAACTGTGAAACTAGCTAGATCGTTGATTTAGAAACACTTGATTTCTAAAATATAAGTATTAAGAGAATCAAAAAAATTACTGAGCTTCTTAATTTTGAATATTACTTTTCAGATTTCACATGTCAATTTGTGTGAAATATTTGATGTTCATTCATACTTGTTGTAGTCAAAATTTGTCAATCAATTCTCAGTCTGATCTGATAGCACAATTCACTTGCATGACTTGTTTTTAATCGTCTTTCTTTTCAATCATACTACACGTCATAGAGTTTTTTCAAATGTAATGAATGATTCTTGAAAGTGCTTTGATGTCAATTTGCAATCTTAAGAGATATGATAATTTCTGAAGAAGACTTGATGATACTGATCGCTCTCTGCTTTTCTATATGTCACAATGTTAGTATAAATATTGAAATACAAGTCACGAAATTGATTGTAAAATTGATTGCAAAATTGATTACAAAATTGATTGCAAAATTGATTGCAACATCAAGAGTAAAATTCAAATAGTAAAAGAAATAATAATCATGTTGTAAACAAGATTACAAAAAGAACTGTCAAAAACTTACACAATAAGATAACGCGCTACGTCTTTTCAGAAATTCTAAAACTGTTGAAGAATCTTCACTGTCAATGCTTCTTTGATGACATTCGAGTCATTCATCATCTCTTCGTTCATCATTGTCTTGAACTTTTCTTTCAGAAGCAAGTCATTTACCTGATATCATTCTTTCGTCTGAACATCATTGATGTCAGAAAGCTTCTTTCATTGAGAATTCTTCACATTCATATTGAAACAAGCGCTTAGTACTGAAGAATCTTGGTTGAGACTTGCGACATTGAGACGCGCTCTTACATGATTCATCGTATTTTCTTTCGCAATTCTATAAATTTATTAATATTTGATTGCAAAAAAGATTGCAAAAAATATCGTTGATTTCATTTGTTATTCACATGCGCAGTCAACAAGAACTCATGATCATCATTCGATGCTTGTAGATAGACATTCGATTTTTTGAATTGCTTGATTCAGTAGAAATGAATATTTCTATCTCTGTTTTTCGCATCTTCAATTTTCTTCTCATCATTTATCATATTTTGCACATGAGTTCTAGTTTTTTTTGAATGTGTATTGTTGAAATAATCTTCAATAGTCTTGCGCTTGTGAGTAGACGTCATTGCAAATGCAGAACAATAGTTAACTTGTAAAAGCAATGATGTAGTGATTTAAATAATGAGGTGAAATAGTGAAGATCAATCGCAATGATGAGATATGAAATTTAAACTTCGATATCTTGATTTAAGATTTTAAGGTTTAGATCATCATCATTTCAACATTAATTAAGTTGTGTAATCATTAACTTTCTTCTTCTTTTACCTTCAAACAACAACAACAACAACATACTGCAATCATGATCACAACAGCTCAGTAAGTTATGTATCAGTCTTACGAGTTTATAGAAGATCGCAAAACTGATTGCAATACAGAAACAATGAGTTTAATTCTAATAATAAAACGCTACTCAGCATCTTTGATTTTGCAACTGACGAGATTTTGAAATTGATTTTGAATTCAAATGAATTCTTCAACTTGCATGAATTTATGTATGTATTTCATTTCTTATTACTCTTGAATTGATCGCAAAACTGATTGCAAAGTAGAAATAATATTGCAGCGAATTCTAAATTCAAGCTTACAAGATCAAATTTCGATCATGAGTCAAACAATAGATCGCGATTGTCAAGCAGCTCAGAATCATCATTGTCAAGCTCATCATCATCATTCTCATCATCATCGTTCTCATCATCATTCAGTAAAAAACCTCATAACAAGTAATTTGTCGAAAAGATGTCTTGAAAACAGTCAACAGTGAAGTCAAGAACTGATGACAGAAAGTTAAAGCTCATCAGAGTAAGTTTTGAGTCTTACTAGATTGCAAAAATGATTGCAAAAGTAATTTCAAAGACGCTGATCATATGTTAGAATGTTTGACTCATTGAGTCAGCTTGTGTTATCAATGTCATCATAAAAAGTGATCTTATCAAGCTCAAGAAAATGCGAAAATATTGCAAAGAAACTGTGATACTTCGTGAAATTCATTGATATCAAAGAACAATTGACTTACTTATTTCAAAGCTGTCGTTTCAGCGTATGATTCGCGAAGTGTGTCAGAAATTGATTGAAGTTGATCTTTGCTTTCAATCAAAAGCTATAGAGACATTGCAGAAGATGACAGAAGCATGACTTGTTGCGATGTACAAAGATTAGTTTCACGATCAATTTTGCAACCAATTTTGCAATCAATTTTGCAATTGATTTTGCAATCGATTTTGCGATTCAAATACTGATTACTTAACAGACATCAATCTTTGTGCAATTCATGCAAAGCGTGTAATCATTCAAGCGAAGAATATAAGGTTAATTTTTCGTCTTACAAGCGAAAAGTTTACATTTGAAGCTTGTTCAAATTACATGACGAAGTAAATAGTCATGTTACTATGCAATCAGAATGCAACGCTGTCGCAAGGCAAATAGATAGTAAATACAATTTTTGCACTGTCACACTGTTAGTGATACTATTGCTTTCGCGCATAATTCAAGTTAATTCTTATTGCTTTTGTCAAGAACTTTAGTTTTTTTTCTCTTAAATGTAAAGTCAATTGATTAACTACTTGTATGCATGAGATTTCAGCGCAAACGAGATTTTCGCGCACGCTAACTAAAACTATTTATATTGATGTCATTTTAGCACGTTAAATTCAATACTATTTGTTGCTAATCTTTCTAAATTAGAGTGCGTGAAAACTCAGTTTGCATGAAAATCTCATGCATACAAGTAATTATTCTATTTTTAGAAATCGAGTTCAAATTCAGTTTGCATGAAAACTCAGTGCATATGAGTAAGTATACTATTTTTAGAAATCGAGTTCGAGCAACTCAATTCGATCTCGGGTTGGGCTCGGGTTGGGGAAAGTCAACCCAACCCCAACTCGAACCCAGGATTGGGTTGGGTTGACCCTTCTCAACCCAACCCAACCCTAACTCGACGGCAGGCCTAGCAGAAATGATTCGGTTTGGTAGAATTATGCTCTGAAAGGCTTCAGTAACAGCCTGATTGCGAGGTTTGCCATCGCGTTGAGAAGGCATAGCTGGTGATAGCTCGATAGGAAGATAGATTTACTTCATGAAGCAATGGTGACAGCGAGGTCAAACCCCTTCAGCTAAACCAGATAGGTTTAGCTTGCTTACATAATATAAAACCAATAAACAAACATGAATAAACCGCTAGTGAGTTTTAAACACGTTTATTGTAGAATAAACGGTTTTATTCTAGCCCTAGCTGAACTGTAACTTCATTAAGGTCAATCATATTATAGCGGTATAAGGTTGTTGATCTTTTAACATGACGTCGGCTATTGCAGACTTTCTTCAGCGCCTTTTAGGGGAGGCCCCTTAGGTAGGGGGTGGCGGAAGGGGGAATGTGCGAACCATTTCTTTCTATGTGTTACATGTTGCAAAAGCAATTACTTTTATCGTTCAGGAACGGGAAAGGGAGAAATAACTGTGTGGCTCGAGGGTTGATATTGGGTTGTTGAAAATGGAGCGAAATGGGGTGACTGCGATGAGGTCGATAGTACATGTATGATGCAGGAGTCTAGATGCTCTTGAAATCCGCATCACGAATGAGTAAATACCCTGTGAACGAGGGCCGTGACCATCGCGGTATCACTATCAGGTGGTGCGCGAGATGAGTTGCAATGCGACAGTAAGAAATACTTTTACATCGCTGACAATTTCGCATAGGTCTAGAGGATGGCTGCGTTCAAGTTTGAGTGCAGCATGATAAGGGGTCCCGAGGGGTTGTTCTTAGGAAAGGTCAATCTCGAAGATGAACGGTGGGACCCAGATTACGATTCAGTGCCTTTCATCAATTCTACGGGTCACGACACGACTGAGTGTATCCGTTGTTACCGTGTCATTGACTCTACGCGAAGTGTTGGTTTGAATGTTGACATGTCTTGACTCTAAGAGCAGGTAGTACTTTTAGTCTAATTTACATAGTGTGTGAATCTTATCACTTGTCAAGTGAAACATTGATTTCTGTGTCCTGTAAACGTTCTTGGTCGATGGCTTGAAACTTATTCGTACTCTTGCAGCGCGGTCTCCCGAGTTTCTTCAGCACACACTTCACTTCGCCAAGCCAAGATGCTTTGTGCTAGCAGCTCATCTTCTTCGTCTTCATCATCGAGTATCTGAAATTCAAACGGCGATGAATGATGAACTGCTTCAAATTCCAGAAGCACTTGTTGAGTACTCTTGTCGTTGTTCAGAAATGCAATAATTAATGCTGTCTTATCTGATTTCAATCGATGATTTACGTCGGCTTCTGCCTTCAGCAGCCGTCGAACATTGAGGGACCGACCATGCGCAGCCGCAATAAAAAGCGCTGTATAACCTTCAAAAGATTCGGTGGCTTGAAGATCAGGATCGAGGTCACTTTCAAGAACAGCATTCAGTATCTGACGGTCGCTTTGAATAGCAGCATGGTGCAGAGCTGACAGTTCTTCAGAGCTCATTTTCTTGACGTCAGCCTCTGCATCTAACAGTAGTCGCAACATCTCAAAGTTCTTCTGTTGTATGATCAAATGTGCAGGAAGGAAACAATTGACTTTTTTATTAGAATTCGCACCACGTGCTAATAAGAGGGCTGTAGCTGTAATATAGCTCTCTGTCACTGCGCAGAATAGCGGAGTTTGTTCATCGAAGCTTTCAATATCGATATCTGCTACGTGAGAGAGTAGCTCTTGAATTGTATCGCATTGTTCAGCCTTCGCTGCACAGTGTAATGCGCTATCGTACCAGTTCTCTAGCGAAACATCTGCTTCTGCATCAAGCAGCATCCGGACTAGCTGCACATGGTCGCGAGATGCAGCTAGAATCAATGATGTAGTTTCAATATGTGTAGTAGAATCAACGTCTAGCTTTCTTGATTCCAGTATCTGACGTGCAGCATCGTTCAGGCCAAAGAACGAGGTGAGATGAAGCTCATTACAACTATTAGCCTCGTCTGACTCCCAATATATCATTTTATAGCCTTGTACGAATCTCATGATTTGGACGACGCACGACCTTCTAGATGAAGAGCGAAGCAGTCTGAAAGCTAAAGCTTTTATTTTATCGGCTTTAGATTGTCGAACATGATGGTCTCAGTTTCTTGCTACATAATTCAGAAATCGATATTTTCGTATTCATTTCTCGACTGAGTATCTCTCTTGACAGCATCCTGACGCAAACGAGTCGAAGAACAGATAAGTCAAGCACATCTTCGCAATCTCTTCCTCAGCCGATATTGATACCTTTTCCGGCTGATCTCGAAAATATTCTTGGATCGAGAAATGCACAAGGCGAATTGTTGAACTCTCTTCATCAGCAGTAATCAACCTCAAGCAGCATTCAATAATTGACTCTTTTGCTGAGCAATATCGCGAATTGAGATCAGTTTGACCAGAGCGAATGGCAAGAGCATCGCTTAATTCTGCTACGGTCAACGATCTTATCGAGTGAGATATTCACATCAAAGTCTTCAGACCGAGTCTTCGCCGGCTAGTGAGCTGCCTATCTATTCTCACTAGTGTCTCTTCGATCGCATCATGTAGAGTAGTCGGCATGGTAAGAAGTGCTTCTTCCATTTCGCCAGCTGTAGGTTCGGCCAGAATTCTCTGAATCTGTAGTACGACTAATAAAAACCTGACCAGAGGTCAAAACAATATCTTCTCAAGAAATGAGGAAACTCACATCTTCTGAGCTGCCTTTACTATTCTTTCTACAACTTCAATTCGTAAAGGGATGTTCATGACTTTCACAGCTCTGCTATTCTCGATTTCCCGAGAAAGATATGATCGCAAATCCGATGCATTTGCTTCGACTTCAATTTGAAGAGCATCTTCAAAAGCAGTTCTTATGTTCTGCGAATGAAAGCGACTTGTTACAAAAAGCCTGACACTCGTACTCTGTTGCAAGAAAGCTATCGATTTCATCAATGTTCTTCAATGTTTGTTCTCGTCGCATTCATTCAGAGCATCAATGACGATGAATACTTTACTGAAATCCTCGCAAGTTGTCAATAGTGTCTTTTCAAGGTCTTAAAGTTTCGACTGTCTATCTTGTACAGAGAATCTGTGATGTAAGTCTGAAGTCGATTTCGGGACGAAACATCTTGTTGTCGCAACCTGTCTGAGAATACTTTCTAGAATATGAGTAGACGACTGATTCTTCTGATCTCGATAGTCAAAGTACTGAAAGGCTACAACGACATGTTGATCCCTTGCATCGTTTCTCAGACGATCTATGATCAAGAACCTGTTTTCAATCAGCGTAGTCAGAAGAAACTGTATGAGATACTGACGCAAGCACCGACTTTTCTGATCCTTGCAAGCCGTGACATCACAAGATATAGATTGCATTTCTTTCATCTCGCCATTTTTGAAACTCAGATCTCTGCAACAGCCATTCATCAGTTTCGTCTACACGTGACGTCTTGATACTATGATGCTTTTTTTCATAGTCAAAAGACGAGATTCAGGCCAAAATATTATTGCGTTCTCGCTCTTTTCGATCATTTCGATACATTCGATTTTGCTCTAATTACACATATCAGATTGCTTCAGATTTCCGCTTGAACAGGTTCATGTAATTTCAATGTGAAATGAGTTGAATGAGAGAGTACAATTGATTAATGTAATATGCGTAAGATGCGAGACTGTACTGAAAATGGTTTACCGATGATTGAGTTCTCAATTGATTTGGCGCGGGCCTCAACGTCTTGGAGCAATTGAAAGCCTTCTAGTTGCTTCTTGAAAATTCCCAGAACATTTTCAGAGGTTTTCGAGAGCAGAGTGCTTGTAAGGTT
>JAABUK010001582.1_pt1 | contig 42781 bp, 59 predicted proteins | sample 5559141 | NCBI WGS metagenome assembly JAABUK01 (sample SAMN10711869, study PRJNA513367) | rock metagenome | isolation source: Antarctica rocks | place: Antarctica: Victoria Land, Pudding Butte nord | collected 2016-01-03 | reverse complement strand
CCATGCTGTCAGAGCGTGAGGTGCCAATCTGGAAGTCCTCAGAGTCTGATTCAGACTGGCTGACAGACTGCTTGAAGTCACGGGGTTGATTGTTGCGGAAGGCTTGTTGGCCAAAGCCCACAATGCTAGTGATGGGGCTCATCAGCTTCTTGAGCCCGAAACCCCATGAGAAGCCATTACCAGCAGGGGTGATGACGCCATACAGGACCTCATGCAACTCCATGGAAGCGGCAGGGTTGGCGATGCAAGCCTCCATCAGGATCTCAGCCAGGGTCTCCCACTGCTCAGTCTCATATGGCTGCAGGCAGAACAGAGGCTGACACAGGCTCAGGACCAAAGCTACAGCAAGGTGATACATAGCTATGCAAAAGTAGCTTAGCAGCTCTATTGGAAAACATTGCTGTTCACTGTTTGGATACTTGACCAAAAAGGCAATGCTGAGGGGGACAAGCAACTTGCAGGCTTGCTACAGCAGCAAAAGCTTTGAATATGTGAAAACAACAGTAAAAATGCATCTTGAAAAATTCAGCGTTATGCATGGTGCATAATTTGGCAGATTAGCGCAGATTAGTGCATATATGCAACACTTTGCAACTGATGTGGTATACTTCATTGCTGTTGTGCGCTTGCAAACACCTGGCCAATAGCATCTACCGCAAGCTTGAAGGCTTCTCCAAGGTGCGGAGAATCTCGCTGTAGGGTCCGGATCAAAGTTGGCCTTGCTTGCAAAAACTGAAGGACAGGTGTCCTTGCGTCAGAAGACAGCCCTTTCAGCTTGTTGCGCTGTGAAGACTGGATCCACATCCTGATGTTGGCTGAAGCCTTGTGCTGGTTGCAAGAAGTCCTGTAAGCGTCGTTGATGTAGTCAGTCACTTCCTCCCTTCCTGTGTGTGAACGAACAGGTGTCATCTGCGCCTGCAAGGTGAGGCTTGTCAGCTGCTTGCAACAACAGAATGCGTTAACGCTCTTAAGAGTAAATTGCCATCCGTGCTAGCATGGCTAATCGGACATGAGCAGACGCGGACACAACCCTGAGTCAATCTGTCTAGGACAGCGAGTCAAGTTTGCCTGGAAAGGCTCCAACAACGGCTTTAGCAGGTTTTTGATGACGCTCTCTGGTGCACAGTGGTCCTACGAAGACTTCGAGTAGTTAGCAGACTCAAACTTACCCGGTCTGGCTGGCGTGGATCGCCTTCCCGCGGGTAGTCATCCACGAGGATACAGCGTGCTGTGTTCACCCTGGCAAAAGCTGCAATCACGTAGGACTACAGGATGAGCGCCACATCGAGGCCAGATGACCGAATAGCATGCTGAATTGCGGCTTCGGTACTGCTTGACTCGTCCAGCAAGGTGGACTGTTTTCAATTTTGCTGGTTCTAAACATGTGTTAATGGGAATCGGAAATTGGTTTCGGAGCTCCTTTGACGACTTCCGGTCTATGCACCAGCAGCAGGGCTGTTAGCGCAGCGCCAATTGTCGCGATGCAGGACGTGATAGAAGGCAAGGATTACAGCTTCCCCAAGCAAGAGGAGCACGTGTTGAAGTTTTGGGAAGAAATTGATGCTTTCAAACAACAACTAAAGCGTAGTGAGGGTAAGAAGCCATACGTGTTCTATGACGGACCGCCTTTTGCCACAGGGCTGCCGCACTACGGCCATCTTCTCGCTGGCACACTCAAGGTACAGTGCGCTTCGCGGCACGACTGTGTTGGCCAGAAGTGTTGAACATTTGTAACCGGTCAGACGCCGGCGCAACGGCCGGGCTGTTGCGCAATAGAGCATGTCGCGGGAGCATTTTGCCTTGTTACGTTGTTTCTGAGCATGCTGTCTATCAGCATTGCCCGTAGGCTGTGACCAGATCCAGCTCATTACTAGGCAGCATGCTGCTCACATGCGGCTCGCTGCAAGTTTTGCAGCGTTCAGTGTGTGCAGTGTTGACACTGCATACCAGGCATAGGCAGAACGACAAAATTGTCTTTGTGCCAATATAGGATATTGTGACCCGCTATGCAACCGCAACTGGCCATTATTGCCCAAGGAAATTTGGGTAAGCAAACCAAAGTAGTAGGTGCTGCAGCCACATTCAATACATCAACATACTGATCAGCGATGGTGCACATGTAGATGGGATTGCCACGGACTGCCAGTGGAGTTTGAGATTGACAAAAAGCTTAGTGAGTTTTGTGTTATGTCCCAGTGATTGCCAAGTGCTGCTGCATATTGCAAGTAATGTGACCAATGCGACCATGTCCTCGTGCAGACATTCAGACAAAGGAAGATGTGCTCAAGATGGGCATTGACAAATACAATGAGGAGTGCAGAAGCATTGTCATGAGGTCAGCTGTAGCTTCCCTGTAATGATATCTTCCGCCTTACACAGCAGCACCTTGTGTAACATGTAGCCTACTGCAGCATGTATTTTGATATTCAGCTGGTATTGCTGTCAACCTGCTGATTTGCCAATGATACTGTGAGCCGTTCTAGCAGAACCTTGACTGGTCTCAGCACACCTGTGGCTACAGGTACTCTAAAGAATGGGAGAAGACAGTCAAGCGCATTGGCAGGTGGATTGACTTTGAGAATGACTACAAGACTCTGGACCCCAGCTTCATGGAGAGCGTGTGGTGGGTCTTCAGCACCCTACACAAGAAGGGGCTGGTCTATCAAGGCTTCAAGGTATGCACTGTCCCCCAAGTTCATTCATTCAACTGTCATAAGCACAATTCAGAAACTTAAGCAGACAAGCATACGTCATACAGGCACGCCACAGATGTCACAGCAACCTGACAGACTCTGAATCTCCTGCTTGCTGATATCACAGCAACCGACTATGCAGGAAGGACACATACAGCCCAAAGGTTCAGGGGCCATTCCCCCTGCGTCATACTTGAGTACCCATCATGTACAGGCAGTTGTTGCATATGTTTCCATGTCTGACTGGTGTACAGGTCATGCCGTATTCGACAGGCTGCACAACACCATTGTCCAATTTTGAGGCTGGGCTGAATTACAAGGATGTACCAGATCCTGCAGTGAAGGTCAGTTTCCCCCTTGACGATGATGAAGACAATGCAGAGATGGTCATCTGGACAACCACACCCTGGTGAGCTACAAGGACCCAACAGAATGTATGTTATTTGTGAGCAAACTTTTTGGCCAGTGCCAGGCCAAGCTACTCGTTTGCCCTATTTGGAATGCTGTGTTTGCATGAGCAGGGTACCTTTCTTGCACATCCGGGTGAGAGCAAAGCTGTGCAGCCGTTTGACACGCCTGCCCCAGTCTTTGAAATGCCTGTGAAGTTGTCATTCGTTTCCAATCTCATGACGCTGATAGAGTCTATGCATGCTAGGCGTCAGAGACGCACACTTACATGCTGTTCTGTCTTGCAGGACACTGCCCAGCAACCTGGCGCTGTGTGTGCACCCAGATTTTGCGTATGTCAAGGCCAAGGACCCTGCCACAGGGCGTGTGTATGTTGTGGCAGAGTCCCTGCTGCATGAGCTGCCTGGAGCAGTGCCCAAGGAGAGCAAGAAGAAGGACAAGGGCAAAGCTGAGCCCAAGAAGGGTGGCTTTGAGGTAAATATAAACCTCTTCAACCCTGGTCCTGCTGTACTTAGCTTCAATGAGCATGCTGCTATGGTGTTGAGTGATTCAGAGCCAGCAGACAGTTGAATCATACCAACAGCCAAATCAGGTACTGGTGTACTTTCACGGCTGCACAAGAAATCATGTCAGGACTTGATGTAGCTGCCAGACTGCTCCAGTGCTTCACAACAGATGTGTGGTGCCTGCATTGCCTCTCAGCATTGTTTTGCAGCGTCAGATTCAACAGCTTCCTAGGTTTATCATTGACAGCACAAACTTGAGGCATCTGCAATTGACATGTTGGTCACAGGAGAGACACCAAGGTGATGGTAGCAGGATCATGTCTAGGACCCTGCACCTAGATGGTGTCTTGCGTCCTGCAGCTGCAGCTGCAGGCTGATTTTACCATTGGCCTGTTTGCATGCACAGATTCTGAAAAAGATGAAGGGGTCAGAGCTAGTGGGCAGGACCTACAAGCCCATGTTCCCATACTTTGCCAGTCTGAAGGCAGCGCCTGGCAGCAACAAAGGGGCCTTCAGGGTTGTGGCAGATGGATATGTGACCAGCGATGCTGGTACTGGCGTTGTGCACCAAGCACCTTTCTTTGGAGAGGATGACTACCGAGTCTGCAAAAAGTTTGGTACGCTTGGCTTGTCCTTTGACGCTGTCAGAATCACTGAAGAGGCACTTTTGCTCATCACAAGGTTGACTATGGGGAACAGTCTACACACAAGTCTCAGTTGCTTGTGATGTGTCTGTGTATCTGGGATATGTGTCCTAAGCAGCATGGCCAGTTGTTCAGCTGTAATGCGTGCTGCTGTGACAACTTATTCAACGTGGCCGCTTCAGGTTGAAGCGTGCCTGTAGCAGATAGGGCGCTTATCAAGTTGCATTAATGTGTCAACTGCTGTCAAGCATAGCTACATGGCCTGTGTGTGTCTTGAGAGGCCAAAGCAATGCTTCTGCATAGCAGCAGCTGTGTGATACGCCATGCGCTGGCTTTGTAACAAAGGGCCTCTTCAGCATACAGATATCCTAGATAGACAGATGGATATAGATAGCTACGTTCCATTCACAATCAGCAGCAACAGCCCAGATGCAATTATGGCTGCATTGTCAACACGTGCCTGTGTGTGTATGCAGGCATTGTCCAGATTGGAGGGGAGTCTGTCTGCCCTGTGGACGCCAGCGGCAACTTCACTCAGGAGATCACTGACTTCGCTGGACAGTAAGCTCTCTCTGCAGCTCTCTGTGCAGCTCTCTCTGCAGCCTTGCTTGCAAGTGGGGCAGTCAGTATGCTGCCAAGGCTGCCTGTTCAACTTCCACTGGAGTAGTCTATGAGTGACATTGAGTCCATGCTTGCCACCCAATGATGTGATAATCACATAGCATTACATACTGATTCTTGACTCAGCGATGTGCTGATGGGCAGCAGAGCATGTTTCACCTCAATCTGCAATCTTGAAAACATAGCTGCTGCTTTGCACTGCTTGCGCTGCATGTTTGTTTGCAATGGCAGGCATGGCTGCACAGTCTTTACCTAAGGTGTGAAGCAGCTGATCCAAGATAGCAATACCAATCTGCATGTGCCTTATCAATCAGTTTCAATCAACCACTTTACATTTCCTGTCTTCAAGACTCATCAGGAACCTCTTGTTCCCCAGAAAAGATGAAGGTTGTGTCAATCTGCATGTGCCTCATTGCAGCATTACCAATGTGCATGTACTTTGGGGTGTATGCACTGCACCTGGGCCATACTCTGGTTTGACAGGTTTCCCTTGGTGTAGGTATGTGAAGGCAGCAGACAAGGAGATCATCAGTGCCATCAAGGCCATGGGCCGCCTGGTGGACAACCAAACCTTCACCCATAGCTACCCCTTCTGCTGGCGCTCTGAGACCCCCCTCATCTACAGGGTGACCCCTCTGGCTTTACCTCTATTACCATCATCTGCTTTGTTGATAAGCAAATTTGGATCAACATGAAATCCTCAGTACATGGGCATGATTGTGGCACGCTGTATTTGGCAAAGCCTTCAGCAGCCAAGTACATCAGCACAAGCATTATGTGCTATGCTGTGCCTGCAGCTCAAGAGCTCCATCTGTCGTAGCTCTTGTGTCTACACCCTGGCTTGCAGCTTATCCCAGATTGTAGGTGACAGCAGCTTACAGCTGGCAGAGTTGACTGAGTCAACAGTACAGCCTTGTTGTTCTAGACCATGCTCTCTCTGCCTGTCTGAGCATGCATGTCTCACACCAATGGCTCACCCCATGCCTCAGGCACCCCTTGTTTCCAAGCTGTGCATGCTGCATCAGACAAAGAGTCTTCCTGCAACTCACCACACCTCTTGCTCACACCTGTGCTTTCAAGCCAGGATGTCTGATGACACACAACAGGCTCCACACCCCAGACTGTAAGGTGTAAAACAACATGAAACCTTGCTGTGCTGCAGGCAGTGCCCAGTTGGTTTGTGGAGGTGACTAAGATCAAGGATCAGCTGATGGCCAACAACGCCCAGACCCACTGGGTTCCCACCTATGTCAAGGAGAAGCGCTTCCACAACTGGCTGGCGGATGCACATGACTGGGCCGTCAGCCGGAGCCGCTTCTGGGGTACCCCCCTGCCCGTCTGGGCCTCCAAAGACATGGAGGAGATTGTGGTCATTGGCTCTGTTGCAGAACTGGAGGAGCTCAGTGGTCATAAGGTCAGGAGATTACCTGTGATGAAAACATGGAAAAAGATGGGCTGCAAGCCTCAGTGTGATACAGTTGTGGACTTGGTCATTAGCAAATGTATGCTAATTCTGCATGTGTCATGGGATATTGCATAGGCCGACTTGGTTGCATCTTGATGGTCAGAATCAAAAGCAGATCTAAAGCCAGACAGATCATGCAAAGTAAAGTTTATCAGCATCCTCTGCTGTTGCACCTGGTGACATGTCACATGTGTCTGTAGGTGACATGTCACATGTGTCTGTAGGTGACATGTCACATGTGTCTGTAGGTGACATGTTGCATGTGCTTGTAGGTGACATGCTGCATGTGCTTGTAGGTGACAGACCTGCACAGGCACTTCATAGACCACATCACCATCCCCAGCAAGCAAGGCAAGGGTGACCTGCACCGCGTGGAAGAGGTCTTTGACTGCTGGTTTGAGAGTGGCAGCATGCCCTATGGCCAGCTGCACTACCCCTTTGAGAACAAGGACTTCTTTGAGGGCAACTTCCCTGCTGACTTTGTGGCTGAAGGTATGGGCGCGTCATGCCACAGCAGAAGGGTTGTAGGAGATGAACTGATGCTGCCTTGAGCTGGTTGCAAAACAGCTTGCCTTGGGTTTCCTGACAAGTTGACCATGCCAAGCTATGTGTTCCTTGAGACTGTGGATGAATAACACGCAGCATGTATACACCCTTGTCATCTGTGCCAGCTATTGCACTTGCTACATTGCCTTGTACATGTATAGTCACCAATGCTTTGTAAGATTTCAACCACCGCTTGTTTTCAGTATGCCACAGTCATGCATGCATTGTGATGCTGCAAGTGTCAATGCTGCCTGTTGGCTTTGAATGTAGGCATTGACCAGACACGTGGCTGGTTCTACACCCTCATGGTGCTGTCAACTGCCCTTTTTGAGAAGCCCGCCTTCAAGAGCCTTGTCTGCAACGGCCTCATCCTGGCTGAAGACGGCAAGAAGATGAGCAAGCGCTTGCGCAACTACCCTGTGAGTTCACTCATCCCAGCATGTCTCACTGCAAACATCCTGGATGCACTGAACATGTCTGCCTTGGCGAGTATGCAGAAGGGCCTCTCTTGAGCGCCCAAGGAATGATTGATCCTTCATGCGTCTCTGCCTGCCCAGCTTCTCACTGAACATGCACTGTTGAAATGCCCAGATGAGCGCAAACGCTTACATGAACATTGTGCACCTGCTGGTTTCCACGCTGGTGACCTTCAATAGCATCTTTCACAACCCTGCTTTGCATGTCAGCGTTGCCCTGAGTTGACTGTCCTGCATTGCATGCTCATGTCATGCACATATGCAGCACATCAACCTGACACACCTCCAACTTGTGATGCAGGACCCAACTGAGGTTTTGGATGAGTACGGTGCAGATGCACTGCGCCTGTACCTGATCAACTCTCAATTGTGATGCAGGACCCAACCGAGGTTTTGGATGAGTACGGTGCAGATGCACTGCGCCTGTACCTGATCAACTCCCCTGTGGTGAGGGGTGAGACCCTGCGTTTCAAGAAGGAGGGTGTCTTTGCTGTGGTCAAGGACGTCTTTCTGCCTTGGTACAATGCCTACCGCTTCCTGGTGCAGAACGTGCTGCGCCTGCAACAACAAACTGGCATCGCTTTTGAGCCAACCAAGGTATGGCTGCAGGTCATGCCATACCTTCTGAGCATGCACATATGCATTCAGATGTGCATGCTGGCTCCAGCATGCTTGTGTAGTGAAGTGTGGTGCTGTACATCAGAAAGCACGCAGTCTAGTTGTGCTGAAGTTTGATGCTGTGCAAGGTATTGTGTCTTCCTGCTTGTGCTGTCAGCTGTCATCATTCATAGCCATTCTGTGCATCCTTTCCTCTTTCGGAAAACTCCACAGGCTCTTTGTACACCCAGTCCCTTTCAGCCTCACCTGCTTCCTGGCGTGACACTGAAGCACAACTTTCCATTGCATGCAATGCATGACGTGACTGCACCATGTATGTTCATTGTCTGCCCCAGCATACCTCACAATGTATGCAACCTGACAGCAGCGCTCTCCATGCTGAGCAGCTCAAGCTGTGTGCAGGTTGATGTGTCTCAGGCCAGCAATGTTCTGGACAGATGGATCAACGCAGCCTCACGCACCCTGACCTGCTTTGTGACAGAGGAGATGAACGGGTACAGGCTGTACACAGTGGTGCCGGTGCTTATCAAGTTCATCAACGACTTGACCAACATCTATGTGCGCTACAACCGGCGGCGGCTGAAGGGTTCCAAGGGCAGTGAGGATACCCTAATGGCCCTGGTGTCCCTGTACGATGTGCTGCTGACTGTTTGCAAGGTGGGGCAGTCACAGCAGATGGCACATGCAGTCGTGGACCTGGCTGCTATTTCCTTGTTTGTGCTGTGTTGTGTGGTATCATCTGGCCATAGCATCATGTGTTGTCTGAAATCTGCTCATAGCATCACTTTGACAGAGAAGACTAGCAGCAGCACAGCTGTTGCAAATTCCACAGACAGGCTGCAACACACCAATTCCGACACAGCTGCATTGCGGCTGAGAGGAGGGCTGACTGCATGGAGAGCCATCACAATGTTGCATTGTTTCTGCTCCAAGTTTGTCAGTGTTGACGCAGGTGATGTCCTCCTTCACACCCATTTTCACAGAGCAGATGTACCAGAACCACCACGGCGCTGCATTGTTTCCGCTTCAGGTTTGGCAATGTTGATGCAGGTGATGTCGCCCTTCACACCCTTCTTCACAGAGCAGATGTACCAGAACCTAAGGCGGTGTCAGCCAGAGGTTGCAGCCCCAGAGTCAGTGCACTGGTGTGACTTCCCCCCGGCCCAACAGCCCTGGAAGGGGGATGACCAGATCCAGCGCAGTGTGGCTCGCATGCAGACTGTCATTGAGCTCAGCAGAACCATCAGGTACACCCACATTGGTATGGGACTGCATCAGACTGACATTGGTCGGCTTCTGCAGACTGCTGATTGCTGAGCTCAGCAGCATGCCCTCCATACACATGCCTTGCCTTGGCTGTGTCCACAATGCCTGGGCAGTGTCCACTATGCCTGAGCTGTGTCTATTATGCCTGGGATGTGTGCACTACGTGCACAAAACGTTGTGCAAGTGACAACAAATGAGCAAGTGCAAGCTGTACTTGATGTAAGTGCCAGAACAGTTCAGTACATGGCAAATGCAAGGGCGGTGTATATCTGACGCAAAGAACATGTGAGAACATGTGTCATGTCACAAGTATGGCCTTGGAGTGTAGGGAGAAGAAGAACAAGCCTCTGAAGAACCCACTGAAGGAGCTGGTGGTTGTCCATACTGACAAGGACTTCCTAGCAGACATTGAAGGTAAGCTGTACCCCCCTACTCAATGCATACTGTACTCAAGCTTCTGGCTGCTGTGATCTTGCTGATCTTACCAACCAGCTTGAAGGTATGTTGCTGAGCAGCAAGCTGCACTTTACCATGTTATGCGAGCGAAGGTTGTTGTTGTTGCTTTCTGAGCTGTGATTGTTGAGATAGCTTGTGTCACTGTGTACACCTTTCCAAACGTGCCGTCCCTTAGCCAAAATTTCATGTTGGCATTACTTTGCAGGGGAGCTAAAGGAGTATGTAGTGGAGGAGGTGAATGTGCGCAGTCTGAAGACGTGTGCAGACCCTCTGCAGTACTGCACCCTAAGAGCAGAGCCGGACTACCCCAGCTTGGGTAAGAGGCTGGGAAAGGGCATGGCCAAAGTAGGCAAGGCTGTCAAGGGCATGAGCATTGAGCAGATCCTGGACTTTGAGTCTCGAGGCAGCATTGAGCTTGAGGGCGAGTCTTTGGGATCTGGCGAGATCAGAGTGAGTCACTCTGGTTGGTCATGACTAACTAATGTGCTAGTGTATCTGCTGAGAAGGCAGGGCAGCTGGCTTCTGGAGCACAGCAAGCATTTTCAGATGGTTTGATCAAGTTGTTGCTTAGCTCAAGTCATTGTGGGCAGAATGATGGGTATGATTTCAGCTGATTCTTGATGTGAAGCATGTATCACTTTTGTCTAAATATAAACCTGGAAGTTGCCAAATGCATGGCGTGGGGAACATACAAACAAAGTATGCTTGGATTAAGCTTTGTGTGACCACCTTGTTTGGATTGAAGCTTCTCTTTTGGTCCACCTGCTGTGAGTGCCTTTGTGCTTTTATGCACAACATGGCATGGCATGTTTTGGCTTGGAGCATTGGCATTCAACAGTGTGCATGGTGCACAGGTGCTGAGAGATTTCAAGTTGCCAGAAGGAGCATCTGGGGACGACATTGACGCCAATGGGGATGGAGAAGTGCTGGCTGTGCTGGATCTGGGGACAGATGAGTCCCTGGTGGAGGCTGGGCTAGCTCGTGAGGTGGTAAACAGAGTGCAGAAGCTACGCAAAAAGGCAGGCCTTGTGGCATCTGATGTTGTGGATGTCTTTCTGAACACAAACCAGCAACATCCAGGTTGGTTCTTATCACATCGCATTTCATTGCTGGAGTGAACGCCTATCAGTCATGGATTTGTCCAACTGCAAATGTACACCCCAATTTCTTGTCACCTGCATATTCACGGTCATGATAGGATTGCCTCTAGTAGCACAGATGTTGCTTCAAAGCACAGCTGCAGTTGGCAGCACTGAAAAGCAAGGCTGCATAATGCAGAGTATATGACCTCCATGCTGAGGTCCTCAGTAACCTTGCATGTGCCAATGCTTTCTGTGCAACGACCTTTGACTGACCCATTGTGCTTCATCATCATCCAGTGGACATCATCATCCAGTGTACTCTTAAGTCAAAGAGCACGTACTGCAGTTGCTGCTATGGTCAATGCTAAGCTTGCAGAGCAGGCACATGCAATTTGAGGAAACAGCTACTGCTAAATGGCATGCTGATCAGGTTGTTTTCGGTGCGATTCATGTCAAACAGTGGTTTTGGAGCATAATTTTGCTGAGTAGGACTCACCAGATCCTGTGGAAAGTCAGCATTGCCAGTAGGGTGGCGGATGAGGTAGTTCACTAGCCTAGGGTGGTTAATAGGCTACTAACCACGGCTACTAACCACGGTTACTCACCACGGCTACTAACCACGGCTGCTAACCACCCTATGCTAGTGAACTACCTCATCCGCCACCCTAATGGCAATGCTGACTTCCCACAGGATCTGGTGAGTCCTACTCAGCAAAACTATGCTCCAAAACCACTGTAACGAATTGGACTGAAAACAACCTGATCAAGTATTGAGACCAGGCCCCTGACCAAGGTGTTAGCTAGCCTAATTCTCTGGATTGTATACCAATGTGACGCCACTACGTTACATGCTGATGATCTATTGCTTGACTGGGACATACAAGAGGCTGCCTTCTCTCTTACGCATTGCGTGCAACCTAGTTGACTTTGCTGTCAATTGTCTGCAGTGTCAGAAAACGGACCTGCACAGCAGCAAGGTGAAGCTGCCAGTCAGAACGGCTCAGCCCAGCCCAATGGCATTCCCCATGCAAATGGTGTTTCTGGTAAAAATCTGTTCTTACTATCTTATTCCCTTACTTTTAGACCAAAAGATTGTGTCATGCATGAAGTGCTGTGTGGGTATGTGAGTTTGCAAACATCGTACAAGCAGATTTTGTTTCATGGCAAGACTTAGGTCTTACTCTGCAGGGCTGCAGGGCCACACTTATGCATTGTACCTATGAGACACTGCACTGAGGCTCTGCAGCAAGACTGACATTATTTGATCATGCAGATGGCAGCAATGATTTGCTGGAGAAAGTGCTGTCTAACCAAGCAGACACCATCCAGCAGGTGCTAGGGCGGCCCATTCAGGACAGCAGGCATCAGCCCAGCCATGCTGTGGTCATTGCACGCTCTGCCGAGACCATCGGCAGTCAGGAAGCCAGCTGCAGCTTTGAGGTCATCCTGACGCAACCCACCTTCAGGATTGACTCAGATGCCTTGTGCCAGGTGGGTTAGTAGACTTTTGACTGACTGTGGGTGCTATCACCAGGCATACAGCACCTTGCAAAGAGGATCAGCCTGTCTTGGTGCATGGTAATTGGTATGTGTTTGTGAGGATGCTAGACTTTTGCATGGTTGTTCCTTGCAACAGATCATTCACCGTAAGATTGGTGCACCAAGATGTAAGTGTCTGTTGGCAGGAGTGGGGTCAGGAGCAAGGAGAGGGCCTGGATGTCTGGCTTCAGTCCCGAGATACAGCAGGACTACAACAAGCAGTTGACAAGATGGGGGGAAAGCTGTCTGTTGTGCTTGACGGGAAGACTTACACTCTAGAAGCTGGCAAACACTTTCATACCTTGAAGTGTGCACATCATGGACGTTCATAGAATTGGTCAAAACCTGTACCATCTCCTGTGTCAAGTATTGGCTTCTGCTGACATGCATATGCCCAAACAGTAGTGCGACATTTTCTGGCACCTCTCACTTAGCGAAATGTTGGAACAGCTTGTACTGCGACTAGTAGGGAAATGGGCCTTAAAGGCTTTTTCGCAACTACCGGTACATCTCAGCGCGTCTGGCAAATCTGATGTTCCCTGAAGCGAGAGTCGGACATTTGCAAAAACGAAAGATTGCTTCCAGAGAGATTCGAACTCTCGATCTCTCGCTTACTAAGCGAGCGCCTTAGCCAACTTGGCCATGGAAGCTCTGATGAATCGGCTGGTGGCCGGTGAGAGACGAAGCGGTGCCAAATTGGCCAAATCTGAAGTGTATGTTGATTGTGTTGTGAAATCTGTGTTGAACTTACGTCCCAGCCCTATGATGGCGTCCAATGTATAATGGCGTTGATCAGTCACCGCATTACAGTTTCCAGTCAGCTGCCTTCAAAATGTTCAGCCAATACTCAACACAACTCAACACAATACTGGGTCGCTGGATCACGTCACAATAAGGTCATGGAACAAAGCATTCATCAAGCTCACAAATGTGCTACTCAGCACACTCACTCTGCTACACATTTGTTGATTTGCGGCGTTGCCGCATGTGACCTTCTCCTGCAAACAGCACGCAATGCCTTTGCAAGGGACAACTGAGCAGAGAGTAAAGTGCCAAAATCATCAAGAATGAATATGATACTCCAAAACATATGCAAATATATCATCAGAGAACTGTCTCAGATCACAGCATTGACAGGACATGTCTGGAGTAGTGACTTACCAGTAGGATCATGTCCAACAGACAGCTCCATTTGCCTAAACAGGGGTCGTAGCTCAGGAAAGATATTGACTACAAAGATCTTGATGATGCCATATCCCAGCTGATAAATGAATGTGCGAGACTGGATCATCTCAAAAAGATCATCCACCCCGCTGCAGGCACACATGACGACTCATCAACATGTAAAACAGCAGGGGCATATGTGTGCAGCACAACAGCTACGCCAAGGCTCTGCTTGTAGTGAAATTAAACAACTAACAAGTATTGCACCTCCAGTAATGCCCTTGCAATGTGCCATCTTGTCTACTGCAATATACACACTGATGTGCTCTTTGACTCCTCGGACATTGTCACACATCAATGCAACACACGGTAGCTTTGCCATTTCAACACCCTCAAACATCGGTAACAATCAGTGAACATTCCTTCAAGAACTCATCAATAAGGCCTGTGGCAGCAGCTGTTCCACGCAGCATGACACGGACAGATTGTGATCTTACTGTTTGTAGCAGTCTCTACCAATGAGGCGCACGAGGACAGGAGGAGCCTTGTTGACCAGCAAGCTGTACACCGCCTCCTGGATCTCTTCCTCATCCAGGGGCGGTGGGGAATCCACATCTGTGTAGTGCTCAGCCGTCAGGTGTGGCCGCCGCCGGTTGGGGCTGCTGGGCTGCAACATGCAACACACCTCACTCAGCGACATTCTGAAACATACAGGGAGCTGGTTAGGGCTGTGATAATAATAGCAATAATTTACAGGCATTCCAGCTAATTGTTTTTGCCAGGTACCTACCTGCTTAGGGCTGTGTGTACCTGATACTAGGGGAAGGCACATGCTTGATGATATGATGGATGAATGGTGTGATGCCAGCCGATGCCAGTGCCAAGCGTGTGAAGCTCGGCTGTCACAGAAGGCTATTGCTGACTGGGACGGCACTTGATAACAGTCTCTGTGCCGTCTGTTCACTGTTGGGTGCTATCAGTGACTCTTGAGCACTTGACTATCAGGCTCAGCTACCACATGTTGGCCGTAAGACATAAGGGGCTGCTTGGCAAGACCCAATGACAAGGGCTTGTAACAGCAGCCAAGTGGCGTGACAACTGCAGGTGTGATGCAAGATGTGAAAGCTCAGCTGTCACAAGATGAAGCTAATCGGCTGCAGCACAGCATGAGGATCTTCAGCAGTCCAACAACGGCAGGCATGAGTAGGTGCAGGCTGCATGCAGTACTGCATACTGTGGCAGGCAAGCAGGACCAAGAGGCTGGTGCTGCACTGCAGCTCAAGAAAAGAAAAGAAAAGAGAGGAAAAAGAAAACAAAAGAAAAGATTACGCCTTTCAGCGTCAATTTAATGAGAATGCCAAGTGTTATACCTGCTCAGTATTGCAGCTCACAAGAGCAGCACCCCACCCTCACTTTCAGAGACAGACCAAGCTACAAATGCCAAGTGCAAGCCAATGGACATATGGGGCCTCCGTTTGGCGCCAACAAACTGGCCCCAAGGCATGTTCTGCCATCCACCAGAGACTTCAGGACAAAGACAGCTGCATATCAAAGAGGACTGCAGGAGCCAAAATGATGCAGCCTGAAGAGCTTACCGGGTGCTGCTGATGGTAGTGAGCAGTGTGCTGGAACCACACGCCTCCCGGCCACAGCTTGGTCTGCACGGCATGTAAGATGCGTGCCATTGTGTGCGGCTGCCGCAGCAGGCGCATCTGACTAAGTAAGTACTCATCTATGGCACTGCCAGCCACCAGAGACAACATCTGACGAGCCACACCAAAAGCCTACACAACATCAAGACCAAATCTCTGCTTGTGACAACTATGTCAGCATATGTCCTTGATGCATGCACCGCCAATATGCTGCAAGTCAGTTTGCACAGCACTAACAGCCCTGCCTGCCAGCTACCATGCACTCTTAAACCGTCCACTGCAATCTCAAAGTTTCAAAGTCTTGGCTGTTGCTGAGGGATGTGCAACCGACAAGCAGCATACTGTCGTGTGAAGGTAGTAATGGATGGGCAGTGCGTGAGTTGTTGTGACACAATGTTGGATGCATCAGTGCAGCAAGCAAAGCAGGTGAGCAAGGGGTGTAGATGGGTTGCAGACCTGGCGTCTGAGGAAGCCTCGCGCCCTCAAGTCAAAGACCACATCAATGATCTGGTAGAGGGGAGAGCTGATGCCCATGTTCTCCTCTGCATCCAGCCCACTTGACTGAGCCCCCTCCCCTTCACCCCCCTGCATCAGCCACTCCCCAGTCCATGTCATGTCATCAAGCAAGGTTACGTACATGCACCAGTATGGCCATGTGAAGTTATCTGCAGCCGTTTGACGGTGACTATGCAGGTTCACGAGCAGCCAGCTGATTGAGCACGAACTCTGGGCACATGCAAGGGTGCGGGCAGCGCAACATGTGCAAACTATCACAGACTTGGGTGAACGCGGATCACGTGCAAGGAACGCTAACGCAACCTGATGTGTCTGATGACAATCAGCGCAAAGCTCTGCACACTTGCTGAAACGTGTACAATTATGGCACAGGCACAGCTGCATATGCTCAGTGCAACTGTCAAACAGGTGCTTTTGGGAAGTGCAGATGGTCTGTGGTCTCACCCTGACCGAGGGGGTTGCATGGGGTTCCAGGGTGGCCCTGCGGGGCCCAGCAGCAGGGTGGGTCGCAGGGTGGGGAGTGGTGCTGCTGTTGGCTCGCAGGGTTCCCATATCCAAGTGACCAGCATCCACTGCAGAACCTGCGCTGCGCTCTGCTGCCCGGGGTGAGTCAAGCCCCATCCCTGGGAAACAAAAGTTGCTTCTACTGTGCATTTGACACAAGTGCAAACATACCTCAGAGGCAGGTGTAGCCACTGATGATGATGTATATGTGACACAAGGTGAAGGTGGAGATACACATGGTGCACAGATGGAAGGAGGGGGGGGGGCGGGGGTTTGCCCCTGTGTGGTGCAAGGGGGGGGGGGAGCAGGGTACATGCGGTGCATGGGAGGAAGCAAGTCTCACCTGTGGGTGCGTCCCGCTGGAATCTGGATGGCTTGCCAGAATCCTGCCGCCGCAGGTGCCCCTGCTCAGAGGCAGCCCCATCAAAGGGGGTGGCCAGTGAGTACTTGGGAGTGGAGGCAGGAGTGGACTGCAGGGAGTTGGCAGGGGTGGTGGCTGCTGAGTAGGCCGCCTTGCGCCGCTCCAAGCTGGGGTCACTGTGCTCTCTGCTCACTAGCTGCGGCTCCTCCTGCCATCAACCAAACATGCATCAAGTCACTTCAACAGTTGCATGTGATAGGCATGCAGCTCTTTTTAACTCCAAAACGTCTAATTTAACTCAGACACACCATCCCTACACTGGAAATCTAAATAGAGAAACGTCCAGGGACAGTAAACATGTTTCTACATTGTGGAGGTGTTTTAGGTTTGTGCAATTGTGGAGTCAGAGCTGCAGAGGGTCATGAAGATGCAGCTGTGATGACAGGATAAGCTGCAGAAGCTGATTGGTGAACGCAGCTGCAACTTTTGCTGGTGGCGATGGCACAAGTCTGGGCTGCTGCATCTGTGAGCCTGGGTAAGCCCTGTTGCTTATGATTGGAACAGGCTGGCAGTGTCAGATTCTTCGACTGCGCATAGCAGAAAGAAAAGCCACAGAACTACCTGATGATGACTAGTGTTGATGACACAGACCAGAAGAGACGTGAGAAGAAGGGTACCTTGCCCTGCAGTGCATACTTGACGCTGTTGAGGTTCTTGAAGCCCTTGGTGAAGAGGTTCTGCGCGGTGTCCATGACCATATTGTGAGGGCCAGGCACGCGCCCATGACTGGAGAACGCTTGCCTCAACGCCTGCACCCCAGCAAGGTGACTCAATTACAACAAATGAAAGACAAATGGTTGAACAGGTTTCTGGTTTATATGTTTTGTCATTGGTCTATCTGTGGCGGATTATTGTGAGGCATCTATCTGGGTGCCTGCTGCAGTACAGGTCAGCGAAGGTTGCTGTTACGTGTCTTGCACGTGTGTTTTATTCCGATTCTCTATTTATGCATGTCATTTCTGCGCAAGGGTCATGCCAAGCTTGTCTGTGTCTTTTGACAGATGTAACATTTGTGACCATTGATTACCAGTACATATCATGCACCAAGGGACTCTGGTCATGCCTGGCCTGTAAGAGGCATACACACATGGCCCACACATGCAGACAAGAGCAGCAGAACAATTGCAGAAGCACCTTCTGTTAGCTCTAAAGACTGTACAAAGGTTTGCAAACGCAAGGCTTGTCAGCAGACACGCATCAAACAGGTAGGGTGGCACACCTGGGGAGGCAGGGCTTGGGTGGGGGGTTCAAAGGCAGACCGCATGGGGTCATCTTGCATTCCCCTCAGGTCCTGTTACAGTTGCACACACACATACTCATGGTCTATGGTCATCCTGCCACTGTCAAGCACGCACATACACACTGGAGGCATTGAACTGCAAATGCAGCCTGAATATACAGACCCAGCAAATGCTGGCAAGGCCACAAAAGCTGTTACACCATTCACACAAATCATGCACAGGAGCAGTAACAGCTTGATGCCATGACAGTACAATGCTGACTGCAAGCAAGGCGGCACAATGTTTGGAATCAGCACATGCTCAATGCAGGGTATGTCACTACAAGAAGCAAGTGCAGCAAAGCACCCTAGAGGAGCGGCTGCGCTGAGCTTGAAGGGGCCGTCGGGTGGGGCCCAAGTCTGTCTCACTGTCAGTGCGTCCTGTGACAAGGGCCAGGCTCTTCTTCCTCTTCATGTCCATGTCATCCACCATATCACCCACCACCCTCCTGGAAGTCATGCCATGCTGATTTAGTATACATGCCACATGCAGATCAGGGCTTGCAAGTTCAAGTCAAGCAGCTAGACTCAGTGCATAACATCAAAGCAGCAAGGCTCAGTGCATATAGTTGAATCAGCAAGGCTCAGTGCATAAGTTCGACCTGAGGCATGAAGAATGTGTTGCATGTAACAGTGGTGCATTGGTTGTGATTGCTGTGCATGATCCCAAACAACCTGGGGACTAGGGCATGCAAAGATGCTGGTACCAGCGGTGGTCTGTGTCTTGAAGCAGGGTAGTTATGTAGTGTGTGAGCAGGTGTGAGCAGGTGCAAGGAGGTGGAACCTACTCCATGTTCTGCTTGGCAGTGGCTACTGAGGCGCCCAATGATTTGAAGAACCCTGTATCACTCTCTACATCGTACAGATCACTGCAGCCCCTCAAGAACTCAGCCACCTCATTTGTTCCTACACACCCACCAAGCAACTAGTCAATTCATTGGTTCCTCAACAACAGCAAGCAGCAAGCAAGCACACAAGCAAGTAACCAGCACATATATCACATGTCTTGTATTTGAGGATCAAGGAGCAACAGAACCGCAAAAATCATCGTTGCATGTAAACTGCAAAGCCTGCCTTGGGCTAAACAAAGATGACAAGCCATCAGCAGGCTTGTCTAGAATTTGCAAATTGCATTGCGCAGATGAAAAGCAAGGGTAGAGACTGCATTCTTGTACACGGATTTGCAGATATGGGTAGTAAGCTGTGTGTTGCTTGTAGAGCAACACCACACGCTGTGCAGAAATCACTCTGTCAGCAGCTGATCGTCATGATCAGTCAATGTGAGTAGACCCCTGAAAAGCTGGGATTGAAAATGGGATTAGGGAGATCAGCAGAGGCGCTGTTGCACACAAGTGTGCACTGTGGCAATCTGCAGGTGATGTTATGACAGAAGAGGCAGTAGTGCAAACCTTGGAGCTGACGCTCTTGAAGCAGCATCTGGAGGTAGGTGTCCAGCTGCTGCCGCCGCTCTTCAACGAAGTCAGGGGTGGGATTGTGGACGAACAAGCGCTTAGGTGGCAGCTTGAGTCTATATGCCGGCACCTGCAAAGAAGCCAAACCGCAGGCTTTTGATGGTGCCTTGCATGGGCCTGACATGGAGTTTCAGCCTTCTTTAACACAACACGACTGCTGCTGCACTTTGGTCAACAAGATATACATCATCAACTGAAGATGAGGCAGACTGCAGTATGATGCATTTTGCACAGGGCGCAACCATTTGGGCCTGAACAACATTCAGGACTTGTGTCAAGCCTGTTTGCTGATGAATGTGTGCATATGTTTTACATTCACAAGCTTGGCATGCCAAGGAGTTGAATGCCCCAGCAACCAAGCGCTGCGTACTGGACACCAATACACACATCATGTTGCTCACGTCGCGTAGTTGCCTATGCAGTTGCTCGAAGTTGCTGTAGCGGCGTGACACTGTCCATTCGCCATTGGCATCTGCAGCCCTGATCTTGTACACCACCACCTCCTTGAGTGTGTCTGAAGCCCTGATGGAGTCTGCCGCCACCACCTTAGCTTTCAGGCGCCCCTGGGGGAGAGGCCCTTGACTGGAGCTTGCACCTGCAGAATAGCGGTTTTAATTTTCTTGGACAGCCATTCCAAGTTCTTTGTTAGCCGTTTCAAGATTTTGATTAGCCATTGCTACTTCTCAAACAGCCCTGGTCCTGCATTTTGTGAGCCAGCGGCTCACAGGGATGTTGACGAGGTGCGTAACATGTACAGAGGACACAAAACAGGAATGCAATTTACCAAAGAAGTAAAAGCGACAAAACAAGGAAGAAATCCAAGTGAAGACCTGGCGTTCCCTGGTTGTCATAGGGACCCCCGTTCTGCCTCCCTCTGCCCATCACATAGTCCCTCGCTGAGTCCTCGCCTACTGAACCAGTCCTGCATTAGCACTGTTGCCTGTCAGGCTTTCTGTTGCAGGCACTTTGATCCCATAACAAAGCTCACTGTTGCTGCTTTTGTTCATGAGCAAATTGCTATGCATGCAATACTCAAAAGCAGAGTTCTGTACCAAGTATGTAATGCCCAAAAGCACAAATTCAACTTCTCAAATTCTATGCACCAAACACTCTTGCAGGAAGAGCAAGACAGGCTCATACACAGGCAGCATTCATTTCTTCACATCGAACAATCAAAATCTAGCAGAAACGTTGACTCACCCTTTTGGTCCTGAGTTGCCCATGTTCTGCATGATCTCTGGCATCAGCAAGTAACACAATGCATGATCGCTGTTGTTCATGCTGTCAACAATGCATAACTTGCCGCACGTATAAATTTTCATACAATTGGGTCTTACCTTGTGTGACCGGGCCGCTGTCCGTTGCTTGTCGGCAGCCCTTTGCTGCCCTGTCGGTTCAGGGTTGCTGAGGGCTGCTGGTGGCGGCCCTCACCATCACTGCCCTCAGATGCAGATCCCTGGACCTCAGGCCGCTGCTGACTAGGCCTCTGCTGAGCTGGTGGGGCCTGGTGGGCTGCCCCTGGCTGTTGAGGGGGGGTCAGTGAATCAGCCACATTGAGGCTGTTTGCACTTCTGGTTCTTGGCATTGATCCTGTGCGCTTCAGGGCTGCTGATGAGTCTAGGGCCTAGGCAACAGCACACACAGTTAAGAGCCAGAGGTATGGCAAACATGCTCCTGTTGGCATGCAAAGCGTGTGCGATTTGCCCCTGTTGCCTGCAAACATGATTAGCAACACATGAAGCATGGCGATGTATGCATCCTTGCAAGTCTTACACGTGCTGAGACACAGGGTGTTGCTTGTTTGGAGAAGTGTGCATAGTGCAGCAGACAACAGGCATTTGTGTTCTGTTGATCAAACAGCAAGCATGTTGTCGCAAGCTTTGCAGCACATGCTTACAATGACAGGCAGATGGATGGAGTACCTCTGCAGCCTGCCTGTAGACTGGTCCCTCCCTGTCAGAAGCTGACCCATGCCGCTGATGCTGCCCCTTCTTATTGCTTCTAACACCACTGGCAGCTGCTGCCTGTTCCTCAGCAAGAGCAGCACGCTGTGCACGCTGGGCGAAGTCCCACTGACCCTTAGCAGGGTCATGCTTGGATGACTGAGCAGAAGCTGCTGCAGCAGCTGCCACTGCAGCTTCCTCCACATCCAGTGCCCTCCGCTCCCTGCGCTCTTGGAGAGCGGACAACAGAGCCTGTGCCAGCAAAGAAAGCAATCTGTGCAGCAGTCCAAGCTCTGTACGTATGCTATAGGAAAAATTGCTGTTTGCAGTAGAGTATGCTCGTCAGAGGTTGCCTTGGCACTTGCTGTCATGTCTATCAGAATTTGCTGCACTGCAGACCCAGATCCATGCAGATACACGCTGTAAGTCAGAGCAGCGAGCTCAAAGCAAAGGGTTTGAGCAACAAACAGGGAGTCTGGCCATATGTGCCATCATCTGTTGTCGTCAACATCTGACAGGCTGTTGTGCATGAATACAAAGCCACAAAGGTGATATGCAACCCTTGATAAGCAACTGCCCCAAACATCAAGCTTGATTGACTAAATGGAGACAATACAGCAACTCGACAGGCTTCCAAGCAGCATGCAAGCAGCCTGCAGCGAGCTGTGCACCTTGTTGATGTTGTAGGGTGTCATGTGCTGCATGATAGGCCTGAACACCAGACTAGCCAGCAGGTCCCGGGCAACGCTGCGCATCATGAACTTGTGGTAGTCTGGTCGGTCCATCAGCAGGGCCACCAGGCCCTCACACATGTGTCTCAACACCTGCATCCCATCATTACTTGTATCATCCATCTGTCATTCCTTGTATCATCCATTTACTTGTTTATTGACCCATTCATTCGTGTGCAAATGCAGCAATGATAAGTCTGCTCTTATTCCATGTCAAATGCTATGGGAATCTGAATTGCCATTGCAATTCAGATGCCATGTGAAGGCCATCTCATCAAGGCCTTCAAATGTGATGGATGCACCTTAGAATGGCAGTGTAGGCACAAACTTCACTGCAATATCATGACTCATCTTTGGCAGCCCCAAACAATCATGTGGCTCTGTGCTGTTACCTTGTAGTGCCCAGTGAAGGGGCCCTTGTCATGGGGGTACAGTGCGGGGTGCAGGTTATGGTCAGACTTCATTTCCTGCAGCAGGGCCCTTTCCCTAGCCTGAGGAGTCATCTGGGTGAAGGCCTCCTCTGACAGCCCTTGCAGAATGTTCTGCTTAGTCATGCGGTACAGCTCTATTTGCTCTTGCAGTAGCTGTGACACATCCCTGCACCCATGACAATGATTTGACAGTTAGCACTTGTCTTGATGTCTCTGCCTGCTGCGCTGGGCCCCTAGTATTGTGTGGGCTTTCATGATGGTCACAAGATTGGAAATTGACCTACATGCTGAGTCTGTCCTTGTGCTGTGTGTTGCTGGGCTGTCAGCTGCGTGCTGTCAGTGAAAGTCTCTGTTTCTTGATTGCCACCCGTGTGCATGATGTGGTGTAGTCAGAACTCTTCAATTGCGTGCAATGCATGGTAGCACTGAGCAGCGTTTGCTGTGTGATCTAAGATGGCAAGCTGTGTGAGATTGCTATAGGATGTCCACAAGCTGACTTCTGGCGTGCTGACAAACATGCTGATGCTGCAGTGGCTCACTCTATCAGGGGTGGCCAATTCAGCTGAAAGACTTTTTGATCATCAACAGCAAGAAAGGAGTGGCATCAACACTTCAAGAGAGTGCCATGAACAGTATCTTTTGACTGTGAAATGTCCAATTTGTTTGTGTGTGGACTGGTGATGACACTGCAGCGGTGAGAGTGACCCTTTGTGCTTCGTCAAGATCACAACACAGCTTGTGCAGACACATCAGTGGACCTATCATGTTGAGCCTTACACAGGATGCACAGCACCAAGACATCCAGACGCATGCTGATGCATGCACCAGGGCATGGTATCAAGCACTGTTGACAATTTTGCAGGTGGGTGATTCAAGCAGCAGGCGTACGTGAGCAACATCCTCTTGAGGTCTGCCTGCTGTGCTCGCACAGCCAGCTCGCCAAAGGCACTGTTCAGCACACGCCTGACGTCCTTGGGAAAGTCTGTGTCTGGTGTGATGTGGCCCCACCACAAGTCATACAGAAACTGCACCACAGCACCAAAGGTGAACACAGGAAAAGAAAAGACTACGCCTTTCGACGTCAATTCAATGCGAAGCCAAGTATTGTCCCGGGCTGCCCAGGAGCACCACAAGTGTCTATGCCAGAGGTTTGACTCAAGAGCCATGCAGCCGACACAAGGCCACAAAATTCATGACAGGTGATGGCTCACTGTGCCAATGCTGTCAAAGTTGATTGGTAAGAACTGCGGTGAAGCTGCTGGTATGGCTTGAGGTTGAGTCAAGCGCAGCATACCTCCTGTACAATGCTGCCTGAGAGCGTCTCCCAAGCTTGTACCACCATAGGAGAGTTGACCTGCTCCTTCCATTTGCCCTCTGCCTTGTTACCAGAAGGGGGGGCAACTGGAAAGGCAAAGTTGGAAGGAGCAGAGTCGACTGCCTTGACATGCCTTGGCTTGGCCTGATCCTTTGCTCGATCACTTATTTGCACAAACAGCCAGTATGCCGAGGCTACAAGCAGGCCTGCTAAGGGCAAATTCAGCCAGAATGATTTGCTGGTACCTACGGAAACATGCCTGTCAGGTGCTGCATTAGCAGTCACGGAAGCTGCAGGCTGAACTGATGCGTGCTGCAGACTTACTTGAGAGAGCCCAAGCAATCAGCCAGCAGAGAAAACCAACTTTGGCTAACTGGTTCAGCAGTGCATGCAGAACTTGAGCGCCGTCTGAAGTTTTTGGAACTGGTGGTGGAGCTTGTACAGGAGCGGACTGCTGCTGCTGCTGAGGTACTGCTGCGGTGGTGCTGCTCTCCATCTGACCACAGGCAGATGTCCAATCAACAGCAGTATGACCTGTGACGTACTGCGGATAGCGGCATTTTGCTGCGCCTGCGAAACCCCATCCGTCAACGCAAGCCAAGATCAGGCGTCGCGATCATGACTCCGGCCATGACACTGGTCCCATCAGACGACCGTGTCCTCCTTTGCTTGGGATTCCAAAACAAAACCCAGGTTTCAAATTGCAGCTGATCCATATGGATGCCTGATCATGCTGGGTAGCAATTCTGGGACTGTGCCGCTACAAACTCCGAGTTCACTCGCATTGCTTCATGGCCGCAGCTCAGGTGCTGCAAGAGCATCAGGAATTGGCAGGTAAAGACTTTAAGGCTCCTCTTCAGAAGGCGTGCCAACACAGCGATGCTGCAGCTGTCATAGATTGGCTTGATCGTCTTACTGGCGGCAACTTGCTTAGCGACAAACAGGCCCTGTTACTGCAAAATCTAGACACAAAGGCAGGCAAACAAGGACATGATCACACTCAGCACGCTTCCACAGAGGCTTTGATCACAGCTGTCCAGCGCGAGCTTGAGTCTGAAAAATTGCTTGATGCATATCCGTCTGAGGATGAGGTGCAACAAATCACCGCAAATGAAGAAGCCACATTGCTACAGCTTCAGTCAAAGCTGAAATCTCTGCAAGCTCTCAGCTCTGCCACCAAGAAGCAGTCCATAGCAACAGCACAGTCAATAGCGGTCAGCGGGCATGATCAACGCATTGGTGCCAGACGTGACAGCAATGCCAAGCGCCTTGCTGGCCAGCAGAATGCCTGCAACACGTTGTTACACAACACAGAGAAGACAGCAGCACTTCTGCAAGCCAAGTTTGAACAGCACAGCTCCAGCTGGCTGTTGTCTCTCTCAGACATGCAAAATGTGCATCAGCAGGACGCCAAGTTGCGGATAGAGATGGACAGGTCTGAGCATGTCTCCTGCTGCATGCTTCTTCAAGCTTGCATGCTTCTTCAAAGCATGCTGTTAAAACAGCTTGCTGATGCTATGTGTGTGTACAAAACATCCTGCCATGCTACCTCTTTACTCTAGGTTCAATGGCGTGTTGTCCTTGCTGTACATTGATCCAACAGCAACTGAGTCACATCCAATATTAACAATACGTGAGTTTCACCTGTGCACAGGTTATACAAGAAGCAGTTTCAGAGTGGGCCAGCAGCTAGCATACATGAGCAGCACACCTCCTCAGACTGGCTGTATGACCATGACCCCTTGCAGCCTGACAGCCTGCACAATGTACTTCGTGGGCCAGACTCCCAGGTGTGTACATATCAGGCAAAGCCTCTGGGCAGCCCAGTATACTACTTGGCTTCTCATTAAATTGACACCGAAAGGCGTTTTCTTTTCTATTCTTTTCATGCAAAGCCGGCTCAGCCATGCACACCTGCATAACCCAGTCATTGCACAAGCTGTCTTATCTGCCAACAGCAGCATAGTAACCACACGCAGCTTGATCATACACAGGGGTGTATGCATGCAGAACCACAGTAGTGTGTTTTGTGTCAGCTTAGCAATATTTCCTTCTGTAACAATCACAATCATAACATTAGCAGGCTAGTCAACAGGCATCAGATGCAGGCAATGCAAGTCACTTCCCTCCAGGCTGATTCCAAGCATTATGCATATTGTGTGGTTTGATCTCACTTTGTGCACATCAGACAGTTCAGGCTCTTATGCAGGCGTATGAGGATCATGTACAAGAGCTGGACAGGTTGCGCTGGATTCATGAAGCCAGCCAGATGCAACATGTGACCACACTAGCCTGGCAGGCCAAGCAGGAGGCGATGCTGGAATCAACCAGAGTCAGCATCAGCAGAGCTGCAAGTGTCCAGGTCTGTCACACTTTGCATTTTGGAGTGTCATTGCAAGCAGAGCACAATGGGTCTAAAGAATGAACAACAAGCAAACATCTTGAACCTCCTGACAGTGTGGCTCACACACCCAAACATGCACTGTCTGTACACATGCTCCAAAGCAGGACACTTATGCAGCTAAGCATGTCTGTGTCATTGCTTTGATTGATTTGCACTGATAGGTGCACTGATGCTACGCATTGCTGCTGTCAAAGGCCAACAGCCTGATATCTGCAGGAAACACACAGTTGCTCACCAAAGACTCTGGATGCCAAGGTGTGTGCATGGCATGCGACACACATGCCACACACATCCCTAGACCACGACCCCAGAACACATCCCTACACTACATGCCTAGATATGATCCTCATCTGTCTTGCAGGAGCCAGGGCTGATGCAGGCAGAGCTGACACACCTGACAGCAGAGCTGAAGAAGCTGACAGCATACAAGCAGCAGCTGCTGCATGACCAGCTGCCTGCCTTGTGCAATCAGGTAGCTGCCCTGCAAGACACACAGGTCCTGCAGCAGGACTATAGCGCCAAGCTGCTGCGGCAGAACTACTACATCAGCAAGAAGCAGGCCTTCATTGATCTGCTCATCGAGCAGCACGCTAGGCAGCAGCTGCTGCAACTGGCTAGAGAGGAAGAGGTGAAGGGGCTGCTGGCAACCCAGAAGGAGCTGCAGCTGCTGTGTGAGCTTCTGACAGATGTCAGGGTTGCGTCACAGCAGCGCATGACTCACTACGCAGACAAGCAGCTGCAGCCAGTCACAGAGCCACAGCTGGTGGTCCATGACTCTGACAGCTTCCTACAGACTCTGGACAGACTGCTGCCTGAGCCTGCAGAGACATCAGGCAGATGTGATGATGATGACAAAGCCAAGCTGTATGTTACTTATGAGCAGCTGGGTAAGAAGCTGGCTGCTTTGGGTGAAGAAGATGCTTACGGAGAAATGAGACAGCAGGCACAAAGGCTGCAGACAGGCGCAGCTGCCAGCATGCAGGCTGCCTTTGCTCAGCTGCATCCGCTGGTCTTTCCTGGCAAAGATACAGATGCTGCTGTGCTGACTGCACCAGAGCTTGAAAAGGCCATGCAGCTGGCGCAACAAGCAAGTGTGAAATTGACAGCAACAGTGAACAAGGTAGCGCAGCAGCAGCACACCTACCAGAACATTCTGCATCAGCAGCAGAAGGAACTGAGTGCTGAACGGAGTGTATTCAACATGTTTCACACGCAGCCAGAAAGTCTCAAACAGTTGGTTTCTGGGTAGGATCTGCATGTAGCTGCAGTGCGCTCAGAGCAACTGCATTTTGCTGCTTTTCTTATTGTTGCCAGTAATATGGGCGCTTTGTTTGTAAGTTGTATATCGATATCTCTAGTAAATTTCTTGATGACCAAAACATGCACAGGACCTGATGCATATATATGCCTGCATGGGTCCGCATATACATGAAAAACGTACGCAAGTATATATATACAACAGTTGCAAAGTACACATGCACGCACCTTTCATGCCACATCTTTCATGAAATAATGATCGTTGATGAGACAATGATCATTGATGAGACAGGCAGTATACCAGCATGTCCATAGCGTGAACATGAATGTCTGACATTGGTCGTTAAGTCACCCCAATGCTGCATAATGCAGCCTACATTGCACTAAAGCTCAGATTTTGTTCATTTGCCTATTGTCCGATCTTCTTCCTCGAGCTGGTAGATAAGATCAGTGTCGGCACAAAATCAACAGTTGTGCAATTCGCGCAAGAAAGGCACATCAGACGACACAGACCTCTTGTCGCGTGGTCGCCGATTGCGTGATCTCATTGTTGTCACACCTCGCAGTATCGTCATGCTGGGTCCGTCGATACCACAGATGCACATGCAGACGCAAGTACACTTGCAGCATGTCGTTCCTGTTGTATCTCTGCAGAGGCCTTTTGCAGCAGCAAATCAATCGGGACACACTCCCATGTGCCACTTGTCGAAACAGAGCACATTGACCAGTCTGGCTCACAGGAGAGGCTCAGTCAAAGCAGAAGCAGCAGGTCTTGACGAAGGGGTAACAGCATCAAGCGGCCTGCTTGGTCCCTCTACACAATCCCAGCGGAAAAGCTCCAGCCCAGAGCCTGCTGGTGACGTGGGTGGGGTTGAGCTAGCTTCAGAGGTACCAGTGCCAGCTGTACACAAAGTGTGCACCTCTTCACACAATGCATGTGCACACATGCTCCGTGCTGTGCCAGGTTGACATGGACTACACAAGTCTTAGAGATGCTCTGCAACAAGGGGACTTCCAGCAAGCTGATGACCTAACACGAGCAGCCCTCATAACGCTCGCAGGTCCAGATGCAGAGAAGCGAAACTGGGTGTACTTCAGTGAAGTAAAGTTCATATCCAACACAGACCTGCAGACCATTGACAAGCTATGGCGCGCTGCAAGCAAGAACAGGTATGCATTGAAGACTTATCAGGCCTGGACCACCTATGTTGCAGGTTGTCAAAAATGTACACGCTTTGCAGATGTGCAGTGCAAATAGATTTGTTTTGCTTGTTGATATCTGCTTCATGACTGCCAATTTGGTGTCACTTACAGGCAAGGATTCAGCATCCAGAAGGAGATGTGGATGCAAAATCGCAAGCAGTGGACAAAGTTCTTTAAGCAAATAGACTGGACCGTTGGCGAGTTCAACAACTACCGCAAATGGCCACAAGACTTCACATATGACATGTCAGCAGCAAAGGGTCATTTGCCGCTGACAAACGCATTGCGAGGAACACAGCTATTCAAAGCTATCCTGGAACATCCAGCTTTTGAAAAGGCAGACAGCAATGGATCAAATGGAAGCACACCAGATTGGCTCAAGTAGAAGTAGATCAGTGCACAGTGTATTTAGGTGTTTCTCAGCAGTTTGTCAGCAGATTGTTAGCGAGGTTGGCCGTAACACAGGTCGCTCTGCTACAAATGAACCTTTGGCGATTCATGCTTGCTCATGAGCAGCCTGTATACCTCTCTAACTTGCTGATTGACAAAAGGGTTAGTCAGTGTGCTGGTTTGCATGGCATGTGGTCCTGTGCAGCTGACATCGCACCACCACCATATGTGCACGAGGTCATCAAGCCAGCTTGTGTATGAATGTATGTTGAATGCAGTGCAGTGGATGGTCCTGTGAATGCTACATCAGAGCAATGTAGGAAATGTTGCTAAATCTTGGCTCATGGTGGTGACGCAAATCAGAATGTGCAAGGCTCAAAGGAAGTATCAGATTCATGCTGACTTTTGTTCCACTCTGATCCTTTGAAGTCATGCTAAGGAATACAGAGTTGAATCACGGAACTGGCTTGTGAATCACGGAACTGGCTTGTGAATCACGGAACTGGCTTGTGAATCACGGAACTGGCTTGTGAATCACGGAACTGGCTTGTGAACAAGAGTGGCGCTGACAGGCTTTACAAATCAGGCTACCCTTAGCGACCTGCTGCAGGAGTCATTGAGCATAGACAAGCAACTGAATTCATATCATCCATTGCAGCGGAGCTGCCAACATGATTGAAGACCACCACCAAGACGTGAGCTGAACAGAAACACCGTGGGGGATTGAGTTGACTTGCCACAATGCTTACTCATAAAACATGAGCATTGCTCAAAAGCTGCAAACAGGAAGTGCAGGGATCAGTCAGAGTTGAGTGTTGGGCATTGTTCCGTAGGTCATAAAGCTGTATCTACATGTCTTATAGCTCTTCTCTGTCCAGAGATTCATCACTGACATCAGCATCCTGATCAGCAGCATCTAAATCTTCTGCCTCGTCATCCTCCTGCACAGCCCAGCAGCATCTCAGATGAATAACAACACCAGATCCATACACAAAATTCCAACAATGCACTGATATGCAGGGCAAAATTTGAGCTGGAAAGCTGTGGTTGCCGACGAGCAATATAGCGCATAAAGTGTCACAATGTAGACAATCAGCACCAATCCATTGGCTGGGGCAGAAGCCATCAAGTCTCGGTTGATGATCAAACAGCATATAGCGCAACCATCACAAGGAAGCGCCAGTCCCTAAGATCACAACCACACTCAGACAGCACCCAAGGTGGCACAGTAGCGTTACCTCTATGCTGTCATCTTGAGGGGACACTGTGAGGTCGCCCTTCAGGTCCATTGCATCCTTGATGAGGCTGTATATTCGTGAGTTGAACGCCTTTGGGCTCTTGACCTGCATAACAATAACAACAGTATGATTAAAAATCTTTCCAGCTCATGATGAGCTAGGTGCGTGCAGGACATGTCTTGTCTCTCCAGAGCTGCCCTACAAGGGCTACTAATGCGACAGTCTTGACAATCACAGAACATGCCATCCTCGATACATTATCAAGGCTTGAAGCAGCCATGCCTTGCACAGCACCGACGACAGCATGGGTCAACACAGCTGACGGCTTACACACTGCAGCGCATGACAGTACAGTACGCTTCATGCGGCTTGGTCTATGGCACATTTAATGCATACAAGTAAACTGACAGTACACATGACTCCAGCCTATTCATGCACAAGACTGCTTGGGAAGTTGGTGCACATCCACTGACCTGGAAACCAGATTCCAGAAGTGCTGTTTCGTACAGGATCTTGGCGAGGGCATTGGGCCCATTCTCAGGGTCGGCCTCAAACTTGTCCTTGACCTGCTGTATGAGTGGATGGCGGGGGTTGATCTCCAGAATGCGCTTACCCTTCATGTACGACTGCCTCTCGGCGTCGCCCAGTGCCTGTGACACATCTCACCTTCTTGTCAGGTAGAACACCATGGCAATGACATCATGTTGTGACTCAGCCGATTGACATCTCAATGCTACATGGCAAGCTCACAACAGGTTTTAAAAGCAATAGACAGAAGGGTACAACGACCCACTGTTTAAGGTGTAAATAATCATCACTCTCCTTTGCCACAGTGGAAACTCCCCCTTGAGGGTCACAGAAGATGCTGGTCAGCAATAACGCATAGTATATTCTAGGATCACCATTGACACGCTGACTTGGCATACCATTCTGACTGCAGTTGCAGCTAAGCAATCATATAGCTGTGACATGGTGCATCCATTTGTTGAAGTGCAGCTGGATGAGCCGGAGCATCAAACCCACCTGCCACAAAGCTGATGGATTCCTTGGATGAGCTGATGGGATCAGTTGTTGCATGTCATATTTCATAGGGCCATGACATCTGAGCCTTGACGCAGCCCAATTTCTGGAACAGTACCTCTACCATGGCATGTTTGCACAGGAAGGGGGAGAAAAAGAGGACCCCAGTTGAGAGAAGGGACAAGAAGAAGGGACTATTGTAAAGCAATAGAGAAATGAAGGGGCCCTTGCTGGGAGAATGAGAGAGACAAAGGTGACAATTGAAAACAGCAAGAGGAAGAAAGAATTGCAGGTGAAGGGGCAGTGTACCTGTGCTCGCATGATGCGCTCCATGTTGGCTGACCAGCCGTACTTGGAGGTAACAACAACACAGGGTGTGCTGGCCAGGCGTGTGCTGATCTTCACATTCTCAACTTCTGGGTCAGCAAGCGCTGCTTTCCACCAGGTCACTACTCCCCTGAACTCCTCCTGCAACCATCAAGGGCAAGCTAGGTGAGTGCTTTCCACCAGGTTACTACTCCCCTAAACTCCTGCTGAAACCATCAAGGACACCAGGTCACTACTCCGGTCCTCCTGCACAAATCAAGGTGAACTCAGGTGAGTGCTTTCCACCAGGTTATTACTCCTCTGAATCCCTCCTGCAACCATCAAGGACAATTTCAGGTGAGCGCTGACTAAAGCTCCTGTCAGACTTCCATTGACGCTCTTTGCAGCTGCACAGTGTCATGCAATGTTACGCATGACAGACTGGCTCAGTGGTACGGTTGCCTAAGTGCCTTGCAAGCTGCATACAGCATCTCTCCGCCATTCAATCGTGCACCACAGCAAATTTTTCCAATACATGCTAAAGATGAACGAACAGCTCCAGCAGGTTTGTTCAGCTCCAGCATGTATTGCGATAAGTCGCTGCTGTCCAGTGATAGCAGAAGCCTGGATTGTGGACCAATGCTATATACGTTGTGCAAGCTGCTCAAGCAGCCACACCACTGAGCAAAGCATCTGTCGTGCATACACAGCATGGCATTTTGCATTGAGCAACTTGCCTGGGCTGCTGCTTCAAGCAGAGTGCAGTCATAACCATACAGACTGTGCAGCATGCATTCTGTGTGCTCAAGGGCACATGAAACTTGAACTTAGGGTTTTGAGGCTTGTTTCAACAGAGCTAGGTCCTGCTCCGTGACCCATACCTTGAGGCGCTTGTTTTCTTTCTTGGCATCCTTGTCTCCCAGCTTCAGGTCCTCCTTGCTGGCAGACTGGAACTTGAAGTCATCGTACTCCATCAGGTTCTGCATCACGTACTCATCCACAGGGTCTGTGAAGTAGATGATCTCATAGCCCTTCTCCAAAAGCTGCTCTGAAAATAGGCTGTTCTCCAGCTCCTCCTTGGTTTCACCTGCAACACAAACACAAGCACATGCTTTTGTTCATTGCTGATACCCAAGCGCCCTGCTACAAAGCCTACAAAATGGGACTGAGACTTCAGCCAAGAGGCAGATAACATCGCCACAGTCAGTTGATGATCAGGTCTACGGATCAGCACAGATTGCTAATACTTTGCAGGAAAGACAAGCTGATCCAGGCAGCAGCGCATCCAGGTACACTTGGTAGGCAAAAGCAGCAGCAGCACAAGAAGCTGGCAAGCAAGATGGCAGAACATGCAGAGCGACACCAAGAGCAACAACAGCTGCAGCAGCAGTTATAGCAGCAGGTATAGCAGCAATTGTAGGAGCACAATACGGTATTGATGTTTTGTAAGGCAAAGTTTGCAGCCCTGTGCTAACCTGCAAGGTAGTAGATGCTCTTTTGGCCTTCCTTCATGTTGGCAATGTAGGCATCCAACCCAATCTCCTTGCCCCCAGACTTGCTGGTCTCAAAACGCATCAGCTTGGCCAGGCGTTGCCTGTTTTGGACATCCTCGATGATGCCCAGCTTGATTGCCTTGCCGAACTCTTTCCAGAAGGTGGAATACTTCTTCGCGTCCTCTGCTGCCTCAGTATCACTCTCTGCAGGCAAGAAACAGCCATGCTTGGTGTCTCAACTTGCTGATCATGCTTCTCTTGGGCTTTGACTTTGCTGAATTGCAGACCTTATAGCAATGGCTTCAGGGCCTGACTACTAGTACATGAAGTTGGCATTATCTGCTCTAGAAGCAGCCTTTGTCTGCTCTGGAAGCAGCATTGCTTCACCAGGGCTGCCATGCAAGCAGCAAGCACACATGACAAGATCACGAATGGCAAAGGCACTCAGGAGGAGGAAAGGAACTGAGGAGAAGAAACTCAGGAGAAGAAAGTCGGGCGAAGGAGCTGAGGCAAAGGAACTGAGGGGAAGGAAATGAGGAGAAGGAAATGAGGAGAAGGAAGCGAGGAGAAGGACGTGAGGTGAAGGACTTCAGGAGAAGGAACTCACTGTCAGCGTCTTCAGCCTCAAAGTCAGTCTCAGTATCAGCCAGCTTCCTGATCATGTCCAGGGCCTTGCGCACCAGCTTCTTCTTGATGGTCTTCAGGGCCGCATGCTGCTGCAGGTTCTCTCTGGAGACTTGCAGGGGCAGCGTGTCTGAGTCCACAATGCCCTGTACAAAGCTGAGGTACCTGCAACAACAAATTCTTTGTCATTAAAGAGGTTTCCTTCTTGAATCTGTAAGTTCTTCTTGAATCCAGTAAGCAATTTTTGGGGCCTTGGCTTCATGAGAAAGACAACACTGCAGCTCAAGGCAGAACTGTTGTGGCATCGTTGCTCGAGTAAGAACTGCAAACATATTGCAGGGTGGGTCACGGCTGCTGAGCATTGCACTGCACAGCAAAGGACAAGATGCATGGAGGAAGCACGACTAGTCACAAATGCGCATAGCAGATGCGTAGCAGTGCATAATAGTCAACAGCATGCCTCTGCCCTTTTCACCAGAAGCAAGGGACTCTGCAGCACATCTACAAGGTAGAGAAACTACACACACGTGAAACACAGGTAGATCAATTTGCAAAGCAGGTGCCTCACTTGGGAATGAGCTCTTCAAAGTCATCTGAAATGAAGACTCTCCGAACATACAGCTTGAGGCTGGGCTTGTTCTGGTAGTAGTTGTTCATGAAGTCATAAGGGGCTTTGCCTGGGATGAACAGGATGGACTTGAACTCCACATCTCCCTCAGCTTTGAAGTGGGAGTACGCCAAGGGCTTGTCGGTTGTCTGCAGACACGCATTGCATACACAGCACTGACAGGCTGAGATTGATTGCAAATGAAGCATGCAATGATGACATGGGTGGCCTGATGCCTGAAGCCCCTTCAATCTCCACAAAGGGACCACAGCATGCAAGCATGTATGCGAGCATGTATGCACGCATTCACGCACGCTGCAATTATTGACGGTGGGGTCAAATGATGGCTGCTATTGCACAGAAGCCCGCATGTCTCTGTTATGCACTGCACACTTCTCTGCCATGACTCTTTGCCAGACTCAGGACATCAACACTATTTGTGTAACACCATGTGTGAGAAGGGTTAACAACGTGCAGCCAATTCCATCAGCAACATCAGCAGTAGCAGCAGCAGCAGCAGCAGCAGCAGCAGCAGCACAAGGGAAACAAGCACGCATGCCAGGACTGCTGAAAAGACAACCTTGGAGATGGCTTGGAAGAATTTGTCATACTCTTCCTCGTCAACGTCATTTGCACTACGCAGCCAGAGGGCTTTGTTGTCATTCAAAAGTTCCCACCCCCATCGAGTCTCCTTCACTGTCTTGGGGGCTGCCTCTTCCTCCTCTTCCTCTGCATCACACTTCCATATAAGTGCTTGAGCAGCAGCAGGGTGGCACAAGCAGGGATGAGCAAGTCAAGTCAGCTGCCAAAGAACAGTGCATGTACATAAGAGACAAAACACATCATTTTGGCCAAAGAGTGTGTTGAACTTGCTCCTGGTGGACTTATGTAGCGGTGCAAAGGCTGCAGAAGCTAGCAGACCGTCGCTAAGTTGACATATGCTTTGCTGTAGGGGACACGGCATAGGCCCTCCTCAAGACTCTGCAAAACAGTTATGAGCTTTTGACACAGCTAAGATAGCAGCAATGTCAAGATCTTCCTGAGACAGTACAGCTGCACAGAGGCACGGACTGATGACTCACCATCCTCAACATCTTCGTCATCAGCAACCTCCTCATCCTCGTCAGACACCTCAGACTCATCAGCTTCTGCGTCAGCTGCCTCATCAGCCGGCACATCCACTTCCTTGCTGGCATACAGGTAAATGGGGAAATTGATGAACTCGCTGTATTTCTCCACAAGCTCTTTCAGTTTGGCCTCTTCAAGGTATTCTTGAGTCTCCTCCTGCAGCATGTAGCTCATTCATGATGGTCTGGCACATATTCCCTCTCACCAACTTACATGTCACATGGTGTCTCAAGGCGCTTTTACTTGTCTTGCTTGCATGCCTGCTGGCAATGAGCTATCAAGTGTGAGACAATGGGAACCATTTTGAGGGCAACATGATGTGATGCTGAAATGATACAGTGTTTGGTCTGCGAGGCAAAGCAGGTGGCTGCGACAGCAGAGTCAGGGCATATTTAGCTCATTGTTACTAGCTGACCTTGAGGAAGAGCTTGATCTGAGTGCCGCGTCCCAGTTGCTCACCCTCAGTGTCCTCTGAAATGGCATAACCCCCGCTTGCATTCGATTCCCAAACATACCTGCAGATTTCAGGTGAAGCTTGCACGGATACATGTATCTGCAGTGCGCTTCATGCATACAATACAACTCCAGCCGCAAGCATTGGTCTAAAAATTCACTAGGTTGATGCAAAGCGTGAGTAGGAGAAAGTTCGTACTGCTTGTCATCATTGTGCTTGGAGGTAACTTCCACGTAGTCTGCCACTAAGTACACAGAGTAGAATCCAACACCGAATTGACCAATCAAGTTGACATCTCCACCCTTCTGCATCTGCTCCAAAAAAGCTGCAAACACACAGAGACTGCAATCAGTGTGAGCAGGTACGCCCTCAGAAGACCTCCCAACAGGATTGTCATTGCGTGACAGCTGGCACATATTGTCAGTTGTGCTGTGTTGTTTGGCCCAAAGATTGTAGCTGTGGAGCTTGCCTGAAGTGCCTGATTTGGCAATTGTGCCCAGATTGTTTTTCAGATCCGCTTTTGTCATGCCCACACCCTTGTCTCTGATGGTCAAGGTGCGCTGCTCTTTGTCAATTGACATGCGAATGTCCAGGTCAGCGTCATTGCCCATACCGAGCTGAGACTTGTCTGTCAAGGACAGAAATCTAATTTTATCCAAGGCATCTGCTGAGTTGGAAATCAACTCTCTCAAAAACACATCTTTGTTGCTGTACAATGAATTGATCAGGATGTCCATGAGCCTGTTGACTTCTGCTTGGAACTCAAACTTTTCTGAGTTGCCTCTGAAGGCATGTTCAACCCCGTCCCTACATGAAGTAGTCGATCCAACTGAGCTGGCAAACCCGTTGTAACCAAAAGCGCATCGTTGTGCAAGTGACCGCGTACCGGTCTGCAATCCCAGCGTCAGTCTCTTTGCCGTGGCCAGCACTGATCGTTTCATCAGCCAAAGGCATGTCGTCCAAGTCAACCGCACAATGCACTGCAGATGTGCATTGCATTGGTCACAATACTGCGTGTGATGAGATTGCGAGGCAAGCAAGCGCGGGCACACACCATTACAGGCGGTCAACGCTAAGCAGGCTGCTGCAAGCCAGATCCGATAACTACGGCCCATCTCGTTCGGGTCCAAAGACTAGGCCAATCAGCTGATCTCTTCTGGGCAATAGCCTCTTCGGCAGTCGTCTCGACAATGCAAGCTTGATGGGTAAGTTCGGCGGGCGACCTAGCCGCTGTTGACCTAATGCATACCACGGCCTTCACTGCCGAGGGCGCCAAGCTAGACTCAGGGGGCATAAGGAATCGATGGAATTCGAAGCTACTGCTCTAGGGTGGTTGCTGCAATCTCATTGGCTTTGGTCTGTCAATACAGCCGAAAGTACTGGATGCCACGCGTAACGAAGAAGTGGTGAATGCAAACTTGCTATGGTGTTCACCGCATGTGCAATTCTCAGAGTCGTCAGAAGCTCGAGCTTGCAACGTGCTACCAAGCTTCCATCGCGTCACTTGTGATCTCAGATCTTGCCCAAGTTGGCTGTGTTTTGGTCGGCGCATCCGCATTGTCGTAGAACAGGATGGCTGTTCGAGGGCGGCACGTATTGTGCTTAGCCGGTGAGTGCGCTTTCGCTGATCAAATTCGATTGCCATAGTGTCAAAACTGTAACATAAGCTTGCTGCAGTTATCGCTGTGTCTTTATGGAGCTTCGGGGTTCTTGCTGAGGAAGCAAGGAGCAAGCCTGCTACCGTGATTGGCATTGATCTCGGCACGACATATTCCTGTGTCGGAGTTTACAAAAGCGGAAACGTCGAGATCATCACAAATGATCAAGGAAACCGCATCACACCGTCATACGTCGCCTTCACAGAGGAGGAGCGACTTATTGGTGATGCCGCTAAAAACCAGGCTACCAGCAACCCTAAGCGAACCATTTATGACGTCAAGCGATTGATTGGGCGCAAGTGAGTGCTACACGTTGAGCTACTGCTTGTTCACACAGCCAATCTCAGCCGCAGGTTTCCAGCTTTTCCTGTGACAAGTTGGTACTTACTCACACTTCTATGTAGTGCTGGTCTTCAGTATTTGCTTTATGATGCAGCTTTAAGGACAAGGAGGTACAGCGTGATGCCAAGATGGTCTCATATGACGTTGTTGACAAGAAAGGCAAGCCATATGTCCAGGTAGAGGTTGCTGGTGACAGGAAGGTCTTCTCTCCTGAGGAGATCAGTGCCATGATTTTGGGCAAGATGAAGGAGACAGCAGGTATGATTGCTGAGAACCATCTGCTTTGTTGTCATGCTCTGCTGTGTGTGAGCTGGTCTTCTAATCTGTGCTGTGCTATCTTAGCATTTGGGCTATCACGCTTTTCCTTTCTCCCAGGTTTATCACGCTGTACTTATTTTCAGCATGACTGCAGCACACACACATGGATGTTTCTGGTCTTGATCGATGTTGCTGGTGCTGCAGAGGCATACCTTGGCAAGCCTGTCACGCATGCTGTGGTCACAGTCCCAGCATATTTCAACGACGCTCAGAGGCAAGCCACCAAGGATGCTGGCGTCATTGCTGGCTTGACAGTTGAGCGCATCATCAATGAGCCAACAGCAGCTGCCATCGCCTATGGTTTGGACAAGAAGGGTGGCGAACACAACATCCTTGTGTTCGACCTTGGTGGTGGAACCTTTGATGTGTCCATTTTGACCATTGACAACGGTGTGTTTGAGGTTGTGTCCACAGCTGGTGACACTCACTTGGGTGGAGAGGACTTTGACCACCGTATCATGGACTACTTCATCAAGCTTATCAAGAAGAAACATCATGTGAGTCAACTCAAAACCTCATGGTGGCTCGTTTTGACCCTTGCTGCCTATGGCCTGTATGCTTGCTGTTTACCAAATCAGTACGTTTGTCTGTGTCTGCTTTGGAATGTGTGTATGCTCCATGTCTGTATGTACATATATGCAAGCCGGCGGGCTGTAACTGCATGCAATGCCAGGTCAAGTCTATTTCAGCAAATGTTCTGTTGTGGTTGCAGACATACTGATGCATTGTTTGTGTGCATCAGGTGGACGTTAGCAAGGATGGCCGTGCTCTACAAAAGCTGCGTCGTGAGGCTGAGCGTGCCAAGCGTGCTCTTTCCAGCCAGCACCAGGTCCGTGTGGAGGTTGAGAGCCTAGCTGAAGGAGTTGACCTTTCAGAGCCATTGACCAGGGCCCGATTTGAGGAGCTTAACAATGATCTCTTCAAGAAGACTCTGGGTCCTGTCAAGCGGGTATGTCACTGGTTCTGCATTTCTCACAAGTCAAAATTCTGAGCTACAGCCCATCAGTCCAATGCTTGTCTTTGCATGACTCAGCTCGGCCTCACCATTTGCAATATGGCTGGTGTTAGGGCATGTCAGCATCCCCAGCAATCCATGGTTTGCATCACAGTCATGATTTGTCAAGCTGTGTTCTAATATGTGACTAATCCAGTTGCCACTCATGTCTGACCTGGTGTGTACTGCAATGCAGGCCATGGAAGATGCCAACATGAAGAAAGAGCAAATTCAGGAGATTGTCTTGGTGGGAGGATCTACTCGCATCCCCAAGGTTCAGCAGCTCATCTCTGACTACTTTGGTGGCAAAACCCCCAACAAGGGTGTCAACCCTGACGAGGCTGTAGCCTATGGTGCCGCTGTACAAGGAGCCATCCTGTCTGGTGATTCTGACGAGAAGGTACATTCACATTGCCATAGTGCTTGCTTGCTGTCAGGCCTGTGTAACGCTTGTGGTCACGCTTGTCCCTTGCTTTGCATGTCGTCTTGGGCATCTTCAGAAGCTGCAGCTTGGCTGTTGCATGTCTTGTGCAAGCATCACCAGATGCTTGCACAGTCTGGCTGGCGCGTTGCATTTGCAACGAGCACCTTTATGCTATGTACCAGCTTTGCAGGCATGCTTGATGAAGTGAGCAATTTGGTACAACAAGAAATGCTAACATACTCTGGTACTGCTGCAGACAAGCGAGGTTCTGTTGCTGGATGTGGCTGCCCTGTCTATGGGTATTGAGACCGTCGGAGGCGTCATGACCAAGCTCATTACCCGTAACACTGTTGTCCCCACCAAGAAGAGCCAGACCTTCACCACATACCAGGACAACCAAAACACAGTCTCTATCCAGGTCCACACTCTCAAGATCAATCTGGTCTCATGCTACTGATAATGTCTGCTGTTGGTGACTCAGGTCCAATGAATTGCATGACTGCAGCTGTCACCGCAAACAAGACCTGCCATGAGCTGATGTCTCAAGGGCCTTTGTCTGTCTGTCTGCCTGTCTGTCCTGAGCTTTTTGTCCTTTACACACTATCTTGGGCTTTGGTCTAAGTGCTAACCATGCTTTTGGCACTGCAGGTGTATGAGGGTGAGCGTGCCATGACCAAGGACAACCACAAGCTGGGTCAGTTTGACCTGACAGGCATCCCACCTGCAGCCCGCGGCGTCCCTCAGATCGAGGTCACCTTTGAGATTGATGCCAACGGCATCCTGAATGTGGCTGCGCATGACAAGGGCACTGGTAAGCCTGCAGATCTGATACTCATGCTGTGGATAGTTCTTGCTGCAGATGCACCATTTGACCTGCCATGTTTCCAAGCACAAGAAGGGGATGCCACATCTGCATATTTTTTGGCAGCTACTGTGACCTGGCAGCTGCCCAGGCATGTCTTGGTGCCTTAGCTCACACATTCTGCTTGTGTTGATTTGGGCATTGCTGTACAGGCAAGCAAGAGAAGATCACCATCAAGAATGACAAGGGCAGGCTGAGTCAGGAGGAGATTGATCGCATGGTGTCAGAAGCTGAGGAGTATGCTGAGCAAGACAAGGCTGTCAAGGGCCGTATTGATGCTCGCAACAGCCTCGAGACGTACTGCTACAACATGAAGAGCACAATTGAGGACAAGCTGGGTGACAAGGTTGGGGATGAAGAGAAAGAAACGGTAAGACCCTTTTTATATGCGTTGCTACACTAAGTTGTTCATCTGTCATTTTCACTGAAGTGAGCCTTGGTCTGTTGGGCTCACCCACCATGGTTTTGAGCCTGAATCCTTTTGCTAGTTATTACCTGTGTTTGATATGCAGACCAGCCATGGGCAACAATTTGCTGACAGCTTTGCAAGCATATTGCTGTCCAATGACTGCTTTGCAAGCATATTACTGTCCAATGACTGCTTTGCAAGCACATTGCTGTCCAATGACTGCTTTGCTTACATTTGCTTGCCCTTCACAGGTCAAGACAGCTGTCGATGATGCCCTTGAGTGGCTAGATGACAACCAGGATGCTGAGGAGGATGACTACCGAGAAAAGCTCAAGGAGGTTGAAGACACGTGTAGTCCCATTGTGAGCGCTGCCTACCAAGCAGGTGGTGGACCTGGTGGAGATGACGAAGATCTAGAAGACCATGATGAATTGTAGTCCCAAGTCTGTTTGTGTGTGTTTTGTGAATAGTCCAGTTTGTGAGTTTGAATAACAACGCCCACTAGTGACAAGAACTGGTAGCAATTGTAGAACCTCTGCAACTTCCCACGGATTTCCGGGAAGTGACAATGTAAATTAGCAGGCATGCAATGCGACTATGCGAGCTGGTGCATCGCATCTGCAATCATGATCACAGCTGCACCAGATTATGCAAGTAACTTGGTGCCTGAGAACAGCATTTTCAGCCACATTTCAGAGCGACCTTAAGTCGCTGCCTGACAAGACCTGTGGAGTTACAATATATAGAATATAAAATGCTCTTGAAAGCACCTGATAATGCTCTGAGGTGCAGAGAAACCACTTCCTGTAGGCAGAAGTGCATTGTGCATAGCATGTCTGCCAGCTCATCACCCTGCTGAAACAGCCTGATCTTGATGCAAGATGTCTTGGTAAACGCCGCTCCAGCCAGCAGCTTCAGCACAAATATCAACACTGCAGGCCTTGTCCCAGCTCACCATAAGGTGACATCAAGAGCATACCACTCACCATGAAAGTGCAAAAAAACTGCTGGCACAAAGAATTACTGACAGCTGACACATGCACACTACGCTCGATTGATGAGATGGTGTTGACTGGCTCAGATTACAAAACTTAACATCCCAAAAGCCTTCAAATACACTGAACAGCAATCTGCACACTGCTCCAAGCTGCAAAGTTGAGTCTGCTGCTGACTTTGAGGGCTTGGCAGCTGCATGCTGATGTTGCTGTTTTGTTTGCAAACTTCTCAAAAGCCTGCAGATGCGCCATCAACGCAGTCTTCCTCAAGCTGCCCTCTCAGAGTGACCCAATGGTCTGTAATCACCGGTACTGCAAAGCACAACATCGCTGAGAAGATCAGAGCTGCAGAAAAGTACTCAAGCAGCTGCCAAGCAGAAGATGCTTTGACTACTGACTACTTTGCAACTCTTCAAGAAGTGTCACATTGATGCGTTTACCTTGACGAACCCGATGTCCTTAGCGTACTCCCTAAAGCACTGACGGCAGATGTTTAAGTTGTACTTGCGGATGATACCCCACTTGTTGCCACACACCCGGCTGCATCACGACAAACCATTCACGCTTGCCTCAGCGTACAATCAAGACAGCTCAAGGACACGAACTCCAGCCATCAGCAGTGCACAATTACGCTTTCTGCAGAGGAAAACTGACTGAGCAACACTCACCAGCCACGGGAGCCCTTGCCAGCGCCTTGATGCGAGTTCCACACCTCATTGTGACCCATGTTTGCGACCAGCAATTGGCTGCACACAAACAGGCGCTCTTGGCAACAGTAAATCAGAGGGCTTCGACGGGAGAGGAAAAGTTCAAGGTGCATGCCCAGACCCTCGGTGCCCGGAGGCGGCGATCATACAATCATACAATTATGTCCTCTGTTGCAGCCTCGATGCCGACCTTCACAGCT
>JAABUK010001581.1_pt1 | contig 42802 bp, 38 predicted proteins | sample 5559141 | NCBI WGS metagenome assembly JAABUK01 (sample SAMN10711869, study PRJNA513367) | rock metagenome | isolation source: Antarctica rocks | place: Antarctica: Victoria Land, Pudding Butte nord | collected 2016-01-03 | reverse complement strand
TTTGCTCAAAACTGCACGTTAAGGATCTTGAGTTCGTGTTTTGGCTTGAGCCGCCCGAGGACCAAAGTCATCCATAGCGAGCGACAGAGGCAGCAATCGTCACCGGCGCCCTCATGTCCTAGCGCCGCTTCCGTCCCGCTGTCGGGGAAGGGTATTGGCAGCAGCCTTCTGTCAACGGATCCCGAGGAGTTTGTGCGTCTGCAGGCTCATCTGCCACCGTGGCCGGCGAAGGCAGATCTCGACCGCCAGCCTCGTGTTGGCCGCCGCGTCCGGCCCGTCCATGGGCTGAACAGCAAAGCGCCCGAACTGCAGGCGTTCGAGCCTGTCGAGGTCGAGGCCAGGCTGTGGCACGACCACCTTCAGCTCGTCACCCTCGGTGAGGCGCAGCGGCGCGCCCGCCTTAGGGCTCACGCAGACCCAGTCGAGCCCGGCCGGTGCTGGGGCGATGGTGCCGTTCGTCTCGACCGCGACCTCGAAGCCATTTCCGTGCAGGGCGGCCACCAGCGCCTCGTCAAGTTGCAGCAGCGGTTCGCCGCCGGTCAGGACGACGAACGGCCGGCCGCCCCCCGGCCAAGCCGCCGCCACGGCGTCGGCCAGGGCCGCGGCGTCGGCAAAGCGCCCGCCGCCGGTGCCGTCCGCGCCAACGAAGTCCGTGTCGCAGAACCGGCAGACCGCGGCGGCACGGTCCTCCTCGCGGCCGGACCAGAGGTTGCAGCCGGTGAAGCGGCAGAACACGGCGGCCCGGCCAGCCTGCGCGCCCTCGCCTTGGAGCGTGTAGAAGATCTCCTTGACGGCGTAGCTCACCGCTCAGTCCCTTCCGAGGGCCACACGCACGCGTCGGTGGCGGCCACCTCCAGGTCGTTTATGCTCATGTCGGGCCGCATCCACCAGGGCCGGTTCAGCGGGACGCGCGGCAGGACCGCCGCGGGATTCCCTCCGAACGTCACCATGTTCGTGGGCGTTTCTTCAATCCGGATCTCCACACAGCGAAGCAGCCCGCCATCATTGTCAAGAAAGGTGTTGAGCTTCGCCATCATGCAGGCAGCGAGCACCTCCGTAGTCGGGTCGCCGGGCGTGACCAGGATGCGGGAGAGGCGGCGCGGTTCGCGCTCGGAGAACCAATCGACCAGGGGGTCGTCGGCGGAGAGGTGGAGCGAGTGGTCCACGTGATCGTCGATCCAGCGATGCCACTTCCCCTTCGCGCGCTCGAAGGGCACGACCATATTGGCGCCACCATCCAACGGCGCCCCCGACGTGGCCCCCAGCGTGACTGTGACCACCTCGTTGTGGCCGTGCAGCACGGCGCACTTCTCTGACAGCCCGGCGATGAGCCGATGCGCCATCGCGTAGCGCCGGTTGAAAATCAGGCTAAACACGCGCGGCCTCCGGTGAGGAGACTTTGCCCATTCCGTCGGCGCACTCGACCCATCCATCGAAAGCGACCTTGAGGACCTTCGATCGCTTGCCGATCGGGCGTGATCGGCACGATCGATAATGGCTTCAACGGTGCTGCGGCTTTGCGTGAGAGTTTCTTGGAGACAGGCATCGAGATTACCTCTCCTGTTGCACGATGGCCTACTACGCCGGTGGCGTCCTGTGCGCCGCGACGATGCGGGAAACGGTTGGCTGGCTGACGTTGTAAAGCCGGGCCATCTCCGCGCCAGATTTTCGGCCGGTGATGACGCTCTCGGCAATCTCACGTCGTTTAGCGACGTCCAGCTTCTTCCGGCGGCCTGCCCGGACGGGGCGAAGCTGCGGGACGATGATCGTCCAGCTGCAAGCCTTGGGGCGCGAGCGGTCGCCCTCGTCGGCGGCGAGGCGCAGGGTGTCGATCAGGCCGGCAAAGGCGATCATGGTGAAGTTCGGCAACGGCAGCACGCCGATTCGCAAGCAGGGGTCGCCCGCCGCCGGGGGAGGGCTGCGCCTGGGCGGGCGTGTTTCGTGGATCGACACCGGAGCCTCCTGGCCCGCAAGCTTCCGCCGCATGGCGGTTGCATTCAAGCACAACGTCGCGGCGGTCCAAATGCGGGCCGACCCAGGCTGCCATGCTCCACCATGATCGGAGCCCCGCCCATGCACCCGACCCGACGCCCGATCCTGGGCACCATCCTCGCCGCCACCGCCGCCTCCGTGCTGGGAGGCCGGCCTGCCCGGGCCGCTTCCCGCGTGCCCGGCCGCCTGGTCATGGGCCTATCCGCCTGGCCGGCCTCGCTGTCCCCTTGGCAAAACGCCGGCACCGTCGCCCAGAACGCCAAGCTGCTGATGTTCCGCGGCCTGCTCGGCTACGGGCCGGACGGCACGCTGCAAGGCGAGCTTGCCGAACGCTGGGAGCAGGAGAACGAGACCACGTGGCGCTTCACCTTGCGCGAGGCGCTGTTCCATGACGGGCGGCCGGTGACGTCCGACGACGTGCGCTACAGCATCGAGCAGATCGCCGCCGAGCGCGGCACCAGCTATGCCAAGGGCGAGATGCAGCGGGTGGCGCGCATCGACACGCCGGATGCGCGGACGGTGCGGCTGACCATGCGCGAGCCGTCGGTGGTCGTGCCGAACCTGTTTGCCAGCTACTATACGCCGATGGTGGCGAAGGGGTCGATGGACCGGGGCGGGCAAGGCGTGGGCGCCGGGCCGTTCATGCTGGCCGAGCAGGAACGCGGCGTGTTCCTGGAGCTGAAGGCGTTCGACCGCTTCTACCGTCCCGGCCTGCCGAAGCTGCGCAGCATCCGCATGGTGGCCTATCCGGACGAGGACCTTCGCGTGGCGGCGTTGAAGACCGGCGACGTGGACCTGATCGAATATGTGCCGTGGTCGGCGATGAAGGGGATCGAGGCGGACCCGGCGCTGCGCCTGCTGACCACCGAAGGCCCGTTCATGCACATGTACTTCAACGCCAAGTCGGCCCCGTTCGGCGATGCGCGGGTGCGGCTGGCGGCGGCGCTGTCGATCAAGCGGGAGGAGATCGTGCAGGCGGCGTTCTTCGGCCGCGGCCGCACGCTCGAAGGCCTGCCGCTGACCCCGGGGACGCCGTACTTCGACGAGAAGCGCTCGCACGGCTTCGCCTACGACCCCGCGCGGGCGAAGGCGCTGATGGCCGAAGCCGGGGTGGCCGGCGGGTTCGACTGCAAGCTGCTGGCAACCAGCACCTACGGCATGATCAAGAGCACGGCGGAGGTGCTGCAGAGCAACCTGGCCGACATCGGCATCCGGGCGGAGCTGGTGCTGCCGGACTGGGCGACCCGCATCGTGCTGGGCAACCGCGGCCAGTACGACATCACGGTGAACGGGACGACGAACGAGAGCAACGACCCGGACGGAATCAGCAGCTATATCGCAACCGACCTGCCGCCGAGCTACACGCGCGCGTTCGGCTTGTCGCTGCCCAAGCTGGACGCGCTGCTCGCCGAGGGCCGGCGCACCTTCGACCCCGAGCGGCGGCGGGTGATCTATGCCGAGCTGGAGCGATACGCGCTGGAGCAGGTGCCGACGGCCGGGCTGGCCTGGCGCGACCAGGGCTACGCGATGACCAAGGACCTGCGCGGCTTCACCAACATGCCGGGCGCGCTGACGTTCTACTCGGCCCGGACGCTGGAGACGGCGGAGTTCGGGTGAGTCCCGGCGCTTCCATAAGCGCGCGAATGCCGCCATCCTCGCATGTGCAGCATCGAGGGTAGCGGATGGCCTGGCGCGTGGGTGTGGATAGCGGCGGCACCTTCACCGATCTGTGCCTGTTCGACGACGCGAGCGGGCGGGTGGAGGTTTGGAAGGTGCCGTCCACGCCGTACGACCCCAGCCGGGGGATCGCCGACGGGGTGGAGGAAGGCATGCGCCGCGTCGGCGCCGGGCTGCCGGACGTGGATTATTTCGGCCACGGCACCACGGTTTCCACCAACGCGCTGATCCAGTTGCGCGGGGTGCGGACCGGGCTGGTGACCACGGACGGCTTCCGCGACCTGCTGGAGATCGGGCGGCAGAAGCGCCCGGACCTCTACGACATGCAGATGGACAAGCCGCAGTGCCTGGTCGCGCGCGACCTTCGCTTCGAAGTGGTGGAGCGCGTCCGCCACGACGGCAGCGTGGAGCACGCGCTGGACGAGGCCGGGTTGCGGCGCGCGGCGCATGCCCTGCGGGATGCGGGTGTGCAGGCGGTGGCGATCTGCTTCCTCTACGCGTTCCTGCGCCCCGCCCACGAGCAGCGCGCGCGGGAGGTCGTGGCCGAGGTGCTGCCCGACGCGTTCGTGTCCACGTCGTACGAGGTGGCGCCGGAGTTCCGCGAGTTCGAGCGGATGAGCTCGACGGTGGTCAACGCATACCTGGGCCCGGTGATGCAGCGCTACATCGGGCGGCTGGGCCAGCGGCTGCGGGAAGGCGGGCTGCGTGCGGCGCCGCATTTGACGCAGTCGAACGGCGGCGTCATCGGCTTCGACCAGGCAGCGCGGCTGCCGGTGCGGACCGTGCTGAGCGGCCCCAGCACCGGAGTGGTGGCGGCGCAGGCGCTCGCCGGGATGGTCGGCATCCCGGAGCTGATCACCTTCGACATGGGCGGCACCAGCACGGACGTGGCGCTGCTGTCCGGCGGGCAATGCCGGCTGGCCAGCGAAGCCGTGGTGCACGGCTATCCGATCAAGGCGCCGATGCTGGACATCCACACGGTCGGCGCCGGCGGCGGCAGCATCGCCTCCATCGACAGCGGCGGCCTGCTGAAGGTGGGGCCGCGCAGCGCCGGCGCCGACCCCGGCCCCGTGTGCTACGGCCGCGGCAACCTCGAGCCGACCGTCACCGACGCCAACGTGGTGCTACAGGCGCTGAACCCGACGCACCTGCTCGGCGGCCGCATGCCGGTGCGGCAGGACTTGGCCCGCGCCGCCATCGAGCGGCTCGCTCGTCCGCTCGGGCTCGACGTGATGGCGACCGCGCAGGGCATCCTGGCCGTGGTGACGGCCAACATGGCGCGGGCGATCCGGGTGATCAGCGTGCAGCGCGGCTACGACCCGCGGGACTACACGCTGGTGGCGTTCGGCGGCGCCGGGCCGCTGCATGCCGCGCGCCTGGCGCGGGAGCTGGACATCCCGCGCATCCTGGTGCCGCGCAACCCCGGTATTCTGTGCGCGATGGGACTGCTGCTGACCGACCTGCGGGCGGACTTCGCGACGACGAAGCTGATCACGCTGGCGCCACGGGCGCTGGCCGAGGTCGCGGCCGCGTTCGAAACGCTGCTGGCCCGGGCGGCCGCTTGGTTCGCCGGCGAGAACATCGAGCCCGCGGCGCGCTGCACCACGCAGACGGTCGACATGCGCTACGCCGGCCAGAACTACGAACTGCCGATCGCCCTGCCGGACGGCCCCGTGACGGCGGCGACCCTGGACCACCTGGCGGCCGTGTTCGACGCCGCGCACCGCCGCATGTACGGCTTCGTCGCCGAGGGCGAGCCGGTGCAATTGGTGACGTTCCGCGTCGAGGCGGCGGGCCTGGTACCGAAGGCCACCTTCGCGCGGGGGCCGTCGTCGCCGCCCGACCCGCGCGCGGCCATCACCGGCCGGCGCGCGGTATGGATGCCGGAGGCGGGCGGCTTCGTCGACTGCCCGGTCTACGACCGCGATGCGTTGCGGCCGGGCCACCGGATTGCCGGCCCCGCCATCGTGGAGCAGATGGATGCGACGACCGTGATCCTGCCGGGAATGGCGGCGACGGTGGAGCCCTACGCGAACCTCGTCCTGGAGGCCGGCTGATGCCCGACAACGTTTCACCCGACGACGTTTCACCCGGCGACGTTTCACCCGGCGACGTTTTAGTGGACCCGATCACGGTCGAGGTGATCGGCAGCGCGCTCGCCTCCATCGTCGAGGAGATGGGCGAGGCGCTGATCCGGGCCAGCTACTCGACCAACATCAAGGAACGCCGCGATTGCTCGACGGCGCTGTTCGACGTGCGCGGCCGCACGCTGTGCCAGGCCGAGCACATCCCGATGCACCTCGGCAGCTTCATCGGCATCATCGAGCACGTCCTGAAGCGCCACCCGGTCGCCGACATGCGGCCCGGCGACGTGTTCGTCGGCAACGACGCCTACGAAGGCGGCGGCACCCACCTGCCCGACATCGTGCTGGCCGAGCCCGTGTTCGTGGACGGCGCCATCGTCGCCTGGGCGGTGAACCTGGCGCACCATGCCGACTTCGCCGACCGCGGCCACGCGCACATCTTCCAGGAGGGCCTGCGCATCCCGCCCATCCGGCTGTACCGCGCCGGCGAACTGCTGCCGGACGTGCAGGAGCTGATCCTGCTGAACTGCCAGGTGCCGCGGGAGCGGCTGTCCGACCTGCGGGCGCAGATGGCGGCGAACCGGCTGGGGGTGCAGCGGACGCAGGCCTTGTGCGCGAAGTACGGCACGGCCACCGTGCTCGCCGCCAGCGAGGCCTTGCTGGACTACGCCGAACGCAAGATGCGCGCGGGCATCGCCGCCATCCCCGACGGCAGCTACGCCTTCGAGGACTGGCACGACAACCCCGAAGTGGACGGCCAACTGCGGTTCAGCACCCAAATCGAGGTGCGCGGCGACGAGATGCACCTGCATTTCGACAGCCCGCCGCAGGTGCGCGCCGGCATGAACATGACCTACACCGCGCTGCTGAGCACGGTATACTACGCCGTGAAAACGCTGGTCGATCCGACGATCCTGCCCAATGCCGGCCTCGCCCGGCCGCTGCACGTGACGGCGCCCGAAGGCACGGTCATGCACTGCGTCAGCCCGGCCGCGGTGAACGGCCGGCTGGGCGCATGCCAGCGCGTGGTCGACCTGATCCATGGGGCGCTGGCCCAGGCGGTGCCGGACCGGGTGATCGCCGCCTGCAACGGCGCCTGCGTGTCGGCCACGTTCGTCGGCACCATGGGCGACGGGTCGCTCTGGGTGTATCTGGAGACCATCGGCGGCGGCTCCGGCGCGCGGCGCACCAAGGACGGGCTGGACGGCGTGCACGTCCACATGACCAATACCAGCAACCTGCCGGCGGAGGCGCTTGAGGGCGAGTACCCGCTGACCCTGATGCGCTACGAGCTGGTGGACGGCTCGGGCGGAGCAGGGCGGCAGCGGGGCGGCATGGCCCTGCGAAGGGTGTACCGCGCGGACCAGCCGTGCCGGCTGCGGCTGGACGGGGCGCGGCTCCACTCGGCCCCGTGGGGGCTCGAGGGCGGGCAGCCCGGGTCGAAAGGCGTGTTCCTGTTCAGCGCGGGAACGGCGCCGTTCGACCACGGCAACGGCGACCTGCGCCCCGGCGACATCGTGACGATCGTGACGCCCGGCGCCGGCGGCTACGGGCCGGCGCGGGACCGCGACCCGGCCGCCCGCGCCCGCGACATCGCCGAGGGTCGGCTGAGCCAAGCCGATTACCAGACCGCCGAAGCAAGGGAGGCACGACCATGACCCGAATCACCCGCCGTGGCGCCATCGTCGGCGCCGCAAGCCTGCCGCTGCTGGGCCGGGTCGCGCGAGCGGCGCGAACGCCGGGCGTGCTGCGCTTCGGCCTGTCGGCCTACCCGCCGACCCTGGCCCCCTGGGCCAACGCGGGCACCGCCGCGGGCACCACGCAGGCGCTGATGAACCGCGGCCTCACCGGCTATGCCCGGGACGGCAGCCTGACCGGGGAGCTGGCCGAACGCTGGTCGCACGAAGGCGGGGACACCTGGGTGTTCAAGCTGCGCGAGGCGAAGTGGCACAACGGCGCTCCGGTCGAGTCCGGGCACATCAAGTGGAACTTCGAGCAGATCGCGGCGGAGAAGAGCACCGCCTACCTGAAGGTGCAGTGCCAGGAGATCGCACGGATCGAGACGCCGGACGCGCGCACGGTCAGGCTGGTGATGAAGGCGCCGAATGCCACGGTGCCGATGATGCTGGCCACGTATTTCGCGCCGATGGTGTATCCGGAGTCGATCGGCGCCGGCACGCCGCAGGGCATCGGCGCCGGGCCCTTCGTGCTGAAGGCGGCCGAGCGCGGCGTCGGGCTCGAGTTTGAGGCGAACGCGGCCTACTACAAGCCCGGCCTGCCGAAGCTGAAAGGCCTGAAGCTGACGGCCTATGCCGATGAGACGCTGCGGGTGGCGGCGTTGCAGGCCGGCGACCTGGACCTGATCGAATATGTGCCCTGGCAGAGCATGGCCGCGATCGAGGCCGACCCGCGTTTGGTGCTGCAGAGCACCGAGGGGCCATTCATGTTCCTGACCTTCAACGGCAAGGCGGGACCGCTGGCGGACAAGCGGGTGCGCCAGGCCATCGCGCATGCCATCAAGCGGGACGAGGTGGTCAAGGCGGCGTTCTTCGGCCGCGGCGCGCCCCTGGAGGGAGTGCCGCTGGACAAGGCCAGCCCGTTCTTCGACGTGGCCCGCAGCAAGGGCCAGGCCTACGACCCCGCCCGGTCGCGGGCGCTGCTGGCCGAGGCCGGCTTCCCGAACGGGTTCAGCACCAGCCTGCTCGCGACGGCGACCTACGGCATGCACAAGGACACCGCGGAGATCATCCAGCAGAATCTGGCCGCAATCGGCATCCAATGCGAGCTGCGCCTGCCGGATTGGTCCACCCGCGTCGCCCAGGGCAACCGCGGGCAGTACGAGATCGGCCTGATGGGCAGCGCCGCCGAGAGCAACGACCCCGACGGCGTCGCCAACCAGGTCGATGGCAGCCTCGGCAACGCCTATGGCCGCAGCTTCAACCTGCCGACGCCGCGCATCCACGACCTGCTGGCCAAGGGGCGGGCGGAGTTCGACCCGGACAAGCGCCGCGCCATCTACGCCGAGGTCGAGCGCGACGTGCTGGACGAGGCGAACTTCGTCGGCATCGCCTGGCGGGCGCAGGGCTACGCCTTCACCAAGGAGCTGAAGGGCTTCCAGAACCTGCCGGGCGCGCTGACCTTCTTCTCCGGGCTGACGCTCGATCAGGCGGAGCTCGTTTGAGTCTTGCCCCCTGGGTCTTGCGCCGGCTGGGCGTGTCGGTGCTGCTCGTCTGGGCCGTCGCTACGCTGGTGTTCCTGGCCATCCGGCTGGTGCCCGGCGACCCCGCGGAACTGCTGCTGAGCCAGGGCGGCGCCGCCCCGGACCCGGCGGCGGTGCAGGAGTTGCGCGAGCAGCTCGGGCTGAACCGGCCGGTGTTCGCGCAATACCTCGCCGATCTCGGCCGCGCGGCGCGGGGTGACCTGGGCCTGTCATTGCAGGACGGCAGCCCGGTCGTCGACAGCATCGTCCGCCGCCTGCCGCGCACGCTGGAGCTGATCGGCACCGCCTGCCTGTTCGCACTGCTCCTGGGCGTGCCGGCGGGCACCCTGGCCGCTATCCGGGCCGGCGGATGGTTCGACCGGGCGGCGACGGCGCTGTCGGGCCTGGCGCTCGCGGTTCCGGTCTTCGTGCTGGGCACGCTGATGGTGCTGCTGTTCGCGCAGCGTCTGCACTGGGTGGCCGCCGGCGGCTATGTGCGCCTGGCGGACAACCCGGGGCAGCATCTGCTGCTGCTGGCCATGCCGGCGCTGGCCATCGCGACCGGGCTCGCCGCCTCCGTCTTTCGGATGACGCGCGCCTCCGTGCTGGAGGTGGCGGAGCGGGATTGGGTGCGGACGGCCCGGGCCAAGGGCCTCGGCGACGGCCGCATCCTGCTGCACCACGTGCTGCGCAACGCGATCATGCCGGTGGTGACCATCGTGGCGCTGCACCTGGGCAGCCTGCTGGGCGGCACCGTGCTGGTCGAGTTCGTGTTCAACTGGCCCGGCCTGTCCGGGATGCTGGTCGACGCCGTCTCCGCGCGCGACTACCCCGAGGTGGTGGGCGTGATCCTGGTGATCTCCGTGCTGTTCGTCGGGCTGAACTTCCTGCTGGACCTGTTCTACGCCGTGCTCGATCCACGGATCCGGCATACGTGACGGCCCCGCTGACCGCCCCGCTGACCGCCCCGTTGACCGCCACGGGCAGCGTCGCGCGCCGGCTCGCCCTGCCCGGGGCAGGCGTCGGGCTCGTCCTGCTGCTGGCCGTGCTGGCGCCGCTGCTGCCCCTGGCGGACCCCGTCCGGATGGACGTCGCGCACCGCCTTGCGCTGCCCGGACCCTCCCACTTGCTGGGGCAGGACGAGTATGGCCGCGACGTGCTGGCCCGGCTGCTCTGGGGTGCGCGCGTGTCGCTGACCGTCGCCCTCTCCGCCGCTACCGTCGCCTGCGTGCTCGGTACCGCGCTGGGCGTGCTCGGCGGCTATCTGCGCGGCGTGGTGGAGCTGCTGGCGCTGTCGGCCACCGACATCGTGCTCTGCTTCCCGCCGCTGCTGCTGGCATTGCTGGTGGTCACCCTGCTGGGACCGGGGGCGGCGACGCTGATCCTGGTGCTTTCCGTGCTGTACACGCCGGGGTTCGCGCGCATCGCCTATGCCGGCGTGCTGGCGGCGCGGTCGCAGGACTACGTGGAGGCGGTGCGGGTGCTGGGCGCCTCGCACGGCCGGATCATGCTGCGGACGGTGCTGCCCAACGTGCTGGGGCCGGTGCTGGTGCAGCTCAGCTTGGCGTGCGCGGCGGCGATCGTGCTGGAAAGCGGCCTCTCCTTCCTGGGCCTGGGCGTGGTGCCGCCCGCCCCCAGCTGGGGGCTGATGATCCGCGGCGCGCGGAGCACGATGGACCAGGCGCCGCTGCTGCTGCTGTGGCCGTGCCTGGCCTTGGCATTGACCATCCTGGCCATCAACACGTTCTGCGACGCGCTGCAGGCCGCGCTGGACCCGCGGGCGGCCGCCCGGCCCCGCCGCGTGCTGGAGCGGCTGCTGCCCGGCCTGGCGGCACCGCCCGCCGCCACCGGCGCGGTGCTGGACGTGCGCGGGCTCACGCTGGAGATCGACACGCCGGCCGGCCCGATCCGCCCGGTGCGCGACGTGTCGTTGCAGGCGGCGGCGGGCGAAACTCTGGCGATCGTCGGCGAGAGCGGGTCGGGCAAGACGCTCACCGGCCTGGCCGTCCTCGGCCTGCTGCCGCCGGCGGCCCGGGTCGTGGCCGGCAGCGTGCTGGTGGCGGGCGAGGACACGCGGCGCGCCGGGCGCCAGGCGATGCGGCGGCTGCGCGGCGGGGTGGCGGGGATCGTGTTCCAGGACTCGCTGGCCAGCATGAACCCGGTGCACCGGGTCGGCCGGCAGATCGCCGAGGCGGTTCGCGGCGGGGACGGCGCCGCCCGCGCGCTCGCGCTGCTGTCGCGCGTCGGCATGCCCGACCCCGCCGCCCGCGCGCGCGCCTTCCCGCACGAACTGTCGGGCGGCATGCGGCAGCGCGCCATGATCGCGATGGCGATCGCCAACGACCCCAAGCTGCTGATCGCCGACGAGCCGACGGCCGCGCTGGACGTGACCATCCAGGCCCAGGTGCTCGACCTGCTGGCCGGGCTGCAGCGGGAGCGCGGGGTGACGATCATGTTCATCACCCACAACCTGCCGCTGGTCGCCGAGATCGCCGGCCGGGTGGCGGTGATGTATGCCGGCCAGGTGGTCGAGGAGGGCAGCGTGGCCGCCGTGTTCGGCCGCCCGCTGCATCCCTACACCGCCGCGCTGCTTGCGAGCGCGCCGCACCCGGACGGCTCGTTGCCGGTCGGCATTCCGGGCCTGGTGCCGCCGCCGCACGCGCTGCCGCCGGGCTGCAGCTTCGCGCCGCGCTGCCCGCACCACCGCCCGTGCTGCGACGCGCCGCCGCCCTTGCAGGACGCGGGCGGGCGCGCGACCCGCTGCGTGCGCTGGCAGGAGCTGGCCTCGTGATCCGGATGGAGGCGGTCAGCAAGCAGTTCCCGGTGCGCGGCCTGTTCCGCCGCGCGGCCGTGCGGGCGGTGCAGGAGGTGACGCTGGCCGTGGCGCCCGGAGAGGCGGTGGGCCTGGTGGGCGAGAGCGGGTCCGGCAAGAGCACGATCGGCCGGCTGATGCTGGGGCTGCTGCCGCCGACCGCCGGCCGCATCGTCGTGGACGGGCAGGACCTGGCCCAGGCCGGCCCGGCCGCGCTGCGGCGGCTGCGGCGGCGCATGCAGCTCGTGTTCCAGGACCCCTATTCCAGCCTGGACCCGCGGCGCCGGGTGGGCGCGCAGATCGCCGACGGGCTAGCGATCCACGGCCTGCCGCGGGCGGGGCGCGTGGCCGCGCTGCTGGACCAGGTGGGCCTGCCGGCCGCGCATGCCGGCCGCTTCCCGCACGAGTTCAGCGGCGGGCAGCGGCAGCGAATCGCCATCGCCCGCGCGCTCGCGACCGGGCCGGACCTGCTGGTCGCGGACGAGCCGGTGTCGGCGCTGGACGTGTCGGTGCAGGCCCAGGTGCTGACCCTGCTGGCCGACTTGCGGACCCGGCTGCGCCTGTCGCTGCTGTTCATCAGCCATGACCTGCCCGTGGTGCGCAGCCTGTGCGACCGCGTGGCCGTGCTGTACCTCGGCCGGGTCATGGAGGAGGGACCCTCCGACGCCGTGTTCCGCACCCCGCTGCACCCCTACACGCAGGCGCTGCTGTCGGCCGCGCCCAGCCTGGACCCGCCCAGCCTGGACCCGCCCAGCCTGGACCCGCCCAGCCTGGACCCGGCCCGGCGGCGCACCCGCATCCTGCTGCAGGGCGAGCCGCCCAGTTCGATGGCCCCCCCGAGCGGCTGCGTGTTCCGCACCCGCTGCCCGCTCGCCATCGACGCCTGCGCCGCGGCAGTGCCGCCGCTGCTGCCGCGCGGGGCCGGGCTGCAGCGTGTCGCCTGCATCCGCGTGGGAGAGAGCGGCGCCCGCCTTGATCGATTCTAGGCCAACCCGGAGGAGATGCAGCATGCAGCGTGCCGAACAGTTCAAGGCGCTCCACCGATCCGGCTGCTTCGTCATCGCCAACGCCTGGGACGCGGGCAGCGCGCGCATCCTGGCGCAGCAGGGCTTCAAGGCGCTGGCGACCACCTCGGCCGGCCTCGCCTTCATGCTGGGCCGGCGCGACGGCGAGGCCGCCGTCTCCCGCGACGACGCCCTGGCCAATGCGCGGGCTATCGCGGGCGCCACCGCCCTGCCCGTCTCCGCCGACCTCGAGGACGGCTACGGGCCGAGCCCCGAGGATTGCGCCGCGACCGTGCGGGCCGCCATCGCCGCCGGGCTCTGCGGCTGCACCATCGAGGACACTACCGCCGACCCGGCCGCGCCGCTGCACGGCTTCGACCACGCCGTGGCGCGCATCGCCGCCGCGGTGCGGGAAGCGCGGGCGGCGCCCCACCCCTTCGTGCTCACCGCCCGGGCCGAGAACTTCCTGCATGGCCGTGCCGACCTCGACGACACCATCCGCCGCCTGGTCGCCTTTGCCGAGGCCGGGGCGGACTGCCTATATGCGCCCGCCTTGCCCAGCATGGACGCCATCCGCGCCGTGGTGGCGGCGGTGGCGCCGCGCCCGGTGAACGTGCTGACCGGGCCGCGCGACGGCCTGGTGCCGCTCTCGGCGCTGGCGCAGGCCGGGGTGCGCCGGGTCAGCGTCGGCGGCGCCCCGGCACGGGCCGCCTATGGCGCGGCGCTGCGCATGGGCGAACTGCTGGCGGCCGGGGACCTGCAAGGCGCCATGTCCGGCCTCGCCCCGCATGCGGCGATCAACGACCTCATGGCGGCCCGGGCTATTGAAAAACCCGGGCTACTTGAAAAATGAGGGGTCGTGCGTGCAGACGATCTGAACGTGGTGCTCGTGGTCGCGCCGGATGCGCCTGAGATGGGCCAGCGAGCGGCGGCGCTGCACCTGGTTGGATTGCATAAGCCACTGAAGGGCGCGGGCGCCGGTGGGCGTGTGGGGCGCCACCGGGTCCAGCTCGCGGTGGTGGAAGATGGCATCGGCGGCGTGCAGCAGCCAGCCGCGGCCGGTATCGACGGCCACCCCGCAATGACCCGGCGTATGACCCGGCAGCTGCACCAGCATCAAGCCGGGCACGTCGTCGAGGAAGCTCGCCCGCACGCCGAAGAAGTCGGCGGCGAAGGTTCCGTAGGTGTGGAACCGGGCCTGGTCGCCCCATTGCGCCGGGCGGTAGCGGCCGCGGTCCTTGGGCGAGACCGGGCTCTGCGCCGTCGCCGCCTCCGCCGCCGAGAGGTGGACACGGGCGGCCGGGAAGTCGATCAGCCCGGCGGCATGGTCGAAGTCCAGATGGGTCATGACGACGTGCTTGACGTCGCCGGGGTCGAGCTTCAATGCCCTGATCTGATTGGCGGCCGCCTCGCCTGGCAACAGGCGGATGCGGTCGATCGTGCGGAAGAACGGGCTAAGCCGCGCGGCCGAGGCCACCGCGTCCCGCGACACCGTCCCGGTATCCACCAGAACCAGCCCGGCCCCGGTCTCCAGCACGAGGCAATGGCAGGCTAGCGTCGCCGGGCCCAGGCCCGGGGTCTGCCCGTCGAACAGCGCGCCGCCATAGGGCTGCATGGCGCCGGCATTGATATGGTGGACCTTCATCCCGGCCGGTCCCCGGGCAGCATCCGCTGCACCCGCGTCCGGCGCGCGGTGCTGTGGGCACGTTGCGCGCGCCGGGTCAGGGCGACGGCGCAGGCGACGTCCAGCACCGTAACGCCGACGGCCATGATCATGGCCCAGGCCACGTTGTGCCGCTGCCGGTTGCGGCTGCCCAGGGCGGAGGCCAGCACCGCGAGGTCGAGCGCGTCGCCCGCCACCCGGCCCCACATGGGCAGCGCGGAATCCGGGTGCGTCAGCACGATCAGTCCGTTGGCCACCTCGCGCGCTCCGAACGCCTGCACGAGCTCGGGGTCGCGCAGGCCCAGCGTTTGCGCCAGCTCCCGCCCCGCCGCCATCTCGAACGCGCCCCGGCCGAGGCTCACCATCCCGAGCAGCTTCGCCAGTTGGATATCGTTCATGGCTTCAACACCACCTTGATGCATTCATCCTGCTTGTCGCGGAACACCCGGTAAAGGTCCGGGCCATCCTCCAGCTTCCCCGAGTGCGTGATGACGAAGGAGGGGTCGATCTCCCCCTTCTCGATCCGCTCCAGTAGCGGGCGCAGGTAGCGCTGTACAGGGGTCTGGGCCATGCGGAAGGTGAGGCCGCGGTTGATGGCCGAGCCCATCGGCACCTTGTCCAGCAGCCCGCCATAGATGCCGACGATGGAGACGATGCCGCCGTTGCGGCAATTGGTAATCGCCTGGCGCAGCACATGCGGCCGGTCGGTGCCGAGCATGGCGGCCTGCTTGACCCGGTCCAGCACGGAATCGGCCGAGGCGGTCACGCTCGCCTCGGTCCCCACGGCGTCGATGCAGGCGTCGGGCCCGCGGCCGGAGGTCATCTCCTGCAGGGAGTCGTAGATGTCGTCCTTGCCGAAATCCAGCGTGACCGCGCCGCCGTCCCGGGCCATCTGCAGCCGCTCGGGCACGGTGTCGATGGCGATCACCCGTTCGGCGCCCAGCAGGAAGGCCGAGCGGATGGCGAATTGGCCCACCGGCCCGCAGCCCCAGACGGCGATGGTGTCGCCCGGCTGAATTTCGCACATGTCGGCGCCCATGTAGCCGGTCGGGAAGATGTCGGACAGGAACAGCACCTGCTCGTCGGTCAGCGTGCTCGGCACCTTGATCGGCCCGACATCGGCGTAGGGCACGCGCAGGTATTCCGCCTGCCCGCCGGCATAGCCGCCCAGCAGATGCGTGTAGCCGAACAGCCCGGCCGGCGAATGGCCCCACAACTCCTCCGCCACCTTACGGTTCGGCGACGGGTTGCTGCGCTCGCAACCGGAGAACAGACCCTTCTTGCAGAAGAAGCACTGGCCGCAGGAGATGGTGAACGGCACCACCACGCGGTCGCCCACCTTCAGGTTGGTGACCTCCGAGCCCAGCTCGACCACCTCGCCCATGGTTTCGTGCCCCAGCACGTCGCCGTTCATCATCCCCGGCATGATGCCGTTATAGAGGTGCAGGTCGGAGCCGCAGATGGCGCAGGCGGTCACCTTGATGATGGCGTCGCGCGGGTTCTCGATCTTGGGGTCCGGGACGGTGTCGCAGCGGATGTCGTTCTTGCCGTGCCAGCAGAGCGCTTTCATGGGACACCTCGGTGGTCAGACCAGCAAGAACATCTTTCCCCCCGGCCGGACCCATCACATAACGCTGAACGCTTGGTCTCGGGCGTTCAGGCGCTGCCGATGAGGATGCCCGCGCCCAGCACGAGGGCGCCGCCGAGCATGACCTTCGCGGCCGCGGAGACCGGCGGGGTGTCCATGTACTTCCACTGGATCCAGGCGATGGTCAGCAATTCCAGTACCGTCACCGCCCCCGCGACGGCCGTGGCGGTCCAGAAGTTGGAGATCAGATAGGGCAAGGTATGACCGATGCCGCCGGCCACCGTCATCAGCCCGCAGACCAGGCCCCGCAGCCAGGGCGTGCCGCGGCCGGAGAGCTTGCCGTCGTCGGCCAGGGCTTCGGCGAACCCCATCGAGATGCCGGCGCCGATCGAGGCGGCAATGCCGACCAGGAAGGCGTCACGGCTGTTCTGGGTGGCGAAGGCGGCGGCGAACACCGGGGCCAGGGTGGAGACCGAGCCGTCCATCAGCCCGACCAGGCCGGGCTGCACCACCTGCAGCAGGAAGCGGCGGCGGGCGCTGTCGTCCTCGCGGGCGCGGGCCTCGCCGGGCAGGCGCTTGGCCTCGATGGCGTTGGCCGCGCGCTGGTGCTCGATCTCGGCCGTGGCGAGGTCGCCCAGCAGCTTGCGGATGCCGGCATCCGTGCTGCGCCCGGCCGCCTCGGCATAGAAGCGGCTGGCGTCCACCTCCATCTGCCGCGCCTGGTTGCGGACGGCGTCGATGCCCGCCTGGCGCACCTGCCAGGCGGGCTTGCGGCTGACGCTGCCGCGCACGTCCTGCCGGCGAACCAGGGGGATATGGGTGCCGAACCGTCCGACATAATTGTCGATCAACATGCGCCGGTGCTCGCTTTCCTCGGCCGCCATGTCGTCGAACACCCGGGCGCTGTCGGGGTATTCCTCGCGCAGGCTCTCGGCGAAGTCGGCGTAAATGCGCCCGTCCTCCTCCTCGCTGCTGATGGCCAGAGCCAGGATTTCGCGTTCGGTCAGGTCTTTGAAAAGCCGCATGGCTGCAAGGTGACGAGTGCGGGCGAAACGAGCAAGCCGGGCCCGTAATGATGCGAGCGGTTCGCATTCGCAATTTCGAGGCCTGGCCCGCCGCCAGGCTAATGCCTGAAGTGGCGCATCCCGGTCAGCACCATCGCCACCCCGGCGGCGTCGGCCGCCGCGATCACCTCGGCGTCCCGCATGGAGCCCCCGGGCTGGATGACGGCGGTCGCCCCCGCGGCGATGGCGGCCTGTAGCCCGTCGGCAAAGGGGAAGAACGCGTCGGAGGCGACCACGCTGCCCATGGTCAGCGGCTGCCCCAGCCCGGCCGCCGTTGCCGCTTCGGCGCCCTTCCAGCCGGCGATCCGCGCGCTGTCCACCCGGCTCATTTGCCCCGCACCCACGCCCGTGGTGGCGCCGTCCTTGGCATAGACGATCGCGTTCGACTTCACATGCTTGCAGACCCGGAAGGCGAACAGCAGGTCGGCCAGTTCCCCAGCCGTCGGCGCACGCCGGGTCACCACCCGCAGGTCGGCCGGTCCGATGCGCCCGGCGTCGCGGGATTGGGCGAGGAAGCCGCCCGAGATGCTGCGGAAGGCCGTGCCGGGCGCGGCCGGGTCGGGCAGGCCGCCCGTCAGCAGCAGGCGCAGGTTCTTCTTGCGCGCTAGAACGGCCCGCGCCGCCTCGTCCGCGTCGGGGGCGATGATGGCCTCGGTGAAGATGGCGGCGATGCGCTCGGCGGCCGGCCCGTCGAGGGTGCGGTTCAGGGCCACGATGCCGCCGAAGGCGCTGACCGGGTCGGTGCGGAGCGCGCGGTCCCAGGCCTCGGCCGGGGTCGCGGCCACGGCGACGCCGCAGGGGTTGGCGTGCTTGACGATCACCACGGCCGGGCCGTCGAACTCCGCCACGCACTCGAAGGCCGCATCGGCGTCGGCCAGGTTGTTGTACGACAGCGCCTTGCCCTGCACCTGCCGCGCCGTGGCGACCCCGGCCCGGGTGCCGGTCACGTACCAGGCGGCCTGCTGGTGCGGGTTCTCGCCATAACGGAGCGTCTGGCGCAGCGTCCCCGCGACGGTCATGCGCGGTGGGAAGCCGGCGTCCCGCGCGAACCAGGCGGCGATGGCGGCGTCGTAGGCGGCGGTGCGGGCAAACGCCTCGCCGGCGAGCCGGGTCCGCAACGGCAAGGTGGTGCCGCCATGCTGCGCCAGCTCCTCGAGGAAGGCGCCATACTGCGCGGGGTCGGTCAGCACCGCCACATGGTCGGCGTTCTTGGCCGCGGCGCGGATCAGGGCGGGGCCGCCGATGTCGATAGTCTCGACGCAGTCCGCCGGCGGGGACCCGGCCGCCACCGCCGCCTCGAACGGGTAGAGGTTCACGCAAACCAGGTCGATCGGCGCGATGCCGTGCGCTTCCATCTGCCGCACGTGCTCCGGCAGGTCCCGCCGGCCCAGGATGCCGCCATGGATCTGCGGCACCAAGGTCTTCACCCGGCCGTCGAGGATTTCCGGGAAGCCGGTGTGGTCGGCCACCTCGGTCACCGCTACGCCGGCCTCGCGCAAGCGCCGCGCGGAGCCGCCCGTGGAAAGTATCTCGGCGCCATGCGCCGCCAGCCGTTCCGCGAGCGGCACGAGGCCGGCCTTGTCGGAGACGGAGATCAGGGCGCGGCGGATGGGGATGCTGGGCATGGGCGGCCCCTTACCGCTACAGGCCCAGCAGGTCCAGCGTGCGGGCGACCACGGCGGCCTCGGCGTAACGTTCCAGCGCGCGGGCGCGGCCGGCCCCGCCCATGCGGGCGCGCAGCCCGGCATCCGCAGCCAGGCGGCGCAAGGCGTCGGCCAGCGGCGCCACCGCGCCCGGCGGCACCAGCAGGCCGGTCTCGCCGTCCACGACCTGCTCCCGCGGGCCGCGGATGGCGGTGGCCACCACGGGCAGCCCGGTCAGCATGGCCTCGATCACCGACATCGGCAGGCCCTCGAAGTGGCTCGGCAGGGCGAAGATGTCGGCGGCCGCCAGCACGTCGGCCACGTCGCTGCGGTAGCCCAGCCGGCGCAGGCGGGGGCCGAGCGCACTTGCCGCGAACGCCGCCTCCAGGTCCGCCCCGTGGTCGGAGGGCAGGCGCCCGCCCACCACCCACAGCAGGGCGCCGGGCACGTCCTGCATTGCGGCGAGCAGCTCGGGGTGGCCCTTGTGGCGCACCAGGCGGGAGACGATCACGACCACCACCGCGTCGGCGGCGCAGCCGAGCGCGGCGCGGATGCGCTGCCGGGCAAGGGGGTCGGGGCGGAAGCGGGCGGGGTCGCGGCCATTGCCGGCGGCCACGGCGTCGCGGGCGATGCCGAGCCGGCGCGCATCCGCGGCCTCCTCGGTCGAGACCGTCAGGTAGATGTCGGTCATCCGGCCGCCCAGCCACTCCATGACGAAGCCCAGCGCCCTGCGCGGCAGCGGGCCCGGCTGGTTGAACAGGAAGCCGTGGCAGGTGTAGGCGACCCGCGGCACCCCCACGATCCGCGCCGCGAGCCGGGCCAGGAAGCCGCTGATCGGCATGTGGGCGTGCACCAGGTCCGGCCGCTCCGCCCGCAGCAGCGCCACCATCGCCCGCAGCGCCCGCCATTGCGCCAGAGGCGCGAGGCTGCGCGCCAGCGGCAGCGCCACCACGCGCAGCCCCGCCGCCCGCACGTCCGCCAGCAGCGGCCCGTCCGCGCAGACGCCGACCACCTCGTGCCCGCGTGCCGCAGCACCCCGCATCAGCGGCAGCAGGAAGTGCCGCAGCGAGAAATCGACGTTGGTGACCTGGACGACCTTCACCCGCCGCTTTGACCACCCGCGGCGGCTTCCGTGCAATACTGCCGGCATGCAGCATTTCCCGATCTTCCTGGACCTCCGCGGCCGCCAGGCCCTGGTCGTCGGCGCCGGCGAGGCCGCCGAGCGCAAGGCCGGTGCGTTGCGCCAGGCCGGCGCGGACGTGCGCACCGCCGCCCTGTTCGAGCCGGCGCTGCTGGACGGCTGCGCGCTCGCCATCGGCGCGGATGCGCCCCTGGCCGACCTCGCCGCCCTCTCGGCCGCCGCCCAGGCGCGCGGCATCCCGGTCAACATCGTCGACCGCCCCGCTCTGTGCAGCTACATCACCCCCAGCGTGATCGACCGCGCGCCGCTTACCATCGCCGTCTCCTCCGGCGGCGCCGCGCCCGTGCTGGCCCGGCTGCTGCGCGCCCGCATCGAGGCCGGCATCGCCCCCGCCTACGGCCGGCTCGCGGCACTGGCCGACCGCTTCAAAGAGGAAATCCGCAGCCGTTGGCCCGAGGTGGGGCCGCGCCGCCGCATGCTCGAGCAGGCGCTGGGCGGCCGGGTGGCGGACCTGATGCTGGCGGGGCGGGACGAGGCCGCCGAGGCCGAGATGCGCCGCGCCATCGCCGGCGCCGTGGACCCGGCCGGCATCGTCTACCTCGTCGGCGCCGGACCGGGGGCGGCCGACCTGCTGACGCTCCGCGCGCAACGCCTGCTGGGCGAAGCCGACGTGATCGTGCACGACCGGCTGGTCTCGGCCGAGGTGCTGGACATGGCCCGGCGCGACGCCGACCGCATCGACGTGGGCAAAACCCAGTCCCGCCACACTCTGCCACAGGCGGAGATCAACGCCTTGCTGGTCCGCCTGGGCCGGGAGGGCCGCAAGGTGGTGCGCCTCAAGGGCGGCGACCCCTTCGTGTTCGGCAGGGGCGGCGAGGAGGCGGCGGCGCTGGCGGCGGCCGGGCTCGCCTTCGAGGTGGTGCCCGGCATCACCGCCGCCCTGGCCTGCGCCGCCGGGGCCGCCATCCCGCTCACCCACCGCGACCTGGCCCGCACGCTCACCTTGGCGACGGGCCACACGGGCGAGCTGGACTTCGAGGCGCTGGTGCGCTGCGGCGGCACGCTGGCGATCTACATGGGCCGCGTCAGCCTGCCGGCCCTGCGGGACGGGCTGTTCGCCGCCGGGCTCGATCCGGCAACCCCGGCGGCGCTGATCGAACACGGCGGCACCCCAGCGCAACGCGGGCTGTACGGCACGCTGGACACGCTGGCGGCCGAGGCCCCCGGGTGGAGCGGAGCGGGACCGGCGATGCTGCTGATCGGTCCGGCAGTCGACGCATCTCCGCTCAGGACCGCAGCAGGCCCGCCTCCGATTCGTCCTTTAACTGCACCCCGGAGCCCCGCAGCGCCCGCATGCGGTCGAGCAGGAACGCCAGCTTGAACGCCGCCTCGGCGTAGCCCAGCCCGTCCGGGCGGATGTTGCTGACGCAGTTGCGGTCCGCATCGGTGGTCGCCGGGCCGGGCGCCCAGGTCAGGTAGGCGCCGAGGCTGTCGGGGGCGGAGAGGCCGGGCCGCTCGCCGAGCAGGATCAGCACGGCCCCGGCCCCCTGCGCCTCGGCCACGCGGTCGCCGAGCGCCACGCGCGCATGCCGGGCCACCACGAGCGGCGCCAGTGCCCATCCGCGCAAGGCGGGCAGCAGCGCCTGCAGCACCGGGGCCGCGTGGCGCTGCGCCGCCTGGGCGGAGAGGCCGTCGCCGATCACGATGGCCAGGTCGTAGTGCCCGGCCTGCAGCGTGGCCGCCGAGTCCGGGTGCAGGGCGCGGCCGCGGTCGGGGCGCATCAGGTAGGCCCGCCGGTCCGGCGCGGCGCTGGCCACGCGCAGCGCGGGCCGTGGCAAGGCGGCGAGCAGGGCCGCCTCGTCCAGCGGCGCATGCACCGCGTCCCGCGCCCTGGCATGGGCCAGGCGAAAGGCCAGCAGCGGCTGCGTGCCGAGCGAGGCCCCGGTGCGCGCCAGGCCGATCCGCGCCGCGGTCAGCCGTCGCAATTGGTCCCATCCCGTCATGGGGCCGTCACGGGGCCGTCACGCGGCCGGCAGCAGCGCCTGGAACCGGGCAGGCAGCGCGCGGGGGCGCACGCGGCCGGCGCCGTCCAGCAGGCCTTGCGCCGCCAGCCAGGCCTCGAACTCCGGGGCGGGGCGGCGGCCCAGCAGGTCGCGCATCGCCAGCGCGTCGTGGAAGCTGGTGCTCTGATAGCCCAACATGATGTCGTCGGCGCCAGGCACGCCCATGACGAAGGTGACGCCCGCGGCCACCAGCAGCGCCAGCAGCCCGTCCATGTCGTCCTGGTCGGCTTCCGCGTGGTTGGTGTAGCAAACGTCGCAGCCCATCGGCAGGCCGAGCAGCTTGCCGCAGAAATGGTCCTCCAGCCCGGCGCGGGTGATCTGCTTGCCGTCGAACAGGTACTCCGGGCCGATGAAGCCCACCACCGTGTTGACCAGCAGCGGCCGGTAGCGCCGGGCCACGGCATAGGCGCGGGCCTCGAGCGTCTGCTGGTCCACCCCGTGATGCGCGCCGGCCGACAGCGCGCTGCCCTGCCCCGTCTCGAAATACATGCGGTTGGCGCCGGCCGGCCCGCGCCCCAGCGACTGCGCGGCCACGTGGGCCTCGTCGAGCAAAGCGAGGCTGACGCCGAAGCCCCGGTTTGCCGCCTCGGTGCCGGCGATGGATTGGAACACGAGGTCCACCGGCGAGCCGCGGCCGATCAGCGCCAGGGTCGTCGTCACATGCGCCAGCACGCAGCTCTGCATGGGGATGTCGAGCGCCTGGCGCATGTCGTCGAGCAGGCACAACAGGGCGTGCGTGCGGTCGGGGCTGTCGGTGGCCGGGTTCACGCCGATGCAGGCGTCGCCGGAGCCGAGCAGCAGGCCGTCGAGGATGCTGGCGGCGATCCCCCTGGGGTCGTCGGCGGGGTGGTTGGGCTGCAGCCGGACCGAAAGCCGCCCGGGCAGGCCGATGGTGGTGCGCAAGCGGGTGGTCACCTGCACGCGGCTGGCGACCAGCATCAGGTCCTGCAGGCGGCAGAGCTTGCTGGCCGCGGCCACCATCTCGGGCGTGAGGCCTGGCGCCAGCGCGGCCAGGGCGGCTGGGGTCGCCTGGTCGGACAGCAGCCAGTCGCGCAGGCCGCCCACGGTGAGGTGGCGCACGGGGGCGAAGGCGGCCGGGTCGTGCCCGTCGACGATCAGCCGGGTGACCTCGTCCGCCTCGTAGGGCACCACAGCCTCGTCGAGGAAGGCCTGGAGCGGCAGGTCGGCCAGCGCGAACTGGGCGGCGACGCGCCGCTCCTGGGTGTCCGCGGCCAGCCCGGCGAGCTGATCGCCGCTGCGCAGCGGCGTCGCCTGGGCCATGAGCGCGGCGAGGCCGGAGAAGCGGTGCCGCTCGCCGCCGACGGTGGCCGCGTACATGCCCGGCTACTCCCAGGCCAGCAGGGCGCGGGTCTCCGCCACGGCCACGCCCCAGAGGGCCAGCATGTCGGCGTCGCTCCGCTGATAGAGGCCGCCGTAGTTGCCGTCGCCGATCTGCGCGCGAACGGCGTCGGGCGGCAGGGTGCGGAGCCGGTCGAGATCGGTCATCGGCTTGGCGCCCTCGGCCGGGGCGCGGTTGGGCAGCCGGGTCCAGGGGAAGTTCTCCATCCAGCTCGCGTGGCTGGCGAGCGGGTCGGTCGCCTGCACCGCGGCCCAGGTGAGAGGCCCGCGCCACCAGTCATGCCAGCGCACCCGAACGTCCGGCCGGTCGGCCAGGAACTCCAGCCCGGCCGCGGTGCCGGGCACGTTGCCGCCATGCCCGTTGCACAGCAGGATGCGGCGGAAACCCTGGTTGTACAGGCTGTCCAGCATGTCCCGCAGCACCAGCAGGTAGGTGCCGGCGCGGAGCGTGATGGTGCCGGGGTAGGCGGCGAAAGCCGGGGTGATGCCGTAGGCCAGCACCGGGAACACCGGCACGCCCAGCGGCTCGGCGGCCTCGGCGGCGACGCGCTCGGCCAGGATACTGTCCACGCTGAGGCTGAGCCCGGCATGCTGCTCGGTGCTGCCCAGCGGCACGATGCAGCGGTCGTCATGGGCGAGCCAGGCCTCAACGTCGCCCCAGGCCATCTCGGTGATCCGCATGCTGCCTCCGCTGCCGCCGCCGAGAAGGATTCCACACGGCGCGATACTGTTCTAGCGTGCGGCGCACCGCTCTCCGCACGCAAGGACTTCCGATGAACCGACGCACCCTGCTCGCTTTGGCCGCGCTCACGCTGCCGGCCCCCACCCTCGCCTATGCCCAGCCTGCATCGACGCTGACGGTCGGCGTGCGCAGCGGGCCGGAGAGCATCGATCCGCACTGGTCCACGCTGGGCGGCCATATCGAGGCGCTGCGGCACGTGTTCGACAGCCTCATCGCGCAGGACGAGAACCTGAATCTCAAGCCCGGCCTGGCCCTGTCCTGGACCCCGGTGGACGAGACCACGTGGGAATTCAAGCTGCGCGACGGGGTGAAGTTCCACGACGGCAGCGACTTCACTGCCGAGGACGTGAAGTTCTCGCTCGAGCGCATCCCGGTGGTGACCGGCCCGATGTCGATGACGCTCTACACCAAGCGGGCGAAGTCGGCCGAGGTGGTGGACCGCCTGACCGTGCGCGTCACCACCGACGGCCCGGCGCCCACCCTGCCCAACGACTTCTCCCGGCTGATGATCGTCAGCCACGCGATCGGCTTGGAGCCGCGCAACGAGGCGTTCAACTCCGGCAAGGCCGCCATCGGCACCGGGCCGTTCCGCTTCGTCAGCTGGGAGCCGCGCGGGGACTTGGTGCTGGAGCGCTTCCCCGGCTGGTGGGGCGGCACCCAGCCCTGGGCGCGGGTGGTCCGGCGCGAAATCCCCAACGACGCCGCGCGGGTGGCGGCGCTGAAGAGCGGCCAGGCCGACCTGATCAACTACCTGCCCGCCACCGACGTCGCCTCGCTGCAGCGCGACCCCACGATGGACGTGGTGATCGGCGACAGCGTGTACGTGTTCAACGTGTATCTCTCGCTGAAGGACAAGCTGCCCAAGCCCGCCCGCGTGGAGGGCCGCGAGATCGAAGCCAACCCGTTCCTGGATGCGCGGGTGCGGCTGGCGATGGACCTGGCGATCGACCGGCGCGCGCTGGCCCGCGTGGTGTTCGAGGGCTTCGCCAAGCCGATGAGCCAGCTCATGCCCGACAGCTTCTTCGGCGCCAGCCCGAACCTGCCGGAGCGCCGGCCCGACCTGCCGCGCGCCCGCGGCCTGCTGGCCGAGGCGGGCTACCCGAAGGGGTTCGAGATGGACTTCTTCTGCACCTCCGGCCGCCTGCCCGGCGACAGCGCGCTGTGCGAGGCGCTGGCGCAGCAATGGTCGCGGGCCGGGCTCAAGATCAACGCGAACGCGCTGACCGGCACCGTGTTCTTCCCCGCCAGCACGCGCGGCGAGTACAGCATGCAGATGTCCGGCTGGGGCACGCTGACCGGCGAGGCGGCCTACACCTACGGCGCGATGATCCACGGCCCCGATCCCAGCATCGGCTTCGGCAACTTCAACCGCTCCGGCTACAACAACCCCGACGTGAACCGGCTGATCCGCGACGGCGCCCGCACGCTGGACGACGCGAAGCGGCGGGAGCTGTTCGTGCGCGCCACCGAGATCAGCATGAACGACCGGCCGATGCTGCCGACGGTGATGCCGCAGACCATCTGGGCGATGCCGAAGGGCCGCCTCGCCTTCACGCCGCGGGTGGACCAGGAGACGCTGGCGCACCTGATCACGCCCAAGGCCGCGCCCTGACCGCGGCCCCCGGCGGAAGGGGGCGCGCGGCGGCATGCTCGGCTTCCTGATCCAGCGGCTGCTGCAGGCGGCGGCGATCGTGCTCGTCATGTCGGTGGTGGTGTTCGCCGGCGTGTACGCGATCGGCAACCCCATCGACGTCCTCATCGACCCGGCGGCCACACAGGCCATGCGCGCCGCCCTCATCCGGCAATACGGGCTCGACCTGCCGCTCTGGCAGCAATACCTGCATTTCCTCGGCGCCATCCTGCACGGCGATTTCGGTACCAGCTTCGTGTTCCGGCTGCCGGTGCTGCCGCTGATCCTGGCGCGGCTGCCGGCCACGCTGGAGCTGGCGACCTCGGCGATGCTGATCGCGACCCTGCTGGGCATTCCGCTGGGCATCTGGGCGGGGTACCGGCCGGACAGCCGCAGCAGCCGGGCGATCATGGCGTTCTCGGTCGCTGGGTTCTCGGTGCCGACCTTCTGGGTGGGGCTGCTGCTGATCCTGGCCTTCGCGGTCGAGCTGCGCTGGCTGCCCTCGGGCGGGCGGGGGCCGGTGGTCGACGTGCTGGGCTGGAAGTTCAGCGCCTTCTCCCTCGAGGGCTGGCGGCATCTGCTGCTGCCGGCTGTCAACCTCGCCTTGTTCAAGCTGGGCCTGCTGATCCGCCTGGTGCGGGCGGGGACCGAGGAGGTGATGGGGCAGGAGCACATCCGCTTCGCCCGGGCACAGGGGCTGCCGGAGCGGCAGGTGGTCTCGCTGCATGTGCTGAAGAACATCGGCATCCCGATCGTCACCGTGTTCGGGCTGGAGTTCGGCTCCACGCTCGCCTTCGCGGTGGTGACGGAGACGGTGTTCAACTGGCCCGGCATGGGCAAGCTGATCATCGAGAGCATCACCTCGCTCGACCGGCCTGTCATGGTGGCCTACCTCATCCTGGTGGTGCTGCTGTTCGTGACGATCAACCTGGTGGTCGAGCTGAGCTACGGCCTGCTGGACCCGCGCGTGCGGGCGCGCGGCGCGCATTGACGGCGTGATGCGCGTTTTCTGGTCGGAGTACCGCCGCAGCGCCACCGCGGTCGTCGCCCTGCTGGTCGTCGTGCTCGTGGTGCTGCTGGCGGTACTGGCGCCGTTCATCGCGCCGCAGGACCCTTACGACCAGGCCGGGCTCGAGCTGGGCGACGCGCGGCTGCCGCCGGGCGAGGCGGGCTCGGGCGGCTACGTCCACCTGCTCGGCACCGATAATGCGGGCCGCGACCTGCTGTCGGCGATCCTGTACGGGTTGCGGCTGAGCCTGATGATCTCGGTGTCGGCGGGCGCGGTGGCCTTGGTGCTCGGCACCAGCGTGGGCCTGCTGGCGGCGTTCTATGGCGGGCGGATCGAGGCCTTGATCATGCGGGTGGTGGACCTGCAGCTCTCCCTGCCGGCGATCCTGCTGGCGCTGGTGCTGGTGGCGTTGCTGGGCCAGGGCGTGCCGCAGCTGGCGGCGGCGCTGGTGGCGGCGCAGTACGCCTATTTCGCCCGCACCGCCTATGGCGCGGCCAGCGCGGAGCGGCGGCGGGACTACATCGAGGCGGCGCTGTCCACGCCGCTGCCGGGGCGGACGGTGCTGCTGCGGCACCTGTTGCCCAACACCCTGCCGCCGCTGATCGTGGTGGCAACCGTGCAGATTGCCACCGCCATCTCGCTCGAGGCGACGCTGAGCTTCCTGGGGCTGGGCTTGCCGATCACCCGGCCGTCGCTGGGCCTGCTGATCGCCAACGGGTTCCAGTTCATGCTCTCGGGCCGGTATTGGATCTCGGTCTATCCGGGCGTGGCGCTGATGGTGACGGTGCTGGCGATCAACCTGGTCGGCGACCAGCTGCGGCAGGTGCTGAACCCGCGGCGGCGGCGATGATTGGAGCGCCGGGCGCCGTGCTGGAGGTGCGGGACCTGCGGACGCAGTTCCCGACGCGGGCCGGGCTGGTGCGGGCGGTGGACGGGGTGTCGTTCGCGGTGGCGCGCGGGCGCATCCTGGGCCTGGTGGGGGAGAGCGGGTCGGGCAAGTCGGTGACCGGCTTCTCGATCCTGGGATTGCTGGAGCCGCCGGGGCGGATCGTGTCCGGCCAGGTGCTGCTGGAGGGGGTGGACATCACCGGCCTGCAGGGGGAGGCGATGCGGCGCATCCGGGGCGCGCGGGTCGCCATGGTGTTCCAGGACCCGCTGATGACGCTGAACCCGGTGCTGCGGGTGGGCACGCAGATGGTGGCGGCGGTGCGGGCGCATGACCCCGTTTCGAAGGCGGCGGCGCGGGCGCGGGCGCGGGACGCCTTGGCCGTCGTCGGCATCCCCAGCCCGGCGGAGCGGCTGGACGCCTACCCGCACCAGCTCAGCGGCGGCATGCGGCAGCGGGTGGCGATCGCGACGGCGCTGCTGCACCGCCCGGCGGCGATCATCGCCGACGAGCCGACCACGGCGCTCGACGTCTCGATCCAGGGACAAATCCTGGCCGAGGTGCGGCGGCTGGCGGACGACACCGGCACCGCCTTCGTCTGGATCACGCACGACCTGGCGGTGGTGTCGTCCCTGGCCGACGACGTGTGCGTGATGTACGCGGGGCGGGTGGTGGAGCGGGGGCCGGCCGATGCGGTGATCGCGGGTCCGCGGCACCATTACACGGCGGCGCTGATCGGCTCGGTGCCGGCCGGGCACGCGCCGGGGACAAGGCTGCCGCAGGTGGCCGCCGGGGCGCCGCCGCCGGGCGGGGATGCGGGCTGTCCGTTCCGCACGCGCTGCCCGCGGGCGGACGCGGCGTGCGCGCTGCCGCCGCCGGCGCGGACCTTCGGGGCGGGGCATGTGGCGCTGTGCCATCACCCGGTGGGCCCATGACCGCGCTGCTGGCGATCGCGGGCGTGAGCAAGCGGTTCGTGCGGCCGGCCGGGCTGGGCGACCGCATCGCCGGGCTGTTCGGCGCCGGGCACGGCCTGCAGGTGGTGCAGGCGGTGACGGGGGTGAGCCTCGACCTCGCGCACCGGGAGGTGCTGGGGCTGGTGGGCGAAAGCGGCTGCGGCAAGAGCACGCTGGGGCGCATGGCGTCCGGCATCTATCCGCCGACGGCGGGGACGGTGCTGCTGGACGGGGCGCCGGTGGCGCGCGGGGCGCGGAAGCTGACCCCGCGCGTGCAGATGATCCACCAGGACCCGTTTGCCAGCCTCGATCCGCGGATGCGGGTGGCGGAGACGGTGGCGGAGGGGCCGGTGGCGCATCGCATCGTCACCCGGCGGGAGGCCGACGCCTACGTGGTGGCGATGCTGCAGCAGGTGGGGCTCGATCCCGCGCTGCGCAGCCGGTTCCCGCACCAGTTCAGCGGCGGGCAGCGGCAGCGGATCGCGGTGGCGCGCGCCTTGGCGATGCGGCCCGATGTGCTGGTGCTGGACGAGCCGGTGGCCTCGCTCGATGTGTCGATCCAGGCGCAGGTGCTGAACCTGTTCCTGGACCTGCGGGCGGAGCTGGGCCTGGCTGGGCTGTTCATCAGCCACGATCTGGGCGTGGTGCGGCATGTGGCCGACCGGGTGGCGATCATGTATCTCGGCCGCATCGTGGAGCTGGCGCCGACCGGGACGCTGTATGCGCAGCCGGCGCATCCCTATACGCGGGCGCTGTTCGCCAGCGTGCCGCGTTTGGCCCAGGGGCGGGGCGTGTTCACGCCGATCGCGGGCGAAATCCCGTCGCCGCTGGCGCCGCCGCCGGGTTGCCACTTCCATCCGCGTTGCCCGCATGCGGGGCCGCGCTGCCGGGCGGAACCGCCGGCCTTGCTGCCGGTCGCGGCGGGGCAGGCGGCGGCGTGCCACCTGCATCATGGTGGCGTGGGCTAGAGCATGATCCGACCACACGGGATCACCCGTCGGATGAACATGCTCGTAACAGCAAAGGCTAGAGCGCGAGCCGTGCGCCGATCAGCACGGATCGTGCTCTAGATGGACCTGCTGGCGCAGCTGCTGACGGGGTTGGCGGGCGCATCGTCGCTGTTCCTGGTGGCGGCGGGGCTCACGGTGATCTTCGGCGTGACCCGGGTGGTGAACTTCAGCCATGGCTCGCTGTGCATGCTGGGCGCCTATATCGGCTGGAGCGTGCTGACCCGGCTGCCGCGGGATCCCGCGTGGTTTATGCCCGGCTGGTTCGTGCTGGGGGTGCTGGGTGCGGCGCTCGCCACGGGGGCGATCGGGATGCTGCTGGAGATGCTGCTGCTGCGGCGCATCTACCGGGCGCCGGAGCTGTTCCAGCTGCTGGCGACCTTCGGCGTGGTGCTGATGGTGCAGGATATCGTGCTGCACGTCTGGGGGCCGAACGACCTGGCGCTGCCGCGGCCGCGCTGGCTGCGGAGCGTCGTCGCGGTCGGCGACGGGCGGTTCCCGGTGTTCGACCTCGTGCTGATCGGGGTGGGGCCGCTGGTGCTGCTGCTGTTGTGGCTGCTGTTCACGCGGACGCGCTGGGGCACGCTGGTGCGGGCGGCGACGCTGGACCGGGAGATGGTCGCCGCGCTGGGCGTGGACCAGCGCTGGCTGTTCACGAGCGTGTTCGCGCTGGGCGCGGCGCTGGCCGGGCTCGGGGGCGCGCTCTCCCTGCCCTCCGGATCGGCCAATCTGGGCATCGACCTGGCGGTGATCACCGACGCCTTCGTCGTGGTGGTGGTAGGCGGGCTGGGCAGCTTGCCGGGCGCCTATCTGGCGGCGCTGCTGATCGCCGTGCTGCAGTCGTTCGGGGTGGCGCTGGTGCCGAAGGTGACGCTGGTGCTGGTGTTCCTGGTGATGGCGGTGGTGCTGGTGCTGCGGCCGCATGGCCTGCTCGGCCGGCCGCAGGCGGAGGCGCGGGCGGCAGGGGATGCGGTGCCGGTGATCCGCCCGGCGCCGCCGGCCTTGCGGGTGCTGGGCGGGCTGGCGCTGCTGCTGGCGGTGGCGGCGCCGCTGGTGGCGGGCCCCTACGCGCTGGCGGTGCTGACGGAGATGCTGGTCATGCTGCTGTTCGCGGCCAGCCTGCATTTCATGATGGGGCCGGGCGGGATGGCGAGCTTCGGCCATGCGGCGTGGTTCGGCGTGGGCGCCTATGCGGCGGCGCTGCTAACCCGGGATTGGGGGGCGCCGATGGCGCTGGGGCTGCTGGCGGCGCCCGCGGCGGCCGGGCTGGCGGCGGCGGCGTTCGGCAGCTTCGTGGTGCGGCTGTCGGGGGTTTACCTCGCCATGCTGACCCTGGCCTTCGCGCAGATCGTCTGGGCGGTCGCGTTCCAGTCGGTGGGCTGGACCGGGGGCGACAACGGCATATTGGGCGTCTGGCCCGCCGCCTGGGCGCGCGGCCCGGCGGCGTTCTACTGGCTGGCGCTGGCCTTGTGCCTGGGCGGGGCGATGCTGCTGCGGCGGATACTGTACGCGCCGTTCGGCTACGGGCTGCGCGCCGCGCGGGACAGCGTGTTGCGGGCGGAGGCGATCGGGCTGCACACGCGGCGGCTGCGGCTGGCGGCCTTCACCGTGGCCGGAGCGGCGGCGGGGCTGGCGGGCGGCGTCTATGCCTATGCCAAGGGAAGCGTGTTCCCGACCTATATCAGCATCCCGAAATCGGTGGACGCGCTGCTCATGGTGCTGCTGGGCGGGGTGCAGACCATGGCCGGGCCGGTGGTGGGCGCGCTCGCCTATGTCGGGCTGTACGACGCGCTGCTGCGCGCGACCGACCTGTGGCGGCTGGTGCTGGGAGCGGCGATCATCCTGCTGGTGCTGGCCTTTCCCGAGGGCATCGCCGGGGCCGCGCAGCGGGGCTGGGCGCGGTTGCGGCCTCGATGAGCGTGCTTGCGGTGAAGGGGTTGCGCAAGGCGTTCGGCGGCGTGCAGGCCGTGGGCGGGGTATCGTTTGGGGTGGCGGCGGGCGAGATGCTGGCCTTGATCGGGCCCAACGGCGCGGGCAAGAGCACCTGCTTCAACATGGTGGGCGGGCAGCTCCGGCCGGACCGGGGCCGGGTGCTGCTGGAGGGCGCCGACATCACCGGGTTGGGCCCGCGCGCGATCTGCCGGCGGGGCGTGGGGCGAACGTTCCAGATCACGGCGACGTTCGCGTCCATGACGGTGCGGGAGAACGTGCAGGTGGCGCTGCTGGCGGCTTCCGGGCGCGCCGGCGGGCTGTGGCGGCCGGCGGGCGGGCAGATGCGGGCGGAGGCGGAGGGGCAGCTGGGCCAGGTCGGCTTGCTGGACCAGGCGGAGCGGGGCGCGGGCGTGCTGGCCTATGGCGACCTGAAGCGGCTGGAGCTGGCGATGGCGTTGTCGGGCGGGCCGCGGCTGCTGTTGATGGACGAGCCTACGGCAGGGATGGCGCCCGGCGAGCGCGCGGCGCTGATGGCGCTGACCCGTGGCTTGGCGACCAACGCCGGGCTGGCGGTGCTGTTCACCGAGCACGACATGGACGTGGTGTTCGGCGTGGCCGACCGCATCCTGGTGCTGGATCGGGGCGAGGTGATCGCCGATGGGCCGCCCCGGTCCATCCGCGCCGATGCGCGGGTGCGGGCGGTGTATCTGGGCAGCGGCGACACCAGCGGAGGGCATTGATGCTGCAGGTGGCCGGGCTGGATGCGCTGTATGGCCGCGCCCACATCCTGCACGGCCTGATGTTTCACGTGAAACAGGGCGAGGTTCTGGTCCTTTTGGGGCGCAACGGGGCGGGAAAAAGCACGACCTTCAAAACCGTGATCGGCCTGGTGCGGCCGGCGGGAGGCAGCATCCGGCTGGCCGGCGCCGAGATCGCCGGCTGGGAGCCGCACCGGATCGCGCGCGCGGGGCTGGGCTATGTGCCGGAGGAGCGGCGGATTTTCACCGACCTCACGGTGATGGAGAACCTGGAGGTGGGGCGGCAGCAGCCGCGCGCCGGGCTGCAGCCCTGGACGCCGGAGCGGCTGTTCGACCTGTTCCCCAACCTCGGCCCAATGCGCGCCCGGCCCGGCGGGCGCATGAGCGGCGGCGAGCAGCAGATGCTGACCATTGCGCGCACCTTGATGGGCAATCCGCGCCTGATCCTGCTGGACGAGCCGAGCGAGGGGCTGGCGCCGGTCGTGGTCGAGCAGATGGCGCAGGCGATCCTGGCCTTGAAGGCGGAGGGGGTGACGATCGTGCTGGCCGAGCAGAACCTGCATTTCGCGACGCGGGTGGGCGACCGGGCGGTGGTGCTGGAGAGCGGGCGGGTGGCCTGGACGGGCGGCATGGCGGCCTTGCAGGCGGACGAGGCGGCGCGGCTTGCGTATCTGGCGGTGTAGGGCGCGGGGGTGATTTGCCGGGGCGCGGGAGGCCTGTAGAATGCGGCGGCCCATGGACCCAGCCGCACCGACACCCCCTGCCGTGCCGCATTTCCCGGTCGCGCTCGCCGCGCCCGATATCGGGCCTTGGCTGCGGGGCAACACCGGCGTCCCCGGCGTGACCACGCTGGAGGCGCCGCGGCCGGGCCCGCATGTGGTGGTGGTGGGGCTGCTGCACGGCAACGAGGTGGCCGGGGCCATCGTGCTCGACCGGCTGCTGCGGCAGGCGATGCGGCCGGCGCAAGGGCGGCTCACGCTCGCATTCGCCAACCTGACCGCCTATGCGCGCTTCGACCCGGAGCAGCCTACGGCGTCGCGCTTCCTCGACGAGGACATGAACCGGGTCTGGGACCCGGCGGTGCTGGACGGGCCGCGCGCCAGCAGCGAGCTGGACCGCGCGCGGGCGCTGCGGCCGTTGATCGACAGCGCGGACCTGCTGCTCGACCTGCATTCGATGCTGTGGCCGTCCGACCCGCTGCTGCTGAGCGGGCCGGGGGCGCGGGGCCGGGCGCTGGCCTCGGCGCTCGGCGTGCCGAGCCTGGTGGTGGCCGATCGGGGCCATGCGACGGGCCCGCGGCTGATCGATTACGGGCGGTTCACCGGACCGGGCGATGCGGCGGCGTGCCTGGTGGAGGCCGGTCAGCACTGGCAGGCGGAGACGGTGGACGTGGCCTGGGGGTGTACCCGGGCGCTGCTGCGCCATGCCGGCATGCTCGAGGGGCCGGAGGCTGGTGCGGCGGACGCCGCGCCGGCGCCGCGCTGCGCCGAGGTGACGCTCGCGGTGACGGCGGCGACCAGCGGCTTCACCTTCCTGCAGCCGTTCCGCGGCGGCGACGTGATCCCTGACCGCAACACCCTGATCGCGTTGGACGGCACCACCGAGATCCGCACGCCGCATGACGATTGCCTGCTGATCATGCCTAGCCTGCGCGCCAGCCGCGGCCATACCGCGGTGCGCATGGCGCGCTTCCTATGAGGACCCGCCGATGCCCCTGAGCGATCCCGCGCCGCGCGAGCTGCTGCACCTGCGGGCCATCGAAATCCGCGGCTACCGGCGGGCGGATGGGCTGTACGACATCGAGGCGCGGCTGACCGACACCAAGAGCTATGCCTTCAACAATCGCGACCGCGGCGAGGTCCTGCCGGGCACGCCGCTGCATGGCATGCTGGCGCGCATGACGATCGACGAGGACATGGTGATCGCCAGGTTTGAAGCGGCAACCGAGTTCGGGCCCTATGCGGTCTGCCCGGCGGCGGCGCCCAACTTCGCCTTGCTGGCCGGGCTGCGGGTGGGCCGGGGATTCCTGCGGGCGGCGAACGAGCGCGTGGGCGGCGTCAAGGGCTGCACGCACCTGCGCGAGCTGTTGGGGCAGATGGGCACGGTGGCGTTCCAGACCATGCAGCCGGTGCGCCGCAAGCAGGCCGCGGCGGCCAATGCGGTGCAGACGGCGGTGCAGACGGCGGAGAAGCCGGCCTTGCTGAACAGCTGCATGGCCTATGCGGACGGCAGCGCGGTGGCGCGGCGGACCTGGCCGCAGTTCTATGGGGAGCCGACGTGACTCCGTTCGACCTGCCGAAGACGGGCGCCAACTACGCGCCGCTCTCGCCGCTGAGCTTCCTCCGGCGCACCGCGGCGGTGTTCCCGGACCGGGCGGCGATCCTGCACGGAGACCTGCGGCAGAGCTGGGCCGAGACCGGCCAGCGCTGCCGCCGGCTGGCGTCGGCGCTGGCCCGGCATGTCGGCCCTGGCGAAACCGTCGCCATCATGGCGCCGAACACGCCCGCCATGGTGGAGGCGCATTTCGGCGTGCCGATGCGGGGCGCCGTGCTGAACGCGCTCAACGTGCGGCTCGATGCGGCGACGATCGCCTTCATCCTGGGCCATGGCGCGGCGCGCGTGCTGCTGTGCGACCGCGAGTTCGCGGCCGTGGTGGCCGAGGCGCTGGCCCTGCTGCCGGAGGGGGCGCGGCCGTTCGTGGTGGACATCGCCGACCGGCTGGCGCCGCCGGGGCCGGCGGTGGGCGCGATCGAGTACGAGGCCTTCCTGGCCGGGGGCGACCCGGCATACGACTGGTCGTTGCCCGGCGACGAGTGGGACGCGATCGCGCTCAACTACACGTCCGGCACCACCGGCAACCCGAAAGGCGTCGTGTACCATCACCGCGGCGCCTACCTGAACGCGGTCGGCAACGCGCTCACCTGGGGCATGGCGCAGCATCCCGTCTATCTCTGGACGCTGCCGATGTTCCACTGCAACGGCTGGTGCTTTCCCTGGACGGTGGCGGCGATGGCGGGAACGAACGTGTGTTTGCGCCGGGTCGAGGCGGCGGCGATGCTGGAGGCCATGGACCGGCACGGGGTGACGCATCTCTGCGGCGCGCCGATCGTGATGGGGCTGGTGCTGAACCATCCGGGCGTGCAGCCGCGGCCGCGGCCGGTGCGGATGATGACGGCCGGGGCGGCGCCGCCGGCGGCCGTGCTGGAGGGCATGGAGCGGCTGGGCTTCGATGTGATGCATGTCTATGGCCTGACCGAGACCTATGGGCCCGTCACCGTCTGCGCCTGGCATGAGGAATGGGACGCGCTGCCCGATGCCGAACGCGCGGCGGTGAAGGCGCGACAGGGCGTGGCCTACCCGGTGCAGGAAGGCCTGATGGTGGGGGACCCCGGCACGCTCGCGCCGGTGCCGCGCGATGGCCAGACGATGGGCGAGATCATGGTGCGCGGCAACATCACGATGAAGGGCTACCTCAAGAACCCGGCCGCGACCGACGAGGCGTTCGCCGGCGGCTGGTTCCACACCGGGGACCTCGCGGTGTGGCACCCCGACGGCTACGTGGAAATCCGCGACCGCTCGAAGGACATCATCATCAGCGGCGGCGAGAACATCTCCACGATCGAGGTGGAGAGCGTTCTCTACCGGCACCCTGCGGTGCTGGAGGCGGCCGTGGTGGCGCGGCCCGATGCGACCTGGGGGGAGACGCCCTGCGCCTTCGTCACCCTCAAGCCCGGCGCCGCGGCGACCGCGGCCGAGATCATCGCCTTCTGCCGGGAGCGGATGGCGCGCTTCAAGGCGCCGCGCACCGTGGTGTTCGGGCCGCTGCCCAAGACCAGCACCGGCAAGATGCAGAAATACCTGCTGCGCGAGCAGGCCCGAGCCCTGGAGAGCTGACCCATGCCGCAACCCACGCACGTGACCGCGCTCGCCGACGCCGACGAGAGCACGCTGCCGGACGACCTGAAGCCCTATTTCCAGAAGTGCCGGGACAAGCTGGGCTTCGTGCCCAACGTGCTGCGCGCCTGGCTGGTGCGCCCGGAGAAGCTGCGGACCTTCATCCGCCTGTACGACGAGCTGATGCTCGGTCCCTCCGGCCTGTCCAAGCTGGAGCGCGAGATGATCGCGGTGGCGGTGTCGGCCTGGAACCGCTGCTACTACTGCCTGGTCGCGCATGGGGCGGCGGTGCGGAAGCTCTCGGGCGACCCGCAGCTGGGCGAGATGCTGGCGTTCAACTACCGCGTGGCCGAGCTGCCGGCGCGGCAGCGGGCGATGCTGGATTACGCCGTGCAGCTGACCGCGGCGCCGCATGCCGTCGCACAGGCGGATCGCGACGCGCTGCTGGCGCACGGCTTCTCGGAGGCCGACCTGTTCGACATCACCGAGGTCGCGGCGTTCTTCAACTACACCAACCGCGTGGCGCACGGGCTCGACATGATGCCGAACGCCGAATACCACGGGCTCGGCCGCTGAGCGTGCGGACGCTGCTGCTCACGCCGGGGCCGCTGACCACGTCGGCGGCGACGCGGGCGGCGATGGGGCGGGACTGGGGCTCGCGCGACGGCGACTTCATCGCGATGAGCGAGCGGGTGCGGGCGCGGCTGGGGGCGCTGGTGCATGCTGGCCCGACGCATGCTGGCCCGACGCATGCAGTGGTGCCGATCCAGGGCGCCGGCACCTATGCGGTCGAGGCGGCGATCGGGACGCTGGTGCCGCGCGGGGGCAAGCTGCTGGTGCTGGTGAACGGCGCCTATGGCCGCCGGGCGGCGGAGATGGCGTCGCGCATGGGCCGGGCGGTGGCGACGCTGGAGCGGCCGGAGGACGAGGCGTTCGCGGCCGCGGAGGTGGCGGCGGCGCTGCGGGCGGACCCGGCGGTGAGCGACGTGCTGCTGGTGCATCTGGAGACCACGAGCGGGCTGCTGAACCCGGTGGCGCCGATCGCGGCCGCGGTGCAGGACGCGGGGCGGCGCTTGCTGCTGGACGCCATGAGTTCGCTCGGCGCCGTGCCGATCGATCTGCGGGCGACGCCGTGCAGCGCGGTGATGGCGTCCGCCAACAAGTGCCTCGAGGGGGTGCCGGGCCTGGCTTACGTGATCGCCGAGGCAGGGCACCTGGCGGCGATGGCGGGCAACAGCGCGAGCACCAGCCTCGACTTGCAGGCGCAGTGGGCGGGGTTCCAGGCCAACCGGCAATGGCGGTTCACGCCGCCCACCCACGTGGTCGCGGCGCTATCGGCGGCGCTGGACCAGCTTGAGGCCGAAGGCGGCGTGGAGGCGCGGGGCGCGCGGTATCGCCGGCACATGGCGGCGCTGGCGGCGGGCATGTCCGCGCTCGGGTTCCGCCCCTATCTGCCGGCCGGCCTGCAAGGCCCGGTGATCCTCACCTTGCGCGACCCCGGCGGCTGGTTCCGCTTCGAGGCGATGTACCAGGCGCTGCATGCGCAGGGGATCGTGCTGTATCCGGGCAAGCTGACGCGGGAGCCCAGCTTCCGCATCGGCTGCATCGGCGCGATCACGCTGGCCGACATCGAGCGCACGCTGGCGGCGATCGGGGCCTGGGTCCGCGTGAACCAGCACCGGCCTATGCCGGCCGCAGCTTCCTGACCTCGTCGTCGCCGGGCAGGGCGGCGGCGCCGTCCACGTAGCGCCAGTCCACCATGGTGCCGCGGCCCTCCTTGAGGCCGAGCTTGCCGACATAGGCGCCGAGCGTCGCCTGGTGGTCGAGGGCCCGGAAGCTGGCGCGGCCGAAGGGCGTGTCGAACTGGGCGCCCTTGAAGCCTTCGGCCATGGCCTCGCTGTCGGTGCCGCCGGTCTTGAGCAGCCCGGCCACGATGGCGTTGACCAGCGCATAGCCCACCACCGAGCCGCATTTCGGCGCCTCGGCGAACTTCGCCCGGTAGGCCTGCGCGAACGATTTGTGGGCGGAGGTGTCGATGCTGTCCCACGGGTAGCCGGTCACGATCCAGCCTGCGGGCGTCTCGTCGCCCAAGGGGTCCAAGTACTCCGGCTCGCCGGTGAGCAGGGAGACCACCGCGCGTTTCTCGAACAGGCCGCGGGTGTTGCCGGCGCGGACGAAGTTGGTGAGGTCGGCGCCGAAGGTGACGTTGAAGATCGCGTCCGGCCGGGTCTGGGCGAGGGCCTGGACGGTGGCGCCGGCGTCGATGCGGCCGAGGGCGGGCCATTGCTCGCCCACGAACTCCACGTCGGGGCGGCGGGCCTGCAGCAGCTGCTTGAACCACTTCACGGCGGACTGGCCGTATTCGTAGTTGGGGGCGACCGTGGCCCAGCGCTTGGCCGGCAGCTTGGCCGCCTCCTCGACCAGCATGAAGGACTGCATGTAGGTGCCGGGCCGGAGGCGGAAGGTGTAGCGGTTGCCCTTCTCCCAGATCAGCGCATCGGTCAGCGGCTCGCCGCCCACGAACAGGCGCTTGTTCTGCAGCGCGAAGTCGCTGACAGCCAGGCCGACATTGGAGAGGAAGGTGCCGGCGAGGATGTCCACCTTGCCGTCGTTGACCAGCTCGCCGGCGATCCGCACCGCGTCCTGCGGGCGGCCGGCGTCGTCGCGGCTGACCATCTCGAGCTTGCGGCCCAGCACGCCGCCGGCGGCGTTGGCCTGGTCGAGCGCGAGCTGCCAGCCGTTGCGGTAGGGCAGGGTGAAGGCGGGCTGCGCGGTGTAGGAGTTGATCTCGCCGATGCGGATGGGCGTGCTCTGGGCGCGCGCCACCGGGGCACGCAGGATGGCGGGGGCGGCCAGGGCCGCGCCGCTGGCGAGGAGGAGCCGTCGTGTCAGGTGCATGTCGTTCCCCACTACCGTAATCCGTTCTTGCCGATGGCCTGCTCGGCGGCGAGCCCGCCGATGCGGGGCAGCGGGCGGCCGCTATCGGTGACCACCACCGCCACCACGATCTCGTCACGCCGGGGCGCGTCCGCAACCCGGACCTCCATGGCGTCGAAGTGGCTGCGCACGAAGGCGGCGTCCTTGTGGCCGAGCGGCACGTCGATGGCAGCGCCGATGCCGCCGCGCTTCTTGGCGCTGGGGATGAGGGCGGCGCCGCGCTGCACGGCTTCGCGCACCGGGGCGCCCATGGCCGGGTGCAGGAGGGCGGCGGCGTGCTCCAGCTCGCCATCCTCGCCGACGATGGCGGCCTTGCCGTAGGACTGCGCCTGGCCGGGCTCGATGCCCAGGGCGGCGACGGCGCGGCGGGCCAGCAAGCCGCCGAGGCGTTCGCCGAGCGCCACCAGCTCGGCCAGGTCGGCCACGTGGCGGCCGGCGCAGGGGTTGCCGACCACGGCGAGTGCGGCGGCCTTGCGGGTCGGGGGCGCGACCGGCTGGCCGGCCTCCTGATGGGTTTCCTCGACGACGGTGACGAGCTTGCGGATCACGCGGCCTCCAGCATCGGGGGTAGGCTGAGGGCGAAGCGGCCGCGGAGCGCCAGCACGGCGCCCTCGATCAGGCCGCGCCGCAGCAGAGCATCGGCGACAAGCCGGCCCGCGTCCAGCGCGGCGTCGACCTCGGCGACTTGCAGAGGGCCGACCGCCCAGGCGATACGGCGCGCGCCCAGGTCGCTGTCCGGGTCGATGTCGGCGGCGGGGCGGCGGGTGATGGCGGGGTGGCAGGGGAGGTCGACGGCGTTGCCGACCACGGTCGCCGCCGCGTCGGCTTCGGCGGCGGTGCGCGCCAGGATGGTGACGGCGTCGGCGATGCCGAAGGAGAAGCTGCGCCCGCCCTGCCCCTTGCAGGCACGGCCGGAGGTGGCGAGGCCGCGGGCCGGGCGCTCCGCCGGGAGGGTGAACACGCCGTCGAGCGCGGGGGCGGCGAGTTCGGCCACCAGGCCGCAGCGGAGCGACTGGCCCGGGGCCAGATGGAAGGCGATGTCGCCGCCGTTGTTGACGAAGGCGCGCTCGAGCCGCCGGCCGGCGCGCATGGCGGCCAGCATGCGGTCGGCGACGGCGCCGGCGACCGCGGCCATGGGGGTAATGAAGCCGGCGGCATAGGGGAGGCAGGCGGCGACCATGGCCCGCGCCACGTTGCTCTCCAGCGCCAGGGGGCGGGCGGGAGGGGGTTGCAGTTGGGTGCGCAGCCGCTCCAGTTCGCGGCACAGGCCGGGCAGCACCGCCGGGAAGGCGGCCTGGGCTTGCGCGTAGGCGGCGCGGACCTCGTCCGGCGCGCCCCAGGCGCGGCACAGCAGGTCGATGGGGCCGTGCTGCAGGCGGATCATGCGCTCACCCGCACGTCGCGGCGCTCCTGCAGGATATCGGCCAGGGGGCGTACGCGGTCCATGTAGCCACCCAGCGCGGCGTAGTCGGCCAAGGCGAGGGTGAACTCGATCGGGCCGACCAAGGCGGGAGTGGGGACGGCGCCGAAGGCGCCGTCGGGCAGGGTGGCGACGTCCACCATGTAGGTGATGCCGCCGCCGGGCCAGAGATAGACGGGGGCGCCGCCGGCGGTGACCCGGGTCAGGGCGCGCTGCACGCTGCGGGTGAGCAGCACAGGGTTCTCGGTCGCGCCGGCGCGCAGGCTGCCGCCGGCGCCGGCCATGAACAGCACGGTGCAGAGCGCGGGTTCGCAGTTCTCGCCGATGCGGGCGACGGCCTGGCCGATCCCCTCCGGCATGGGCGCGGGCGTGGGGCGGAGCTGGCCATCCAGCACGTACCAGCCGGCGTGTTCCCCGGTGGTGGAGACCATGAGCAGGCGCAGGCCGGGCCAGGCGCGCTTGGGGTCGATCCGCTCGATGATGGAAAGCGGGTCGGCAATGTCCGTGCCGCCCCAGCCCGGGCCGGGGTTGGCGACCTGGAAGTAGCGGCCGGGCGTGGAGCGGCGGCCGCGCACGCGGATGCCGGCCGGGCGCATGCCGAGGAAGCGGCCGGCTTGGTGCTCGGTGAGCACGCCGGTGATGTGGTCGTCGACCACGATCACCTCGTCCGCCTGGCCCGCCCATTGCTGCGCGAACATGCCGATGGTGGCGCTGCCGCAGCCCACGCGCATGCGGTGCTCGGCCACGCCGCCGACGACCGGGGCCTGGCCGGACTGCACGCGGACGGCAGCGCCGCCATCGACCGTCAGCTCGACCGCGCCCCGGTTGGCGAGGGTCAGCAGGGCGTCGCAGGTGGCCATGCCCTCGCGCTTGCTGCCGCCGGTGAGGTGCCGGACGCCGCCCAAGGAGAGCATCTGGCTGCCATATTCGGCCGTGGTCACGTGGCCGACCTGCTCGCCGCCGGCGCGCACGGGCGCGCATTCCGGGCCGAGGTGACGGTCGGTGTCGATCTTCACCTTCAGGCCGCAATAGCTGAACACGCCCTCGCTCACGACGGTCACCATGTCGATGCCGTCGATGCTGGTGCCGACGATGAAGGGGGCGGGCTTGTAGTCGGGGTAGGTGGTGCCGGCGCCGATGGCGGTGACGAACACGTCCTGGGCGGCCACCGGGTTGCCGTCCCAGGCGCCGAGCGGCACGCAGGCGGGATCGCGCGACAGGACCACGAGCGGGTCCATGCGGGCGAGCCGGCCGTCGATGTTGCCGTAGCGGTCGCAGGCGCCGGTGTGGCCCGGGCGGATGCGGCACAGCACGGGGCAGGCGTCGCAGGTGACGATGTCGGCGGGTTGGGTCATTGCATCGCGTCCAGCACGCGGGCGGGGGTGGCGGGCACCCGGGTGAGGCGGGCGCCGGTGGCGTGATGGATCGCGGCCAGGATGGCGGGGGCGGTGGCGACCAGGGCCGGCTCGCCCACGCCCTTGGCGCCGCAGGGGCCGAGCGGGTCGGCGACCTCGACCAGGATGGTCTCGATCGGGGGGACGTCGCCGATGGTCGGGATGAGGTAGTCGTGCAGGTTCTCGGTGCGGCCGGGCAGGTATTCCTCCATGAGCGCGAGCCCAAGGCCCTGGGCGATGCCGCCGTGGATCTGGCCCTCGACCTGGGTGGGGTTCACCGCCCGGCCGACGTCGTGCGCGGCGACGATGCGGCGGACGCGGACGGTGCCGAGGCCGGTATCCACCTCCACCTCGGCCAGCTGCGCGGCAAAGGCGTAGCTGGCGTAGGGCACGCCCTGGCCATCGGCGTCGAGCGGGGTGGTGGGCGGGTCGTAGCGCCCGTCGCCGCGCAGCACGAAGCCTTGGGCGTCCACGGGCAGGGCGCGCAGGTCGAGCGTGCTGCCGATGCCGTCATGACGGACGCAGACCGCGCCATCCCGCAGCAGGATCTCGGCGCCCGGCCCGGCATTGGCCCGGCGCAGCACCTCCGCCCGCAGCGCCGCGCCGGCCAAGCGCGCCGCGTTGCCGCTGACGAAGGTCTGGCGGGAGGCGCTGGTCTTGCCGGCGTCCGGCGTGCGGTCGGTGTCGCCGGCCACCAGATGCAGGTCGGCGACCGCGATCCCCAGCGCGTCGGCGGCGAGCTGCAGCATGATGGTGTTGCTGCCCTGGCCGATATCGACGGCGCCGGACAGCAGCACGGCGCGGCCCGAGGGCTCCAGCCCCACCGCCATCTCGGACGGGTTGGACATGCTGGTGTTGCCGATGCCGTACCACATGCAGGCGATGCCCACGCCGCGGCGGAGCGGGCCCGGCGCCCGGTTGTGCGCTGCCGCTTCGGCTCGCAGCGCCTGC
>JAABUK010001580.1_pt1 | contig 42806 bp, 30 predicted proteins | sample 5559141 | NCBI WGS metagenome assembly JAABUK01 (sample SAMN10711869, study PRJNA513367) | rock metagenome | isolation source: Antarctica rocks | place: Antarctica: Victoria Land, Pudding Butte nord | collected 2016-01-03 | reverse complement strand
AATTCATTGTCGTGGAACGATCCCAGCGGCTTGTGGCCTCAAGGACTCCATTACAGTTTGACTATGCAGCTTGCCCGAGACGTGTACATCAAGCGCAGGACGAGGGGGCAGGTATGCATAACCAAGTTGGCTTATCCTGTTAACGTAGGTTTGGGTTCTGGTGACATGGATCTACCATTAAATTCTGCAGGAGTGCCAGAGAACTTTCCCTATCACTTCAACTACCCCAACTACTACCTTATGCACAGGTTTCCCCAGCAATCCCGTGCTGGGGTTGACACCCGCCGTATATTCGCTAAGTATCAGATAGAGGATGCTGCCATGAACTTGGCAACGGGAAAAATAGCCACAGGAGATTTCATATTCAACGTATCCTACAATACGCCTAACCGCGAGTTGAGGGCGGGATTCAATGACTCTGATCCATCAAAAGCGACTCATTACAGAAGCATCGCTTGTAAAGAAGCGTCGCGACAGGCGGGCATGGGCATTCATGCCCTACAAGATATATACGCACACATGGATTTAACACCTGGCGAGCATATGGACAAGAGGCAGCGTGGCTTTGTCGACAACCCGTACTGGTATCGAGTTAATGAAAGCCCTACTGTAAGCAGTTATCAGCACGACTCTGATTTCGTAAATGCAAACTACGGCAAGGCGGCTGGAAGGGTGCTTTATGCCAAATTATATTTCGATAGGGTAAGAATATTCAAGTGGACAGCCGTGCCGCAACGTGACTCAAAGGGCCATTTGTTATGGTCAAAGCGCAACGGGCATTTTTTATTCACAGCAGACGCGCGCGAATACAACCCAAGGTACCAAGGGGCAAAACGAGAGACGGTAGCAGCACTGTGCAGAATTTTGCATCTTATGCAATCCACAGCGTGTGTCACTCACGTATGTGGCTGTTCAACGCCAAGGAATGGTTATGAATGCAAGTAGGTTTGCCTTTCTTCCCCTTCGCCGCTTGATGCTAAGGCTTATACTGCCTTTGAGTTTAGTAGTCAACTGCACCTCGTGCCATGCTCCAGGCAACAGGAGAAGTTCTTCTATAGACGTGGGTGTGCCTCCGCTGTACAAGATGACTCGCTCTCAATGCTGCGCTGATGCTGTAACTTTCCGTCGGAATGATGATGTGTTGGTTATTGCTGGTACTGCCTCGCCCATTGAGTTCTGGAAGCTATCTTCACAACAACTTATCTACTCTCTGCCTGAAAGCACAGGTGAGGGAATGTTGATGTTTTCTCCGAGTGGGAACCTGATAGCAAGTGGTTGGAAGGTATGGGATGCTTCTACGGGCAAGCTTATAGCACGGATGAGTGGGCATAGGAGGAAAGTCACAGTTGATTCTTTGGGGGTTGATTCAGTTAAGGGTAAGAGTGTTAAAGAAACCACACAGAAGCCAGCCGGATTAACTGCCATTGACCTTCTCGACAATGGGTGGTTTGCCACTGGAAGCGACGATAAAACTATCGAGATTTGGGATTCACGTCGTAGCAAACTAGAGCAAGTTCTATTAGGTCACCAAGCTTCTGTAGGAGCACTATCATTTCTCCAAGGTTCTGACTTGCTTCTTTCTGGAGACGCAAGCGGAGAGATCAAGATTTGGAAGACCAGTAGCGGTGAAGCCATACATTCGTTTTATAAGCATAAATATCCTATCAAGGGTATCCACGCGATTTCAGGAACAAATATCTTTGCAAGCATCGACCAAAGCGGCTTGTTATGCCAGTGGGACTTCAAGAGTGGGCAATTAATAGCTCAGATGAATTTGAATCTCGTGGTTCCAGAAGCCTCTTTTTCACGTGATGGCCATCGTTTTGTTGTAAGTGCCGCAGATTACAGTCTCGACAGCAGTAGCCCAATCGGCACGATAAATGTATATGAAACACGCACCGGGAGGCTAATGCATAGCTTGTATAGTCCTGTACCAGACGCAGTCGCATTATCAGCCAATGGGAGATTTCTATCTGTAGCGGGAATTGATTATAAGAGGACATTCAAGAATGGATACCATTCCGTTGTTCAAGTATGGAGTGTCCAGTAACAGATTACCGAGAGCACTACCCGAGCACGTAAGCCATGCAGAGTGAACGTCCGTAACGCCCTACTTGCCAAGCAAGCAGACATGACAGTCTCTTCCTCTCAGCTTCAGCATGCCACTTCAACGGCAAAAGAAATTTGTTCGCACGATCCCGAGCAGATTGTAAACTTAGCATACTTGTGGATGCTCAAGCGTCCTAAAGCGGTTTCCGAACGGACTGATAGTTTTTGATAAGGTGAGTTGATGAAAGTCTACAGCCAGGAATTGCGGGAGCACGCTGTGGGGGCGGTCAAGCGAGGCCAGAAGAGGTTGAACGTAGCGGCGACCTTTGGCCTCTCGGTTGCGACTCTGGATCGCTGGCTGCGCCAAGAGCGCGAGCAGGGTCATGTGCAGTTGCAGCGGCGTGGGAGGCGTGCCCTGGCGGTGCCCCTGGATCAACGGGGGGCGCTGGAAGAGCAGCTGCAGCAGTCTCCTGATGCCACTCTGGAGCAACACCAGGAGCAGTGGCGCAAGAGCAACGGGCGGCGTGTGGGCCGCACCACGCTGTGGCGCCTCTTTGGATCTCTGGGCTACAGCCGCAAAAAAAGAGCGTGAGCGCCCAGGAGCAGAACCCAGTGGCACGCCAGTTGTGGCGGGCGCTCTCGCACACGCTGCCCCCGAAGAAGCTGGTGTTTGTGGACGAGAGCGGCTCGAACCTGGCGATGATGCCCTGCTTTGCCTGGGCCAGGAAGGGTGAGCGTGCCCTCTCCCGCACGCCCAAGAACCGGGGACGAAACACCACCATCCTGGGCGCCTTGGGCTACAACGGCTGGCAAGCGGGCCTGACCCTGGAAGGGGCTGCCGATACTCTGGTGTTCGAAACCTTCATCGAGAAGTGCCTGCTGCCCACACTGGAGCCCGGCTCCATCGTTGTCATGGACAACCTCAGCATCCACAAAAGCCCAAAGACCCGCCGCCTCATCGAAGGAGCCGACTGCACCATCTTCTTCTTGCCCACCTACTCGCCCGACTTCAACCCTATCGAACTCGCCTGGAGCAAGCTCAAGACGTTCCTGAGACAACAACAGGCCCGCTCACGAGAAGACTTGGATCAAGCCATCTCGCACGGTCTCAGCCGCATCTCTCAAGCCGATGCCAGAGCGTGGTTCAAACACTGCGGCTATCAGTTCAATTGAAAAACGCTTTAAGAGCCGACGTCTTGTTGAGCAAGCCGACTGCTCGGTCTTCTTCTTGGTACACCTACTCATCCGACTTCTCAACCCCAGTGAACTCGCCTGGAGCATGCTCAGGACCTTCCTGTGCCAGCAGCAAGCGCGTTCACTAGTTGCTCACGCAAGGCCAATAATTTGCCTTTGCTTGAAATCCCTCAAGCCGGTGCGAGTCACCACAAGTACTTTCAGGAAATTCCTGAGCACACGCTTCCACAAGTCAGGAAGTCAGGTAGAATTTGATCGCCACAAGTTGTTTAGAGATCAAGACATTGGACGGTGTTGACTGAGCCCCTCAGTGTCTTAGTGGGAGGTATATGCGCAAGCGCGAAATCTACGTTTGGGGCTACATCCACAACTGCGGTGGTGCAGGGCCCGAGCTACTGCACCAGATCGAGCTGTGGTTGATGAACGGCGTGGAGATTCATCTGGTCGTCGATGCCGGCACCGATGTGCTCGTCGACGAGCACAACCCGCGTCGTGAGTGGTGCAACGCCAGAGGGATCCACACGCACATGTACGAGCCAGGGATCTTCCGCGACAAGGTGGTGATTTCTTTTTGCCAGGATGAATTCATGAACCGCCTGCCGCAGATCGTCGCAGACGGCAAGCCGCGCCTTGTCATCTGGTTCAATTGCATGACTTGGAACCACGGCCACGACCGCCATGACAACCAGCCGCCGACAGAACTTTCCAACCATGCGTCCGGGCTGATCGATATGTTCGGATTTCAATCCGAGTACCAGCGCGGCGTGTTGACACCCAAGCTCGAAGAGGCAGGAGGCAAGTTCGAGGTGTTGGAGGGTTACGTGCCTTACTTCCATCTCGCCAATGACTTTCACGCTCCCCGGAGAGCGGTGCGCAACAACGAGGAGAAATTTCGCATCGGACGGATTTCGCGCGACGACCCGGATAAGTTTCCGCCCAACTTGTGGCAGCTCGTGAGCTTGATCCATGCTCCAAAGCCGGTTCACTTCTGGATCGTCGGGCTGGGAGGCAATGCCAGCGCCAAGATCGGCAGCCCGGAGAGCGATCCAATCGCCACCAGCCTCGACCGCCGCTGGTGGGACTACTGCTACGACTCCAGCTTGATCAGCAACGAGTTCTGGCCACACATAGACCTGCTGTTCCACTACTGGGATCAGTTCAGGGAGAACTACCCCCGCGCTCTGCTTGAAGCGATGGCGGCCGGAGTGCCCATCGTCTGCAACAACACCGGCGGCAACCCTGAGATCGTTCAGGACGGTCACAGTGGCTTCTGCGTCAACTCCGACGCCGAGGCTATCTTCCGCGCCTCGCAGTTGGCTTGCGATCCCGAATTGTACAACTCCATCGCAGAGAATGCCTACCAAGCACTCTTGGATGGGCCAGCCAATGCCGAACGAGCCTGGCAAGCATGGGCGCCCATCCTATGAAGGCATCCGCTCTCCGCCTTCGAGCAGGTACCGTTGTTCTGGAACCAAGGGCATGAGGTGCTCTGGTTTCAGTGCGCTGTGCCTCAACTTCTTGACTCTCGCACCTCTCAGGGGCAGTTCAAAGTCGCCCAGCTACAGTGTTCCGCAAACTCTATGAAGCCGAACAACGCAGTTGCAGATTTGGCCATTTTGGTACCACTCTGCGCGAGCGGCAAGTACCTGGACCGTGCTCGGGCCTTCCAGAAGGTCGGATTGTTGAACGCGAAGAAGTCGCGTGTCCATATCACAGCCCTCATCGGCACGGATCCGGTCGAGAGCTTCCCTCAGGCCTGGGGACACCCAGCGATGTGGGAGGGAAGTGCCTTCAACCATGTTGCCTGCAAGATCTACAACCACTACGCCTCGATGCACATGGACTACATCGAATCGGCACGGTGGTTTATGCGTGTGGATGACGACTCGGTTACAGACGTAGATGGCTTGGTCGAGTACCTGGACTCCAACTTCAACTACACAGAGCCGAACTATTTTCACGCACACACCAACTATGACAACGCGCCCCACTACCGAATGGCCATGGAAGATACCGGCTACGGCCACCTGGTCAAGAGGCGAGTAGACGGGCGCTGGAATGCGTTGCCACATGAGTGGGAGTGCAGCGTCACGTCTCAGGCCATGATGAAGCGGATTTTCGGGAATCCTGATATTCGCGTCTTCTTTGGGCGGCTGGCCTCATATGAGGGTGGATTCGGCGACCACGGGCTGGCCATGGCTGCGCGCATGGTCAAGTGCGCGCCCTCCGAAGTAGAGTTTCTGGCACATGATGCCCCCTTCGATGATTTCACCGGATGGGATGGCGGCAGCTGCTACCACCTGCACACTGTAGCCCCTGACATCGAGGAGAACTGGAACTACCTGCAGCAGAAGCTGCAGGAGAACCCGCACCTACTGCAGGAAGTACCGGGAGGGGTTATAGAAGGTAATGAAGAGGTTGAAGAGAAGGTGTGACTCGTCGGTGACGGGCAAAAACCTGATTCTCTTTCTCTGCGACGTAGTAATAGGCGGCAGCCATTCGCCTGAAGTCAGAGCCGTTGTTCAAGTCTTGCCTGAGCCTTGATCACCAGGGGCTCGTTCGCTTCTACACACCATCTCTGCGTGTCGGTGATACCGCTCGAGTAGATTTCTCTGCTCGAGAGCTTCCCGCTGTGGCCAAAATGCGAAGTGCGACACTAGGGAGCGTCCACAGACAGCGTTGCGACGGTTTAAATGTGCTGGCATACCACAGGCCAAGAAATATTCATCATCACCTTCAACGCGACCCTCGAAGATACCAAGGTCGGCTCCGAACCAGGCGCAAAAGTTGATTGAGAAACGCTCAGGCTGTGGCATTTCCCAGCGCTCGAACCGCCACCGGTCGGTGCGGCCATCCTGAAGGTCGCTTAAGAAAGCTTCATGCACCAAAGCCGCAAGGTTTGGATCATCCCATCCGTTGCCAGCAGGATTATAGTGAACGAATTCACAACTCGCTGGCAAAGCTCCCATCCTCTGGTGGATGTGGGTGTTCAGAGGGCTGTTGATCGTATTGGCGTAGATCAGAAAATATTGAGGGTTGTCAATCCTGAATTGCAGAATTTCGGCAACAGCGTCTCGGGCGATGTAGCAGATGTCGTCGTCGAGCTTGATGTAAATGGTGTGTGGATCGACGCACCGAGGGTAGAAATGAGCCAGCCGACCATTCCGGTGTCCGCCACTGGGTGGGCATGGGGCTTCAACCTCAACTGTAGTGAAGAAATCCGGATGCTCATCGCTCAAACTGTGCATATAGGCGATATCATCCTCATCTGTGGTGTTTACCCACCATTCGTGGCTATCGATGAGCCCTCTCCCTCGCAGCAGATAGGGAGACAGAATGTCCAAGTACTTTCGGCGGCCAGCCGGCGTGACGGAAACGACACGGTACCCCTCAAACATGACCGATCTCCTCTGGAACCTGTCCACGAACACACATGATTTCCTGCTCCCTGAGCCAGAGACTCATTTCAACGAGCCAGACGTAAATTCTGGCAATTCAAGAGGCCGATCCCCATGTAAGATGCGCCACGGGTGTTAAGCTCGTCGTACTGATCCGTCCACTCAAGCACATGTTCAGGATGAGCGCTCTTAATGTCGTTCCAGACGCGTGTTACTCCAGGGCATGAGTCGTTCACGATGTCATGAAAGGCAATGAACCTCGTGTGATCGACCATCAGATCGTAATCATGCCGGACCCATTCCTCGTAGTGGCTCCCATCAATTAGGATCAAGTCCCACTCAATGTGCCGAGCTAACAAAGAAATGATCGGATCACTTGAAGATGCACGTACAAAGTAACCTCCCAATGCTTCGGCATGGGCTTGAGCTAAGTCCGAATGCTGAGCATCAACTGCAACTGAGAGTTCGATTGGGGTGAACCGTGACAAATAAGAAATAGTGGCGGCGAAACACCCTCCGTGCCGGACGCCAATCTCCATGTAGCGGCGAATATTCTTGTCCCGCAGGTAACATAAGTAGGGAGCGAATTGACAAGGGTATTGCCAAATTCGGAGTCCCTGCCCCAAGAATGGGGCGAGGCACGAAGGCCACTCACTTGGCTGCTCATCGTTTAAACCTGTTTGGGCTACCAGTTGAGCGACGGTCTCTGCACTCTCCAAGAGCTTGCTGTCGGCGGAAACAAATGCGTTCATCGTCTGACCTCGGTGAATGAAAACAAAGAACACGGCTCAAACCGTTGTGTCTGAAGTACTATAACTCAGGGGACGAGATTCGGCACATGACTGCTGCTTCAGCGTGTATAGTGAGGATGTAGTCCATACGGGAACATTTCTGGAGATCAGCGACGGCTGAACTCGCCTGTTGTGCCGATGCACGCCGCTTGGCGAAGAACACGGAGGGCTTGGCATGAAGATGACGTTCGTGGGCAAGATGTCCACCTTTGGCGGCCCGGACGATACAGGTGTCACTCCGGGCGAAGGGCTGGCGCTGGTGAACAGCGCGGGCGACTTCGAGCATCTGCGCGACTACTTCTTGGAAGAGCGGCCTCCCGGCACCAGCGGCTGGGCGCGGCGCCTGAACCCCGAGACCAACTACATCGCCTGCCGTTGGGTGTACTCCCAGACGCCCAAGAGCTACCTGCTGGGCACACTGGTGCAGGTCACCAACCCCGGCAACGGCAAGACGGCCTTGGCCAAGCCCGTCGACTGGGGGCCCAACCAGAACACGGGCCGCGTCGCCGACCTCTCGCCGGGCCTGGCACGCTCGCTGGGGCTTGACACCAACGACGAGTGCCAGGTCGAGATCACCCTGCCCCAGACCGCCTCGTCCGGGGCAGTCAGGGCCGACGGCGATGGGAGCAGCAGCGGCACGGGGGCCGGAGCCGAGGCAGAAAGCGGGCAGCCTCCCACGGTGCTGACTGATGGCCAGGTGGCGCAGCGCTTCGGCAGCTTCGACTGGAAGTCCAACGGCAGCACGGCCGTCACCATCCTGGGCGACTGGGTCGAGCGCAACATCGTCACCGTATACATCCCGCAGCTGGACGGCGTGCCCACCTACGGAGGACGCTTCAGCGGGCGGGTGCGCTGGCACAAGGACGGCGTCGAGCAGCTGCAGCACGCCTGGCGGCAGATCGAGGCCGAGAACCTGCTCTCGGAGGTGCTGTTCTGGGACGGCACCTTCGTGCCGCGGCGCAAGGCGGGCGGCAATACCCTCTCGCACCACTCCTGGGGCATTGCCCTGGACATCAACGCCGACTGGAATCCCTTCGGCGATGCGCCTGCCTTTTCCGGAGCCAAAGGCAGCGTGCGCCGGCTGGTGCCGATCTTCGAAGCGCACGGCTTCGCCTGGGGCGGACGCTGGCACAAGCCGGACGGGATGCACTTCGAGCTGGCCCAGATCAGGAGCTACGCCCCAGCCGAGTGGCAGCCGGACGCGCACCTGCAGATCGAGGGCTTCCCCGAGAGGCTCAACGTCATGCTGCGCGACGGCATCTCCTACGCCTCGCTCAATGCCTTGGCTCAGGCGACGAGTGACGTGGGCGTGGAGCTCGATCGCAACGTGCCCGCCGCGGCCTACCTGCGCGCCCGCGGCTACATCGTGACCTGGGACGAAGCCAGCAAGCTCATCACAGCTAAAAAGCGCGCCACTTAGCCGTCTGGCTGTTCAGCACCTTGAATCGGCCCTGTAAGCCCTTGCAGGGCCGATTCGGTTGCCGCTTCTGGATGAGGCATCTCCAGAAGCGTATGGTGCTGATTCCTCACCCAAGTGCTTGCAGGTGAAGCCCGCAAGTGATTCCAACGCTGTGCCGTAATGGCCCCTTTTCGGCACACATCCTTCCTGCCTCATCTTGAACCGCTTCTTCAGCTCTTTCCTGTTCCACAACCCAAGCCGGAATCAAGGTGCCGCAACTTGTTCTTCCTGATGGGAAGAGGAACACTGCGGCCATGCTGATCGGATATGCACGGGTCTCGACCGTCGAGCAGAACCTGGATCTTCAGGAAGATGCCCTCACGAAGGCGGGGTGCGGGCAGATGTACACCGACACCATCTCGGGCGCCAAGTCCCAGCGGCCCGGCTTGGACGAGTGCCTCAAGTACTTGCGCTCAGGAGACACGCTCGTGGTGTGGAAGCTCGACCGGCTGGGGCGCAGCCTCAAGCACCTCATCGAGACGGTGCAGGTACTTGAGGGGCGTGGCATCGGGTTCCGGAGCGTGCAGGAGAGCATCGACACCACGACGCCCGGCGGCAAGCTGGTCTTCCACGTCTTCGGAGCCCTGGCTGAGTTCGAGCGCGACTTGATCCGCGAGAGGACAAACGCCGGGCTACAGGCGGCGCGAGCACGTGGGCGCAAAGGTGGGAGACCCGCCCTGCTGGATGAGAAGAAGAGGGCCGTAGCGATGGCTCTACACGCCGATCCCAACGTCTCGATCGCCGACATCTGCAAGACCCTGGGCATCTCGCGCACCACGTTCTACCGCTCGCTGGGCAAGGAAGCCAGAAGGGGTCGCTGAGGGCAGATGCGTCTGGCAGCAGCCCATGGCTTCTCGTTCTCGCAGAAGTGCTTATTGCTTATGGGCTCTTTGGGGCATAGGAAGCGATTTGCTTTACCAAATTGTGAGGCAGGTGTAGGAGACGGCAAGCACTTGGAACGGTCGCTCGATGACGGGGTTAGGGCCTACATGACGGGCTGGATAGAAGAGAGAAGGCCATAGGGGCTCCCTTGGCTGCTGAGGTTCAAACGGCAGTATCAGATGCTTGACCGAACCCCTTATACTGGCGTCAATGAAAACGCTGGAGTCGCAGAATCGCATCAAGGTTTTAATGGCCCGGTTCGCCGCCCAGGTCGAGAACTCGATCGCGATGGGCCACACGGACATCAACCACGTCGCCGAGTCAATGCTGATCCCCGTGTTCAAGGATGTCTACGGCCTACCTGGCCTCAAGAACCTCAACACGGAGGCGGCCAACTTCCCTGGCGTGGATTTGGGCGATGACGAGAAGCGCGTCGCGATCCAAGTGACCTCGACGTCCGATGCCGAGAAGGTCAAAGACACGCTGCGCAAATTCGTGAACCACGGGCTGGATGATAGGTTCGACCGCGTCATCGTGTACGTCCTGACCAGAAAGCAGGGCTCCTACACCGGGCGCGGCTTCGAGGAGATCATCGGCGGGCGCTTCGAGTTCGACACGAAGCGAGACATCCACGACCAGCGCGACGTGCTGGAGTTGGTGGCCGAGTTGCCGCTGGCCGAGCTGGAGCGCGTCCAAAGCATCCTCGAAGCTGAGTTCGGCGCGGGCGACACGCCGCCGCACGCTCACAAGCCACCCAAGACTCAGACGCTGCACCTGAACCTGCTGGAGATGTCGTTTCCCAAGGCGCTCTACGTGGCGGACCTGCGCGCCTCGCTGCGGGACTCCACGCGCCGGAGTGAGGAAGAGGACGACCGTGAGCACGAGCAATGGCGTTCTCGCCGACGGCGCAAGCGCAGGGCCAAGCCCCGCGACCAAATCCGCGATTTCTTGAGCGCGCGCGACTTGAAGTTCCCCGTGGACTGGGAGTACTACGCGGGCCAGCTCCTGACCTTCCACAACCTGGAAGACCCCGACGTGGCGCTGTCTGAGGTCATCGAGCCTGAGACGGTCACTGAGATCTCGCCCGAGGAATTCTACGAACAGAGCGAGGGGCACGAGCACATCTTCCGCTCGCTCTTGCGCAAGTGCCTGCAGCAGAAGCTCTTCCACTGCGGCGTGCAGTGGCAGCACGAGACCAACCTATTCATCTTCTTCCCCGAGGACGAGGAGGAACTGCGCAAGGAAGGCTGGGTAGGCAAGAAGAAAAACCCGCCGCGCCAGGTTTACGAGGTGGTCAAGAAAGACCCGGACAAGGTGAAGAAGCGCAAGCCCGGCCAAGGCGAGGCGAGCATGGTGCTCTACCACAAGCACTTCGCGTTCGAGACCCAGCAGGTGCGCCTGGGCGACAGTTGGTACTTGCTTATCCAGCCCAACTGGTATTTCTCCCGTGACGGCTACAACTCGTCGTTCTACGCCTCGAAGAACCTGGCCTGGCTCAAGCGCCACGAGACCAACTCGCACGTTTTCAACTCGCTGCGCTTCGTCGCCTACTTCCTGCGCACCATCAAGCCGCCCACGCTGTTCAAGCAGAAGGAGCCCTACAAGTACTTGCAGTTCGGCGATCTCGTCACCCTGCCCGGAGCGCCGGAGCTGCACGACAAGGACTGGCTGCCCGGCGAGCGCAAGGACAAGCGCCGCCGTCTGGAGGAAGGCGAGGAGGTCGCGGGCTCGCTGCTGGACTTCCTGGGCACCACCTCGCTGGACGCCAAAGACGAAGACGACGAGGAGTAGAGCACCCACATGAAGCTTCACCACATCCAAGAGCCGGAGATGGAGTTCGGCAAGGCACGGCACATCTGCCCGCGCAGCGGCATCGCGCAGCACGCGGTCTACGACTCGCGAATGTCGGAGCGGCGCAACTCCATCCTGGTCGGGGGCGTGGGCACCAGCCAGACACTGGCGTTGCTGGACGGGTGGCTCGATCGCTGCAAGCGGGTCGTCCCGGCCAAGCTCAACAGCCGCCAGCCCAACCTGCACCGCGAGTTCTGCGGCTTCCACATCGGCCTGGGGTTCATGTCGACGCTGATTAGCGGCGAGAACATCACGCGCCTCATCCACAGCTCGGATATGCGTGAGGTGCTCGATATGCCCACCGACACTCAGGCCCAGTGGAATCGCTGCGTCGAGGCTGCGGTGGAGATGTACTACGGGCGCATCAAGTTCCTGGCCCAGAACCGGGCGATGGTCGACGTGATCGTGTGCGTGCTCCCGGACGAACTCCACGACAAGATCGCCACACGCAAGCGCCCCAGGGGTGAAGACAGCATCGAACCCACGCCCGAGGAAGAGGAGGAGGACGCGGTCGAGGTCAACTTCCGCCGCTTGCTCAAGGCCCGCGCCATGCACCTGGGCAAGCCTCTGCAGCTCGCGCGTGAGTCAACCCTCGGAGAGAACCCCAACGGCAGCGGCGACCAGCAGGACGACGCCACGCGCGCCTGGAACTTCTGCACCGCGCTCTACTACAAGGCCAACAAGACCGTGCCGTGGCGGATGCCGCCCAGAACCACGCAGTCCGACGTCTGCTTCGTGGGCGTCAGCTTCTACCGCAGCCGCGACTACAAGAGCCTGCACACCAGCCTGGCCCAGATCTTCGACGAGCTGGGCAACGGCGTCATCCTGCGCGGCACGCCGGTCGATGTCAACAAGGACAAGTTCGACCGCCGCCCCTACATGACCGAAGAGCAGGCCTACGGCCTCCTCAAGCGCGCCCTGGACGAGTACAACATCGCCCTCGACACCCGCCCCGCTCGCCTGGTCATCCACAAGTCCTCCAAGTTCCACCCAGAAGAGATGCGCGGCTTCAAGCGCATCCTCAAGGAGTCGCACGTCCGCTCGGTCGACTTCGTCACCATCCTCGACTCACGCCTGCGCCTCCTGCGAGACGGCGCCTACCCACCCCTGCGCGGCACTCACCTCGAAATCGACCCGGCCAACCACCTGCTCTACACCCGTGGCTCCGTGCCCTTCTACAAGACCTACCCCGGCCTCTACATCCCACAGCCGCTTGAAATCCGCATCGTCGAGTCCGAGGTGTCGCCCGCCCAGATCTGCGCCGAGATCCTCAGCCTCACCAAGATGAACTGGAACAGCACCCAGTTCGACGGCAAGTACCCCATCACCCTGCTGTGCGCCCGCAAGGTCGGCGAGATCCTCAAGTACTTGCCGCCCGAAGCCGAGCCCCAGATCAGCTACAGCTTCTATATGTAGCGCCAAGATGTAGCCCAAGTACTTGCACCTACGGCCTCCACACGTCAAGCCATTGTTGGGTAGCGATTGAAAATGGTACAGCCCGTGCTACAAGCTAAGGGCGACAGGATTTGGCGGCAGCCTTGGGCTGGGCCGCGAGGGAAAATTATTATGGCCACGCTATCTGAGATCGAGAAGCGGCTGTGGAGCGCCGCCGACACCCTGCGCGCCAACTCCAAGCTGCGCTCCGCCGACTACTCGGCCCCCGTGCTGGGCCTCATCTTCCTGCGCTACGCCGACGTGCGCTTCGAGGAGGCGCACCAGGAGATCACCGCGAGCGGGAGCAGCGGGCGCCGCACCATCTCCAAGACCGACTACCAGGCGCGCGGCGTCCTGTTCCTGCCCCCCGAGGCCCGCTACTCGGCCCTGCTCGAACTGCCCGGCGGCACCGACCTGGGCAAGGCCATGAACGAGGCCATGCGCGCCATCGAGCGCGAGAACGAGGATCTCAAGGGCACGCTGCCCAAGGGCTACAACCTGCTGGACAACGACACCCTGTCCGTGCTGCTCAAGAACTTCAACGACTCCGACCTGCGGGCCGCCGTCAGCGCCAAGGGCGAGGCGGGCGATGTCTTCGGGCGCATCTACGAGTACTTCCTGGGCCGCTTCGCCGCCAGCGAGGGGCAGAAGGGCGGCGAGTTCTTCACGCCCACCGCAATCGTGCGCCTCATCGTCGAGGTCATCCAGCCCTTCAAGGGGCGCATCCTGGACCCCGCCTGCGGCTCGGGCGGAATGTTCGTGCAGTCGGCCCGTTTCATCCGCGAGCACCGGCGCGACCCCAGCCAGGCCCTCTCCATCCACGGCCAGGAGAAGGCCACCGAGACCGTGCGCCTGTGCAAGATGAACCTGGCCGTCCACGGGCTGGCCGGAGACATCAAGCAGGGCAACACCTACTACGAAGACCTGCACTCCTCCATCAAGAAGGGCGACGACGACGGGCGCTTCGACTTCGTGATGGCCAACCCGCCTTTCAACGTGGACAAGGTCGACAAGGAAAAGCTCAAGGGCGACCCCCGCTTCCCGCTCGGGATGCCCTCCGCCGACAACGCCAACACGCTGTGGATGCAGATCTTCTACACCGCCCTCAACCCCAAGGGACGGGGCGGCTACGTCATGGCCTCCTCCGCAGGTGACGCCCGCGGCTCCGAGAAGGAGCTGCGGCGCGAGATCATCGAGGCTGGAGGCGTCGACATCATCATCGCTGTTGGCCCCAACTTCTTCTACACCGTCGCCCTCCCCTGCACCCTCTGGTTCCTGGACAAGGGCAAGCGGGGCACGCCGCGCGAAGACACCGTCCTCTTCCTCGACGCCCGCCCGCTCTTCCGCCAGGTCGACCGCGCCCACCGCGACTTTACGCCCGCCCAGATCGAGCTGCTCGCCAACATCGCCCGCCTCTACCGTGGCGAGGAGCCCGAGTTCACCGACGGCTCGCGCGACGACGTGGACAGGTACTTCGCCGCCGAGCCGGGCTCGCCCCGGTCCCACGTCTACCGCGACGTGCCCGGCCTGTGCTGCGCCGCCTCGCGCGAGAGCATCAAGGGCCAGCAGTGGAGCCTCAACCCTGGCCGCTACGTAGGCCTCTCGCCCAAGGCGCCCGACGAGTTCGTCTTCCTGGAGCGCTTGGAGGAACTGAGCGAGGAGCTCGAACTCCTCAATGTCCAGGCCCACGGACTCGAAGAGCGCATCACCGCCAACACCACCGCGCTCCTGCAAAGCACGTAGCTCCCACTATCCCCAACCGCAAGCCCACACCAGCAGTTGGGGATTTTCCTTTGGTATGGCAGAATGTGAACTTATAGGTTCATAATGTAGAGGTGAACGATTTATGCCGCCCAAGTTCGGGAGCGACGACTTCTCGGAGTACGAAGGCTATGAGGAGCCGCAGGAGGGTGACACAGGGGACGAGAGGATCGGCCCAGGTCTCAATTGGAAGCCTCAGTACGTGGAGAAGCTGGCGGAGAAGCACGGGGTCGAGACGCACGAGGTGCAGGAGGTCTTCTTGAACAGCCCTTACATCGTCCCGCGCGGGCGCGGGCACGTCTTAGGCGAGGACAAGTTCGTGGCGCTGGGCAAGACGGACGGCGGGCGCCTGCTGCTGGTGGTCTACCTACAGCAGGCGGAGGGGTTGCTGATTATCAGCGCCCGCGACATGATGCCGAAGGAACGCAGGCTGTTCGAGGCCAAGAGGCCGAGCTCGTGAGATAGGCGCGAGGTGAGCGCAAGGAGAGGCGCAAAGCGATGCAAAAATACGACGACATCTTGGACTTCATCGAGGCGGTCGACAGCGGCCAGGACATGGGCGACCTGCTGGCCGAGCTGGAAGAGGTCAAGCCGCCCACACGAGCCGCGATGCAGGCGCGCTTGGACGCCATGACCGACGAGGTGAAGCTGCGGCGCGTGGTTGGAGAAGCGATCTTCGAGCGGCTGCTGATCTTGGAGATGCGGCAGGCGGAGCTGGCGCAGCGCCTGGGCAAGAGCCGAAGCTACGTGTCGCGCTTGGTCAAGGGGCGCGAGAACTTGGGCCTGGACTCGCTGGCCCAGGTCGCGAGGGCGCTGGAATGCCAGCCGTGCGACCTGGTGCCCAAGGTGCCGACCCAAGTACTTGCAGCCCCCGCTCGGCCACAGGTGCAGCAGGAGCAGAGCCTGGGCAAAGCGAAGATTCGGCTGGTGGAGCCCTCGCGTCCGTCGCTGCCAACGATCAGCATGAGCGATTTTAGTTTGGCGCGCCGTGTGAGGGTGTCTGCTGTGGCGGTCGTAGCGGCGTATAGAGAGGATCAGGAGAGGGCGGCTTAGAGCGGGCAGGGCAAGGAACGAGATGCAACCATCGCCGATAATCTTCGAGTCTTACTACGTGCAAGCGTTCACCTTCGAGGTGCAGGAAGGCTTCGACGCGGAGAGCGACGTGGCGCTGCAGCCGGAGGATCTGGGATTCCAGATGGCCTCGGACGACCGGGGGCCGGAAGGCAGCCCGCGCGAGGCCGCGTTCTACGTGCAGTTGCAACTGGCGCAGGGGGCGCGCTTCGCCTACGAGTTTTCGCTGGTGATGGTGGGCTTCTTCCGCGTGCACGAGAGCGTGGAGGACGACGAGACGGTGATGCGTATGCTGGACGCCAACGCCCCGGCGCTTCTGTATGGCGCCGCCCGCGAGTTCCTCAACGCCACGCTGGGGCGCGGCCCGCACCGCCCGCCATTCCTGCCCTCGGTCAACTTCCTCAACCTCCAGCGCGACCTGGGTGAAGCGCCGGACGAGGCCGCACTTACTTCAGGCGAGGCCGACGCCAAGAGCATCGCGCCCAAGCCCAAGCGCGCAGTCAAGAGCCGGGCCAAGAAGGCAGAGCAGCAGTAGCAAGTACTTGCAGATGAAAACGCGCACTTTAGGCGAGGTTTGCGATGAAGTCGGCGGCGTGATTCGCACCGGGCCGTTCGGCTCGCAGTTGCACGAATCCGATTATGAGGCCGAGGGCACGCCAGTTGTGATGCCGAAGAACATCGTGCATGGCGCTGTATCGACTACAGGGATCGCGCGTGTTGGAGAGCAGCACGTCAAGCGTCTGGCAGCGCACAAGCTGCAGAAGGGCGACATCGTCTACGGTCGGCGTGGCGATATCGGGCGGCAAGCCTTAATTCGGGAGCGTGAGCAAGGGTGGCTGTGCGGGACTGGCTGCTTGCGCATTCAGTTGGGCGCACAAGTACTTGACCCTTTGTTTCTGCACTATTATTTAGGGCAGCCCAAAGTTGTGGCATTGATCACCAGCAAAGCTGTGGGCGCAACGATGCTTAATCTGAACACGGGTATTTTGCGAAGCGTGCCCGTGACCTTTCCCGAGTTGCCTATCCAGCGCAAAATCGCGGCGCTCCTGAGTGCCTACGACGACCTGATCGAGAACAACACGCGCCGCCTGCAAGTACTTGAGGAGATGGCCCAAAGCCTCTACCGCGAGTGGTTTGTCGAGATGCGCTTTCCTGGCCATGAGGAAGCCGTCACAACGAACTCAGAGCCGGGGTCGCTACCTGCAGGGTGGCAGATTGTGAAGCTCAGCGATGCGGTGGAGTTAGCTTATGGCAGATCACTAACAGCCAAGACACGCAGCCCAGGCGCTGTGCCTGTCTACGGTTCGTCCGGCATCACTGGCTTCCACGACAAGGCACTCGTCAAAGGCCCTGGCATCATCGTGGGGCGCAAAGGCAACGTCGGCACGGTGTTCTGGTCGGATGAGGACTTCTTCCCCATCGACACCGTTTACTACGCCAAAACGCAAATCTGCTTGCACTACGTGTTCTTTAATTTGCAGCATCAGCAGTTCCTCGACAGCGATGCCGCTGTTCCCGGCCTCAGCCGAGGCCAGGCTTATTTGCTGCCGTTCTTGAAGCCCAGTGCTGATGTGCTGCGCCAATTTCAAGATATGGTTGAGCCGATGTTTGAACAGATTAGGATCTTGATCAACAAGAACGCCAACCTGCGTCGCACACGCGACCTGCTGCTTCCCAAACTCCTGTCGGGCGCCCTCGACGTGTCGGTCCTGGACATCGAGGGCGTAGCCGAGGACGAAGACCTCGCCCCAGACGAGAGCACGAGCCGCTCCCAAGTACTTGCAAGCCCATGACTGACACGCCGCGGCCCACCCTCAACTTCTACTGCGACGAGAGCTGCCACCTCGTCAACGACGGCCACGTCAACGACGGCCACGGCCCCAACGGGCGCCAGGTGTTCCTCATCGGCGGCCTGTGGTGCCCGCTGGAGCACGTCGCGCCCGCCTCGCAAGCCCTGCGCGCGCTGCGGGTGCGCCACGGCGTCGGGCCGCGCTGGGAGCTGAAGTGGATCAAGGCCTCGCCCTCCAAGCTCGACCTCTACCTGGAAGCGCTCGACCTCTTCTTCGACGACCCCGACCTGCACCTGCGGGCGGCCATCGTCACCGACAAGGGCGCCTTCCTCCAGAAGAACGGGCGCGCCACTCTCGAAGCCGAGCACGACGACGCTTATTACCGTCTGTATTTCGATATGCTCAAGGTCGTGCTCAACCCGCGCGCCACGCACAACATCTACCTGGACGCCAAGGACACAAGGGGCCGCGACAAGATCGCCCGCTTGCGCGACAAGCTGTGCAACAACGAGAGCTACGCCGTGCCCTGCGACCTGCTGGGCCACCTGCAGGAGATCCGCTCCATCGAGAGCGACTTGCTCCAGCTCGCCGACGTGCTGCTGGGCGCGCTGTCCTACCACTACCGCGGCCTGGAAGATCGCCCGGACTCCAGCCCAGCCAAGAACGCCCTTGTCGCCCGCCTGCGCGAGCGCGCGCCCTACGACCTCAGCCGCTCGACGCTGCACTTGGAGGACAAGCTCAACCTGTGGCTGTGGCACCTGCCGCACCCGCTCGACACCACCGTCCCCGCGGCCTTGAACCAGGGGGACAACACGTGAGCACGACCGGGCCGGAAGAACCGGATTGGCTGCCCGAGATGCTCGACCTGAGCGGCTACGGGACGGAGACGACGCAGTGGCTCTACGATCAGTTCATCGGCGACTTCATCCCACCGTGTTGCTGGCTCGACGGGCGTGAAGTCTGGATCGACAACCGCAAGCGTGATGACCACTTCGAGGAGGGATTCTGGCACGTCGTCACGCGTGACAACAAGAACGTGTCCCAGCGCCAGCCCGACTTTCGCCGCGCCGAGCGCCTGCTGTGGTGCGCCGCCGTCATTCGCAACGTCAGAGACGAGGCCGTGCGACGCTGGGCGTTCCGCGAAAACAGCGGCAGGTGCCGCCTCTACCTGTGGCTCCACGAGTGGGACTACCTGGTGATCCTGGAGCCGCAGACGACGACGCGCGGCAAGCCGATCTATCGGCTGATCACGGCCTACCACATCGACAACAGGCAGGAGCGGCAGAACCTGGAGCACAAGCGCCGCAACTGCGTGCCCGAAGAAACTGGGGAGACAGAGAAGCCGGAAGCGCAAGGCGAGGCCAAGGAGCACAAATGACAATCGCCGCCCAGTGGGCGGCGAAGGATCTCCTTTTACCTTTGCACGGCTGGTAAATGAGCTACCCCTATGGATACCACAACCCCCTTTCAAGTTGCAACAATTTATTCCAACTAAATGCCCCAGGTGTGACACCCAAAGGCATTTTCTCACCGATTTTGGTAATTTTTCGCGCATTTCGGCTGTTTTTCGCCGATTTCCCACCTTTCGTTACGTTCTGCGCTGTCACTTTCGTATGTACACGCTGCAAGTACTTGAGGCACTCGGCTTGGGCCAGGAGCAAGTACTTGCGGTGAGATTTGGCTGGGTTGAGCGGTGAGATTATGCCTAAAGAGTATTCCGAGGACGCGCTGGTCGAGAAGCCCGCCATCGACGTGTTCAAGAGCCTGGGGTGGCGCGCGGTCAACGCCTGGAGCGAGAAGTTCGGGCCCGGCGGGACGCTGGGGCGTGAGCACACCGGCGAGGTGATCCTGCGCGGCGAGCTGCGCGCGGCCCTGGAGCGCCTGAACACTGACGCGCCGCGCGAGGCCGTGGACGCCGCCGTGGAAGAGGTGGCGCGCGACCGCTCCTCGCTGGGCGCGGGTGGGGCCAACCGCGAGGTGCACGAACTGCTGCGCGGCGGCGTGCCCGTCACCTTCGCGGCCAGCGACGAGGACGGCAACGACAGCACCCAGAGCACCACGCTGCGCCTCATCGACTGGGAGAACACGCCCGATGCCAACTCGTTCTTGCTGGTCTCGCAAATGTGGATCACGGGCGAGATCTACAAGAAGCGCACCGACCTGGTCGGCTTCGTCAACGGGCTGCCGCTGGTGTTCGTGGAGCTTAAGGCCTCGCACAAGAGCGTTTACGACGCCTTCAACGACAACCTGCGCGACTACAAGGACACCATCCCGCACCTCTTCACGCCCAATGCGTTCCTGGTCCTCTCCAATGGCTCGGAGACGCGTGTGGGCACGCTGACGGCGGGCTGGGAGCACTTCGTCGAGTGGAAGAAGATCAACTCCGAGGGCGAGGAGGGCGTGATCTCGCTGGAAACGGTCATACGCGGGATGTGCGATCCCACGCGCCTGCTCGACATTACCGAGAACTTCCTGGTCTTCTCGCAGGCTGGCGGCGTGACGGCCAAGATCCTGGCCAAGAACCACCAGTACCTGGGCGTCAACGCGGCCATCGACGCGCTCAAGTCGCTCAAGGAGCAGCGCAAGCAGGACGCGGAAGAGGCGGGGCGCCTGGGCGTGTTCTGGCACACGCAGGGGAGTGGCAAGAGCCTGTCGATGGTGTTCTTCTCCCAGAAGGTGGCGCGCAAGGTCGAGGGCAACTGGACGTTTGTTGTGGTGACCGACCGCGAGGATCTGGACAAGCAGATCTACAAGACCTTCGCGGACGTGGACGTGCTGCAGGAGGCCGAGAGCCAGGTGCGGGCGCGCTCGGGCGACCACCTGCAGCAACTCCTGAGCGAGGATCACCGCTATGTCTTCACGCTGATCCAGAAGTTCCGCACCGACAAGGGCGCGCGCTACCCCAAGCTTTCCGACCGTGGCGACGTGGTCGTGATGACCGACGAGGCGCACCGCTCGCAGTACGACCTCTTCGCGCTCAATATGCGCAACGCCTTGCCCCGCGCGTCCTTCATCGGCTTCACGGGCACGCCGTTGATGGGCGACGAGGAGAAGACGCGCGAGGTGTTTGGCCCCTACGTGTCGACTTACAACTTCGCCCAGGCCATCGCGGACAACGCCACCGTCCCTCTCTACTACGAGAACCGCATCCCCGAACTGCAGCTGGACAACGAGGGCCTCAACAAGGACATCGCCGAGGTGCTGGACGCGGCGGGGCTCGAAGCCGAGGAAGAGAAGACGCTGGAGCGCGAGTTCGCCCGCGAGTACCACCTGCTCACGCGCGAGGAGCGCCTGGACGAAGTCGCGCGCGACTTGGTGGCCCACTTCACCGGGCGCGTGCCTCTGGCCAAGGCGATGGCCGTGTGCCTGGACAAGGCCACCGCTGTGAAGATGTTCAACCGCGTCCAGGAGCACTGGAAGGCGCGCCTGTCCGAGTTGCGCCAGCAGCTCGCCGACCTGGGACCAGCAGCCGAGGGCGAAGAGGGCGAGGCGCTGGCGCAGCGCCTGTGGCTGCAGAAGCAGGCCTCCTGGATGGACGAGACCGACATGGCGGTCGTGATCTCCTCGGCGCAAAACGAGGTCGCCGACTTTCGCGCCAAGGGGCTGGACATCGTGCCGCACCGCACGCGCATGGTGAAGGAGGACTTGGAAAGCAAGTTCAAGGACGACAAGGACCCGCTGCGCCTGGTGTTTGTGTGCGCGATGTGGATGACCGGGTTCGACGTGCCCTCGTGCGCGACCATCTACCTGGACAAGCCCATGCGCAACCACACGCTGATGCAGACCATCGCGCGCGCCAACCGCGTCTTCGGCGAGAAGACCAACGGCCTCATCGTCGACTACATCGGCGTCTTCCGTGACCTGCAGAAGGCCCTGGCCATCTACGGCGCGCCCAGCAAGGGCGAAGGAGGGGAGGCTGGCGCTCTGGTGGACTCGCCGGCACGTCCTAAGTCGGAGCTGGTCGAGGCGCTGCGTGGTGCGCTGGCTGAGATGGAGGCGTTCTGCACGCCGCTGGGCATCGACGCGTCCAAGGCCGAGGGCGCCCAGGGGTTCAACCGCATCAAGCTCCTGGACGACGCGCGAGAGGCGATCCTGGGATCGCAGGAGCGTAAGAAGAAGTACTTGGCGCTGGCCAACACCGTTAACCGCTTGTTCCAGGCCATCCTGCCGGACGTGCTGGCCAACGAGTTCAGCGCCTCGCGCGCGTTCTACGTGGTGCTGGCCGACAAGATCCGCTCGCTGGACCCCAACGCAGGCGGGCGCGACCTTTCGGGCGTGGCCGCAGACATGGAGGCGCTGCTCGACCTGTCCATCGGAGCCGGGCCCTACGTGATTCAGGGCGCCGGGGCTCAAGGGCTGATCGACCTGGCGCAGATCGACTTCGACAAGGTGCTGGCCCAGACTCCCGTGGCGCGGCGCAAGACCGAAGCGGAGAAGCTGGCCGGGGCCATCAACGCCAAGGTGAAGCGGATGGTGCGCTTGAACAAGAGCCGCTTGGACTACCAGGAGAAGTTCCAGGCGATGATCCAGGACTACAACGAGGACTCGTCCAACGTCGAGGAGCACCTGCGCCTTCTGGCCGAGTTCACGCGCGAGCTGAACCAGGAGGACGAGCGCGCGCTGCGCGAGAAGCTGAGCGAGGCAGAGCTGGCCATCTTCGACATCCTGACGCGCCCGGAGCCTGCGCTGGCGCCCGAGGAAGAGAAGGAGGTTAAAGCGGTCGCGCGCGAGTTATTGGAGGTGCTGGAGCGTGAGAAGCTGGGGCTGGACTGGCGCAAGCGCCAGCAGAGCCGGGCCGCGGTGCGCGAGGCGATCGAGAAGGCGCTGGACGAGAAACTGCCTGAGGCCTACGGCAAGGAGCTGTACAACCTCAAGTGCGACCTGGTCTTCGGCCACATCTACGAGTCGTACTTCGGCGCGGGCCGCAGCCTCTACAGCCAGGGGACGGGTCAGGCCGCAGGTTGAGGCACGCGTAGGGCACAAGTACTTGAGGCGTAGGCGCCGCTCGTCGCAAGTACTTGTGCCCACACAGAAAGGGGCGCAGGCGGGCGAAGATTTGGCGCAGATGTAGAAGGACGTGTTACGCTTTTACGATTTTGTGTTTTTCTGTATAATTACAGAATCGCATTTCAGGGGGTTTTATGGTTATTTCGCTTCTCAACCAGAAGGGCGGCGTGGGCAAGACCACGCTCGCTGTGCATATCGCAACTGCTCTGGCGCAGCGTGGCCACCGCGTGCTGATGATCGACGCCGACCCTCAGGGGAGCGCGTTGGATTGGGGAGCCAGCCGCAGCGACAGCGAGCCTCTCTTCCCCATCATCGGCCTTCCTAAAGCGACCATCCATCGCGACGTGCCGAAGATGGCCGCTGACTACGCCTTCATCGTGATCGACGGCCCGCCACGCGTCTACGAGGTGGCCCGCTCCGCCATCATGGCCAGCGACTTGGTGCTGATTCCCGTGCAACCCTCGCCCTACGATGTGTGGGCCGCCAAGGAGATCGTGGATCTGGTGCGCGAGGCCACTGTGTACAAGGAAAACCTGAAAAGCGTATTTGTAATTAATCGCAAAATCGTAAATACGGCTATCGGACGGGACGTGGCAGCAGCACTCGCTGAGTACCCACTGCCAGTGTGCCAAGCGCAGATCTGCCAGCGGGTGAGCTTCGCCGAGAGCGCCGCGCAGGGAAGCACCGTGCTGGAAGCCGAGAAGGAGAGCCTGGCCAGCCAGGAGATCACGCGACTGGTGGACGAGATCGTGGGAGAAGTTTGATATGGCAAAGAAAGTCATCCTGGGGCCTAAGCCTCAACAGAACCAAGCCGCCAATGCCGACAAGTGGGTCAGCGGCAACCCGCGCGCTAACTCAGTGCCTGCCTCGGAACCCAACGTCCCTACGGGCGATACAGTAGCTGACGCCTCGGTCATGAAGCGGCTGACCATCGACGTGCCTGAGGCGCTGCACGCGCAGATCAAATCCCGCTGCGCCCTCAAGGGCGTCAAGATGGCCGACGAGATCCGAGCCCTGCTGGAAACGCACTTCCTGATGCAGGAGGAAGCGTAAAAGCGTATTTACAGAAATACGCTTTCGCTCGTGGAGGTGTGGACTTTCGGTTGCCCGAAATGAGAATCGAGTAATGTAGTTTGTTAGGTAGTGCTTCTCAGGGGGTGGGGACTTTTGGTTGCCTGAGGTGGGGACTTTCGGTTGCCCAGGTGGGGACTTTCGGTTGCCCAGGTGGGGACTTTCGGTTGCCCAGGTGGGGACTTTCGGTTGCCCAGGTGGGGACTTTCGGTTGCCCAGGTGGGGACTTTCGGTTGCCCAAGGAAATTTCGTGCGGCTCAAAAACGCACGCCTGTCTGGACGAAATCGCATTTTTTCGCGCCGCGAAATTCCTAGACGTACTTAAGACTGTATTTAAGACAGCAGCAGACAGAGAGCGCGCGAGACGAACGTGCACAAACACGTTCAGCAGGCGCAGCATTTTTTGCTGCTGCTGCTGCTGTTCTGTGTGATTTAATACAAAACGCACGGAGCGAGCCGCAAGGCTGACTGTAAAGCACAGGAGGAACCAGAAGCGATGAAGAAGCCTGCAGAGGAAACCGCATTGGCAACGGTCGGGGTCGAGATGCAGAACATCATCCGCACAGCCACCGCGCTGACGCGTTACCCAATCCACCGACTGACCAAGAATGGCGAGATCACCATTGCATTCAAGGCCACCGACGAGGACGGCCAGATCAACTTGCAGTGGGAGGTGTCGCACAACAGCAAGTACGGCCAGCCGGGGCCGCTTGCTTACAGGTTGGACACGCTGATCGTCAATCGCCGCATCGAGCAGGCCGGGTATCCATTGCCGCTGCTACTCAGGCTGGGCGGCTTGCGTGAGATATGCCGCGAGTTGGACATGGATGATGACGGCGGCAAGAACAGAGTGGCAATTCGTGACGCCCTTTACCAAAACGCCTCCACCATGATCGTGGCCCAGGTGGGCTACAGCGGGCGGGACAAGTCCAAGCGGTTCTTCGAGTTCGGCACGACTCGCTACAGCATCATCCTCGGCGGCCAGCAACTCCCCGACGGAAGCAAGGCCGACGCGGTGTACATCCTCCTCAACCCTCTCTACCGCGAGTTGCTGGACAAGTCACAGCTCCGCCCGCTCGATTACGACTATCTCAAGGCGCTCAAGCAGCCTATAGCGCAGCGGTTCTACGAGCTACTGAGCTTCCAGATATATGGCGCGCTCGAAGGCCGCCGGGAGCGCCGCGCCAAGTACTTGTACTCGGAGTTCTGCCAGCAAGCGCCGCAGCAGCGTTACTTCCAATTCAAGCGGATGCATATGCAGATGAAGGAAGTGCACGCCCAACACCTGGCGAACGGCTACATCCTGGGGCCAGTTGAGTTCCAGGAGACGACAGACCCCGAAGGGCACGTTGATTGGAAGATGTTCTACACCCCCGGCCCCAGAGCTCGCGCTCACTATCGCGCCGTGAATGGCCGACTCAAGGCGCAGGCCTCAGAAAGTCCGCAGCCTCAAACGAAACCGCAGCCCACCTCCAGAACCTTGAAGGGCACCAAAGGCACGTCTCTGAGCCCCTCAATGATCCCGGACATCCTACAGGCAGAGCCACTGGAAGCCCAGTTGGGATCCGAGCCGGAAGTCGGATCAGGAATGAGTGCAGAGGTCACCGAACTTATCGAGTGCCTGGTGGCTGCCGACCTGAACCGGGCCGATGCGGAAAGGTTCGCCTGTGAATCTCCTGGTGTGTGCCGCCGCCAGCTCGAGTACTTGCCCTTCGTCTCCGAGTTCAAGAGCAGCCGGGGCGCTTACCTGAGGCGCGCCATTGAGGGTGAGTTCGGGCCTCCTGCCTCTTACGCACGCCAACAGGCTCAACAAGAAGCCGAGAGGGCCCGCCAAGAGGCCGCACGCTCCGCCACAAGCCGCCGCGCACAGGAGCAGGTCAAGGTCAGCCAAGAGCAAGCCCGTCAAGGCCACCAGACGCGCTTCTACGGGGCGTATGAGGGCTACTTGAGTGAAAGTATGGAGGAGGCCGCTCAAGCGCAGCCAGAGGCGTCTATGGCCCTGCAACGGCAGGAGGCTGCGCAGCGTGCAACCTACACCAGAGGTCCACTGGCAGGGCGACCGTTGACAGAGAAGGCGTTGGATGTCTTCGATCAGGAGGCGAGCCGCTTGGAGCGAGCACGTGAGTTCTGGCGCCAGCACGGCGCCGAGCTACTTGACTTCTGGCAATGGGATGAGGCAATTAACCCGGAGCGGCTTCTTTCCTGACCCTTTCGGCTGGATCGACGCAGGAAATCATCTGGATCAAGGGCGGGTCTAATGCTCCATTCAACGACATCTGCAACACTCTGATCGTCGCCCACCCAACTCCACACCAAGCGTTGCACCGGTTGCCATGACGAACCCTCCGCGCCTCGCGCCGCTTCCCGTGCTGCCGATTTGGCAAGACTGCTTCCAATGCACGCGCTTTGGAGAGTGTGAAGACCCGTTCCCACCATCAGGCGAGTGCCCGCACCTCTTGGATCATCGGCTCGGTGCCAAGATTCCAACCCGCCGCTGGCCGCGGTTCCCACAGCTTTACTGGCTGGCTCTCCAAGGTGACCCTGAGCTGTCCTCGCGCTTTCTGCGCTGGCAACTCGGTAGGGCTCTGGACGAGTCCGACTTCCTCGTCGTGCGCCGCAAGGCCTTGGACGCCTGCCCGCCACAGCTCCTGACCCTCCATTCCCCAGCGCGCTGGCTGCTGTGGGACTTCCTGGACGACGATCTCAAGCTCCTGCACACGGACTTCGTGGCCTACTACGCCCTGGACTTGGAGCGTGTCGCCCACGCTCTGCAGGAGGCCCTCAACGCCGCCCTGGCCACTTCGACGCCCGCGATCATCAGCCAACTGGTCGAGCACGGGAACGATTGGAGACGCCACCTGCTGGACACGACCCGCACCTTCCTCTACGGCTTGCTCCATTTGGGCTACCTCGAACTGGATGCCCTAAACGACAGCCGCTTCCGCGAGACCTTCGAGCGCGAGTGGCAGTTGCTGCAGGACTTCCGCGGCCTGTTCTTCGACTTCCGCGTCATCCCCAAGGTGTCCTGGAGCCACTTCGTGCGCTACCAGCAACTGCCCTGCGGCGACGCCCGCATCCGCCAGGTGCTGAGCTGCTACGTGACCCACCAGACCCTGGTCTACCCACACCTGCTCAAGCTCAAGAAGCTCCCTGGCCGTGAGGACAGGGGCGCCGGGCTCTTCACCGACATAGCCCTGGTGAGCCGCCTGCGCGCCATGTATGCGCCCCTGATCCACCACACCGTGGCCAGGGCCGCCCGCAATATGGGCTTGAAGGCGCATCAAGACCAAGAACGAGAAGCGATCCGCGCTCACACCGAGGAGGCCTTCAACGGCTTCGTGCGGGGCTTTGACTTCTACTGGAGCCCGCAGGATCAAGCCAGGCTCCTGGGCCAGCAGGGCATCCTGGGCTTGACCGAGGATGAGGCCATGCGTCGCGAGGTCGACCATCTCCTGCAGCAGCGTGGGGTGAAGGTGCGCACGCAGAGCATGGCGGTCTATGCCTTCGCCCACTACATCCAGCAGAAGATGCGCTTGTGGGTCAGGTCTCACTACCCAGCTGACGCGCCCCCAGCGCCCACTGTCAGCTTGCACTCAGACGGCCCAGCTGGCGCTGCCCATCGGGGACAGGCAGAGCCAGAGGAGGACGCGCCGGAGGAACCTCTGTGGCCTCTGGATGCCGAGGCCTACCTGGAGGAAGAGCCAGACATCATCGGCCCAGACGGCCAGCCGTATATGCTGATCCGGCAGGCTGCCCGGCGCTACGGACTGAGCGAGCATCAACTTCGGCGGATGGACGAGGCCGACAGCTTCCCCTCTCTACGTGTCGGCAAGGTGCTGGATGCTATGGCCCCGACATTTTCGCTGCCTGCCGATACTCGCCTTTACCCAATCACGCCCGAAGCGGATCGGGCCGCTGAGATCGCCAAGGGCCGCGGGCGCACCCGCTCCTCGCAGCTGAGCGGGCAGGAGCTTAACCGTAAGCAGGCCGCGCGACACCTGGGCATACGCGAGCGGCAGCTGCGCCACCTGGAAGAAACGCAGCAAGTGCATCCGGGCCGCAAGGGGAAGAGTTTGGTCTACGACGAGGCCACCCTGGCTCAGGTGCGAGCCGCCTTGGAAGAACGGCGCCTGCGCCGCGGGGGCGCCTCCGAGTAGCCGACAGCTGAGACAGCTGAGAAGGTTGCCTCCCAGCCGAGCCCATCTGCCCCCCTCAAGATTGTGGAAGATTCCAGGCTCAGCCAAAAGTGTCACTATAGCGCGAGGCTTTGTGTCTTCGTCCACCACACAAATTCCGGTGGCCGGAGACGCTCATGCAAAATGTTTCAGCCCCCGCGCCCGACGACGCCCAGCTCAACCCTTCGTCGGACTCTTCCCCGCCCGTTGCGCCCAACAGAGACGAGCTCGAACTCAACCGGAGCTCAGGTGCTCAGCAACCACTCGCTGCTGCTCTGGGCGTCGACCCCGCTCTGGCGCGTGTCGCCCAGATCTTAGCTATGGGCGCGGCACGAGCCGCCCTGGCCCAGCAAGCCCCACCCAATCCCAGCGCGTGAGCCTCTGACCCCCGCGCCACCAAATGCCTGCGATGGTGCAGAAACTCCCACCAACAGGGGGCTCTGTATCATCACGTGCATACAATTTTATCATTTTAGATGCTCCAGCATCTATACTTAATGGGCAGCAAAGTTAGCAGCTTTGCCCATCCAACACTTCGCTCATGAACATCTCTTCTTCACGTCCCTCAGCTGCGCACACCACCGCCCGCACTGCACCCCAGCCACCTCCGCCCCCGCCCTGCCCGCGCGACGGCCACCGCATCCAGGTGCTGGCTTACCAGCGCGTCTCGACCAACGACGACCACAGCGGCAGCCACACCTTCGAGACCCAGAGCCTGCGCATCCGCGAGAAGCTCGATCAGCACTATGGCGTCGATGGCTACGATTTGGAAGTGCTGACCGACAACGGCATCTCCGGGGCCTACGGGCTGACTCCCACGGGCCGGCAGAAGCGCGTCCGCCCCACGCTGCGCCTCATCGCCGACAAGCTGGCCAGCGGGAGCTTCGACTGCTTCATCGTCTACAACCTCAGCCGCCTGGCGCGCAGCGCGCACGTCTTCCACCAGCTGCTGGACGAGGTGATCGTGCCCAGCGGGGTGGACTTCATCTCGGTGACGCAGAAGCTCAGCCTCGACCGAGCCGACGGGCGCGCTCTGGCGGGGCTGACGGCGGTCTTCGATGATTTCTACCGGGAGCTGGTAGTCGAGCGCAACATCGACGCTGCGGCCACGCGAGCCCAGGCGGGCTTCTACGTGGGGCACCTGGGCTACGGCTGGATCTGGGAGCATCTGGCCCAGATGCTCGCGCACAGAAGGCGGCGCATCCGGCCCGTGCCGGAGCAGGTGAAGTGGGTGCTGCAGATGAAGCAGTGGTATCTGGCGGGCTGGAACCTGCCGCGCATCGCTGGAGAGCTCAACACCCTGGGCGTGCCCTCACCCTCGGGTAAGTCCCGGTGGACGACGAGCGTGGTGCACCACACGCTGCACAACCCGGTGCACGCGGGCCTGGTTCCCCTGGGCCGTGGCGGGCGCGAGTGGCTCCGAGGCGAGCACTTCGAGCACCGCATCTACGAGGCCGAGGTGCTGGAGCAGTTGAAGCAGGCGAGCCAGGGGCGGCGGCGCTGGAAGACCAACACCCTAAGCACGACCACCCACCTGCTCAACGGCCTGGTCTTCTGCGAGCGTTGTGGATCCCGGCTGTATGTCTCCAGCGCCAACTCGATCTACCGCGCCTACCGCTGCGAGAACGGGGTTTCGCAGGGCCAGCGGACGTGCCCCAACTTGACGGTGCGCGCCGATGCCCTTGAAGCCACCGTGCTGCGTGAGCTGGAGCGCCTGGCTCAGGATCCCCGGATGCGCGAGTTGCTGCTGCGTGAGGCGAGTGGAGCCAGCGACACCGAAGCCCGGAGGCTGCAAGTACTTGTGGCGCAGCTGCGCGAGCGAGCCCAGGTGCTGGAGGCGCGCTTCGAGCGGTTGGCCGAGGCGCTGGGCGACGGCACCCTGAGCAAGGACGAGTTCCGCCACGTCAACGACAAGCTCAAGGGCGAGCGCCAGGAGGTCGCCGGGCGCCTGCAGAGCAGCACGGCCGCCCTGGAGAACCGGCAGGGGCACCAGGATTGGGTGGCTCGGGTGCAGGCGGCCATCTTGGAGCTGCCGCTGGTGTGGGAGCACCTCAACGGCGACGAGCGCCGCGAGGTGCTGTCGCTGGTGCTGGAGAAGTTGACGGTGGATCGCCAGGGGCGCGACGCCTGCGTCCAGATCAAGGTGCGGCTGCTGCCCGAGCGATCCATACCCATCATGTTCAAGACGGCCAAGATGAAGCAGAAGCCGAGCGGCCTGGCCGCCCTGACGCCGCGCCACTTGGCGATTTTGCACCACGCCGGGCAGGGCAAGACGCGGGCGCAGATCGCCCAGGCGATGAACATCAACTACGGCAGCGCCAACGCGCTGATCTCCAAGATCCTCAAGGTCTTGGAGGTAGATGATCTCGCTGGGGCCACCGCTCTGGCAGCGGAGCGGATCGAGGCGTTGCTGCCGGCCTTGCCTCTGGGCGCCTACCGCAACGCTCGCTCGCCGCGCCCTTCGGAGGAGCGGCAGGAGCCGATGTTGTCCCCTGCGTTGATGGAGGTGCTGCCTCTGCTGGCCCAGGGCGCGACCGCAGGCGAGATTGCCCAGCGCACGGGCTTGCCGGTCACGACGGTAGCAGGGCGGCGCTCCCGGATCATGGACCTGCTGGAAGTGGGCACGGTCTACGAGGCGGGCCAGAAGGCACGGGCCCTGGGGCTGCTTCCAGACTGATGGACTTCGCTGACCTGATCCCTAAGCTCATCTTGAAAGAGAGATTCTGAGGATCAGGTCAGCAGAGCCCGGCAACCTGAAGGGTGGCCGACCAAATCTGCTTGCAAATCAGGGGCTGCGAAGAAGCTTTGGTCGGCCACCCGCAGGGCAACAAATGGTGCCCGAGATCAAAACGGGCAAGGGCACACAACGCTCTTGGACATCCCGGCATCATGGGCCAGGCGACTCTCGCCCTTGAAGGCGTAGCGGTTGGTGTGGGCCATGAGCGCCAGGATGCGGTTGTGCACCTGGCTGGTGTTGACCTTGGGGACGGGGCTGGAGCAGCGGGGCATGGTGACCGAGGCGGTGAGAGTAGGGGCGGATAAGGCGGCGGTGGAAGCGCTGGGGCTGGAGGCGGGGCTGGGCATGGTGTTCGGTTACTGTTTGGCTGCACTCATGATGCTCTCGGCTAAAGCGAGTAGCACACGAAGTTGCACCCACGCAACTCGAATAAAAACCGAACAGTGCTAAAGTAGCACAACGCTCCTGAGTAGTACAGGGGCGCTTCCTCGGATCGGTGTGGATCAGGGGATGGTTCATAAAAGCTGCTGGTAGGGAAGCCTCAGTAGCAGGCGAATTTCATCTGCAGCACCTTGCACACCCCGTTGAGCACTGCCTTCTTATCCGGCTGTCATCGGCTGTCGTCTGGCGCGCCACCCAGGTGACGCCACGCCAAGGAGTTGGCATAGCGGAACAATCTTTCCAGATAGGCCCAGATCAGCCGGAGGACTTGCGGTTCCGGCGGCCCTACTTCCTGCTGACGCTGCTGGGGTCGTCGGGGCGCTGGAGGCCGCCCGCTCTGCTGCCGCGGCGAAGGGGCGCTCGCTTCATAAGCCAAGCGGAGCAGGAGCAGGATCTCTCGGCTGCCTCCGAAGCTCGGCTGCAGGCGTGGGCTGGCGAGCATCCGGTGACGGACATCTTCGTGCTGTGCCACGGCTGGCACCGCAACCTGTTCAGTGCCGTCTCGGCCTACGACCGCCTGCTGAGTCGGTACGCGCTGCTGCGCCACTCAGGGCGCCTGCCGCTTGGCGATGCTGAGGCCTCCGCGTCGCCTTGCGACTCTAAGCCGGGAACATCCGCGCCAAGCTCTCCTGGCGGCGAACCGTTCGAGCCGCTGTTCATCGGCCTGCACTGGCACTCGGATCCGGGCGAGGATGGCTGGGTGGACGCGGCGGGACGGCGCTCCAAGGCCAGCTTCCTCTCGAACGTCCAGGTACTCTTCCGCTCCAAAGTACCTGCGGCCTCACTTCCCTTGGCCTCGCCCGCCGTGTCGCCCGAAGCGGCTTTGGCGCGCGACTTCGAGGCGCTGTTCGAGGTGATGTCGCAGCTCTCAGCTCCGGGCACGGACGCCATCTCGGATCATCGCTTGACCGGGTGCATCCCCGGCTTGACGCAGCGGCTGGAAGCGTATGAGCTGAAGGTGGCGCCCGATGCCTCCAGTGCCGAGAAGATCTCGGCGGTGTGGCGGTGCTACTTCGAGGCGGAGCCCCAGGGCGTCTTCCTGGATCAGGGCGAAGCGCCACGCCACTACCTCCCGCCGCTCAAGGCGCTGGCGAATCTGGTCAAGTTCAGCGGGAGCCTGCTGGGGCTGGGCTTCCTGCTGGGGCCGTTCCTCAACTTTGTCCAGAAGACCGTGCCGCCGTGGCAGTGGTTCTGGGACGTAGGGGCCGGCTTGCTCGCAAGCCCCGCCGCCTTCCCGGAGCGCAACCTCCGGGAAGCGTGGGCGTGGATCGCCGCGCCCATGACGCGGCAGGCGGCGCAACTCTATTCGGTGGCGGCTCTCCTGTCTCTGCTGGCGTGCCTGGTGCTTCTGTACGGAGCGGCCCTCTACAAGCGCCAGAACGACCGCGGCCTCCAGGGGCAGCGCGCGAAGCAGCGAGCGGCCAGCTCTCAACAGGGGCAAGTGGCGCCCGCTGGATCGTCTCCAGTGAGTGCGGAGGATCCATGCCGTCGTGCGGACGAAGACCACAGGAGTGCCAACCGTGCGAACTCCCGCGGCGTCTTCCAACCGATGGACGCGTGTCCCAGTTGGCTGCTGCTGGGCCCGTGGCTGGCGGCTCAAGCCGTCTGCACCCTGCCCCTGGCGGCTTACGCGCTGTTCTCTTCCACGCTGGGCGGCCAGATGGCGTCGCTCTTCGCGATCGTGAGGCGCCTGCTGCGGATGCACGACGCTTCCGACGAGCGCCTGGGACAGCGCAACGTCCTCCCCGTGGTAGCGGGCGAAGGCGCTTGCGAGGGAGCCTCCATCTTCTCGCGCCTGCGCCGCGGGAGGCTCAAGTACTTGCTGGCGGGGCTGGCTCGCCTTCCCCTGAGCCTGGCGCAGCAGGCCGCGTCCGAGGATGGGATGGTGGCGCGCATGGCCGACCGGCTGGACTCCTACCTGGCCTTCTTCGATATGCAGGCGCGCGCTATCGAGGCGGGGATTCAGGCCGCTGCCAAGATTGCAGGCTTAGTTGGGAGCAACCCCGGATTGCAGCACGCCCGGCTGCACTTCATCGGGCACTCCTTCGGCGGCCTGCTGGTGTGCAACACGGTGCGCCACCTGGCCTTGGACGAGAGCTTCGAGGGATGCTTGGCTTCGCTGTGCCTGCTCGAAGGGGCTCTGGCCTGCGACTGGTTGGAGGGCGAGGCCAAGGTGCAGGAGAGGGTGCCGGTGATCGCCTCGATCTACTCGCGCTACGACACGGCCACCGGCTTCTACTACCCGGTGGCCAACGTTGGGCGCTACGCCGCCGGCTATGTCGGCCTGCTGGAGGGGCCAGGGTTCTGCCCGCGCCGGCGCGGCTTCTACGCTTCGCTGGTGCGCCCGCCCGATCTGGGACTGGGGGACGTGCTGGAGAAGCAGGGACGGGTCGCGGTCAACGTGGACGCCAGCCGCCTGATCAACGGCGGCACCGTGGCTTCGGGCGGTGGGCACTCGCTGGTGTACCGAGACGACGTACTGCACCTCATCTGGGCTATCGTGCGCCTCTCTTGGAACACCAGTTCAGAAGTGATTGGTAATGAGGCGCGTTGTCAGGGCGATAAACCGTAGATCATCCAGCATGGAAGCTGGCTCAACATGGTCGAACTCGAACTGAGCGTGTTGGCCCGTCAATGCCTCAAGGAACGAATGGACAACGGATCGAGATGCAGTGACACGTGCAAGCCTGGCAAAACGCTGACAACATCACTCCGCGCGCAAGCGAGCCCACTTCCGGCTGGTCTTTCCGGACGCGGGAGCTTGAGCAACCGGCTCAGGAGGCAAAACAGATGACGACCGGTAGAGTCGAGCCGTTGGCGCAGCCACTCAAGGGAACATGCGTCGGCTTCGGGCACGTATCGTTAAGGCAGCGCAGCAAGGCCGGGTGCCTCCAAGCGGAGGGCAAGGCCAAAGCCCTGTAGCGCCTGCTAACCGACTTGTTCAACGATATGGCCATCGCCGTGAGACGGGTTACGGCGAACGAGGATAAAGGACTCCCGGCTTGGATGGAACCGCCTGGAACACGCCGGAGACGAAGATGCGAATGGTAGGCGAACTTAGGCAGTGAAGCCAGTAGATTCGCCTGCTGCGGCGCGTCCCCATTCCCAAGAGCAACGGCAAGAGGCGTCTCCTGAGAATTTTGACCATGAAGAACAGGGTCATGCAAGCGCTGTACCTGACTACCCCAGTGAGGTGGGGGAGTGCCCAAAAGGGAGTAGGCGGGTTTGTAGGGGCGGGGTTCCCCCGCCCTATTGGAGTGCCCAAAGCACGGCGCCAGGGCCAAGAGGCTGCCGTGCTTGGGCGGGGAACCCCGCCCCTACAAAACCCGCCTGCTCCCTTTTGGGCACTCCCGTGAGGTGGGGTGCCATTGACTTTTAAAGTCAGGGTTGTCATCGCGGGACACTTGTTGGGCCTGAGAGCGAGCAGGATGTTGACGGCACCGACCTGATGGGTAACTATAGGTAAACGAGGCTTTAAAATGAAACCAAGTTTTGTGGTGTATTCGCTGTCGGTACTGATCGATGAGTGCGCACGCAACTCGGCTTTGTCTAGTGACAAGCTGCATCTACTGGCAGTAGAACTTGTCAATATGCGTCGCCTGAATGGAGCTTGCGCAGAGCTGGGTGTGTGGCATGGAGGCTCCGCCAGGCTCATCACGCATTTGATGGCCGACCGAATGGTTTACCTCTTCGACACTTTTTCCGGTATTCCCATCCGTGGCGAGAACGATATGTTTGAGGTCGGCACGTTTGGTGACACTTCCTTAGACACAGTTCGCCAGGTAGTGGACAGCCCGAACGTGGTCTTTGTGCCGGGTGTATTTCCTCGAGATGTGATGCCGGAGGAGAGCTACTGCTTTGTGCATGTGGACGCGGATCAGTACGAATCTACAGTCGCTGCCATTAAGTACTTCTTCCCACGTTTAGTACCAGGTGGCGTTATCGTGTTCGACGACTGGCGTGACCCTAATTGCCCCGGTGTTGAGCGTGCTCTAAGTGAATTCTCGTCCGTGGATGCATCTCTGGTCGCTTGTGGCTACCAGGCCTTGCTGTTCAAGGAAGCCCCTGATCTCGCGGGCGGCGTTGTTTCCCGTGCCTATAAGTAATCGGGACAGGTTGGCTCAATCAGGATCGGGATGGAATTTTCCACCCCCACGCGCCAATGCTTGAACTGCCACATCTCCTGCTTCGAGCAGATACAAAGTGGAATACTCGATATACCACGCGCTTGGAGTGCAGAAGATCTCGAAGCGCTGGCCCATGCAAGAGCTTCCTCTGCGGAAAGTTATACATGGGCGTTGAGCTCATGAATGTTGAAGTTGTCCTGGACGAGGCGGATTCAGATGCGGCTGCAGGGTGTTTTTTAGAATGGTACGCACGCCGTCGTGGGAGCTGATCTCGATAAAGTCCTGCTCCCACGCCTTATCGGTCAGTGCGCGCAGCCTCCAGTATGTGTGGCTGGCAGGCGGCATGCAGAAGGTCGCCAAGCTCTTGCTGCAACCGACGAGGCCAGAATACACCCTATGAGACTCCACCCCGCCAACACAACGAAGCGTTGGGAAGATCTGTATAGCCAGGTGTCTTTGCTAGACGTGCCGCGCCATTTCGCGGACATCCAGCGGGCGCCGTTCCTAGTCGAGTACCTCAAGGCCGTGCTGCAGCTCTGTCCACCCGGCGGGCGCAGCTGCGAGATCGGTGTTGGCTCAGGCTATGGCGCCACGTGGCTCTCTCTCCGTGGCGCTCGAGCCGAGGGCATTGACAACGCTCCCGCCATCGTCGAGCGGGCGCGCCAGGTGAACAACATCATGGAGGGGCAGGCTGCCTTTCGCCTCAGCGATATGTTTCGCTTCTATGAGGAAGGCGCGCCGCGCTACCATGTCATCCACCACCAGGGCGTGCTGGAACACTTCGCCGTGCCCTGGATCCGCGCAGCTCTGGCCCAGCAGGTCACCTTGGCCGACCACGTCGTGTTGAGCGTGCCCTCGATCCACTACCCCTTCGAGCCTGAGTTCGGCAATGAGCGACTGCTGGATTTGGACGAGTGGAAGCGGATTTTAGAGCCCTTCGATGTGGCCGAGCTCAAGTACTATGGCGACCCTCAGATTGACGGACGTGAGCACATTTTGGCCGTGCTGCGCGGCCAGCCGGTGGATGAGGTCCTGCGGAGCCTGATGACCGTGGCGGAGGATCCCTATCCCCAAGGCATCTCGGCCATCGTCCACACGCGCAATGAGGCGCGCCACATCGCCGACTGTCTGCGCTCGCTACAAGGCTGGACGGACGAGATCATCGTCTGCGACATGGAGAGCGAGGATGCCACGGTCGAGATCGCGCGCGGCTTCGCCGACCAGATCCTCTCGCACCTGCCGATCGCCAACTTCGACCAGGCACGCAACGCCTCAGCTATGCGTGCCAGCTACCGCTGGGTCTTCTACCTGGACGCTGACGAGCGGGTGCCTCCGGCCCTGGGGCAGGCGCTGCGCCAGCTGACGCAGGAGCCCGAGCCCCGTTTCGAGGCGCTGCTACCTCCGTTCCGGCACCACTTCGCCGGGCACTGGATGCGCAGTCTGTACCCTGGCTACACCACGCCGCGGCTGTTCAAGAACGGACGCTTCCACTTCAGCCCCCGCCTGCACGGGGGCGCTCAGGTCGAGGGCCGCACCATCTGCTTCCCGGCCAACGATCCCGGCTTGGCCCTGACCCACTACTCCTTCGACAGCTTGAGCCACTACCTGAGTAAGCTGAACCTCTACACGGATGGCGAAGCGATTGCTATGCACCGTGATGGGGGGACGTTCCACTGGCAGGACGCGGTGCGGCATTTTGTGCGTGAGTTCCAGTTCTACTACGACCAGGGCCGCGGCGCGCAGGATGGCGTACACGGTTTTCTGTATGCGTTTCACTCAGCTTTCTACCGCTTCGAGCAGCACGCCAAGCTCTTCGAGCTACGCCACAGCCATAATCAGCTTCAGACGGACGAAGCGGCTGCTCCACTCGGTGTTGAGCAGGTGCTGGAGTATGCGTTGCACGTCTTGCGTCAGCCGAGCCTACCTCAAGCTTCGGCGATCAAACTCCTGGCAGATCCAGCTAAGGAGAGGGAAAGAACTGCCGCCGATCCTGGTGTAAAGCCCGAGCAGGCGCAGGTGTCGCTTGCGGAGCGGGTCGATGAGGGGCCGAGCGAGGATGAGGGGAGCATCCACAGCAGTAACATCTTGGGTGAGATAAGTATCTCGTCCACGCCCGCAGATCCTGTGCGAACTCACGAAGTTGTCCAGCCCGTAGAAGTTGCTTCGCTTGTATGGAGTGGACCGCTATATGATCCCAGCGGCTACGGTGAGGAGAGTCGCCACTTCGTCTTCGGATTGGAAGAGGAGGGTGCCGCTCCTGCCGTTCAGCCGCTGCCGTGGAGCCACAGCGAAGTAGATCTGAGCGGTGGAGAGCGTGCGGTCTTGCAGGAGATGGCGGGGCGCCTGGTGGCGCCCGGCTTCACGCATATCACGCAGAACGCCCCGCCTGCTTTCAAGCGCCATCCGCAGGCCGGCGTATCCATTGGGCGTATCATGTTCGAGACGGATCGCCTGCCTGCGGATTGGGTGCAGCCATGCAATCTGATGGATTACATCTGGGTGCCCAGCGAGTTCAACCGGCAGACCTTCGCTGCCGCTGGCGTGGACGAACGCAAGCTGGTCGTCATCCCCGGCTGCCTCGACTTGACGGACTTCGCCGAGTCCCAGGCAGAAGAGACCCTTCCTGCTACCGTGGCCTCCTTGCTCGATCCGTCACGCTTCACCTTCCTCTCCGTCTTCGACTGGACGAGGCACAAGGGTTGGGATGTCCTGCTGCGCGCCTTTGTGAAAGAATTTGAGGGGCGTGACGATGTGACCCTGATCTTCAAGGTGTGGTCAACCCTTGGATATGCCCCCGAGCGGATCCGAGAGATGGCCGTTGACTTCACACGCCGCGAGCTGGGCCATGATCTTCTGGCGGATGGGCGCATCCGCTTCGCCTTTGATCGGCTGACACGGGCGCAGCTGAGGGCGCTGTACCGGTCCTGCGACGCCTTCGTGCTGCCCAGCCGGGGCGAGGGGTGGGGCCGCCCCTACATGGAGGCGATGGCCTGCGGCAAGCCGACCATCGGCACCCGCTGGAGCGGCAACACGGCCTTCATGAACCAGGCCAACAGCTACCTGATCGGCTGTCAGGTGGTGCCAGTGCCGGAAGTGGGTTGGCGCGAAATCCCAACATACAAAGGCCACTGCTGGGCTGAACCTGACGCGAGCCATCTGCGGCAGTTGATGGGCCGTGTGCTGGAGGAGCGGGATGAGGCGGCCACCGTCGGGCAGGCTGGGCGCGAGCACATACTGGCCCACTGCGACCGCCGGGTCGTGGGGCGCTTGATCCGGCAGGAGCTGGAGCGAGTTCACCAGAAGCAGGGAGCACCAGGTACAGCCGGCAGAACGTCCGGGCCGATGCAGGGCGGCCCCCAAGTACTTGACGCGCGGCACCAGCGGTCAAACGGCTCTCCGGTAGCTCCTGAGACGCCATCAGTGGGTGCCTCTGAGTTGGAGCTGCATGGCAAGAGGGACTACGTGGAGTCAGCCGAGCCGGTGCGGGTGCGGTGGGAGGGCGCCTTCTTCGAGTGGCACAGCTTGGCGCATGTCAACCGGGAGATGTGCCTCGGCCTGAGCCACGAAAACGTCGAGCTGTCACTGGTGCCGGTCGCGCCGCCCGGCTTCGATCCTCAGACGGATCCTCGGTCCCAAACTCTGGCGGCTCTTGCCTTCGCGCCATTGCCTGCGCCTGCGGACGTGCATGTGCGGCACTTCTTCCCGCCTCGGCTCAACCGGCCCGCAGAGGGACGATTCGTCTTGATCCAACCGTGGGAGTACGGTTTTTTGCCCATTGACTGGATCGAGCCGATCCGTCGCAATGTGGACGAAGTGTGGTGCTACAGCGAGTACGTGCGCCAGGTCTACCGAGATAGTGGCATTCCTGAGGAAAAGTTGCGCGTGGTACCGCTGGGCGTGGACCCAGACGTCTTCCACCCGCGCGCCCTGCGCTACATCTTTACGGACGAGCCGGGCGCGTCGCGTTTTCTGGCACGCGGAAGCAGCGGGGTTCCAGACAAGGGATGGGCTGATTCAGCAGGAGGTGAAGCCGGTGAGGAACGCCCCTTTGTGTTCCTGTTTACCGGGGGGACGCTGCATCGCAAGGGCATCGACCTGCTACTCGAAGCCTACCTCAAGGCGTTCTCGTCCTACGACGACGTTTGCCTGGTCATCAAGGACACCGGCACCCAGACCGTCTACCGGGATCAGAACCAGAGAGAGCACATCCTGAGCTTGGTCGCGGATGAGACGCGCCCACCAATCATCTACACGGATGAGGAACTGACGGCTCACCAACTGGCTGGACTCTACACCACAGTTGACTGCCTGGTGCAGCCGTACCGAGGCGAAGGCTTCTGCCTTCCGGCTCTAGAAGCGATGGCCTGCGGGCGCCCCGTCATCGTGACGGGAGGCGGGCCGACAGACGATTTCGTGGACGAGAGCGTGGGCTGGCGCCTACCCGCCGCGCACAAGGCGTTCGCGCTCGATGCCAGTGGACGTGGACGAATCGGTGAATGGGAATGCGTCGGGGCGACGTGGATGCTGGAAGTTGGAGTTGAAGACTTGGTGCGGGCGATGCGCTACGCCTACCACCACCGCGACGAGGTTCGCAAGCGAGGCGAGGCGGCCGCAGCGCGTGTGCACAGCCGGTGGACATGGAAGCATTCGTGCGCGGCGGCACAGCAGCGACTCCGTGAACTGCAGCGTTCAGACCCGACAAAGCCGACATCGAGCCCAGATGCGGTTCAGGTTGCGGCAAGGCTGATTGAACCCGTCAATCCTTCTCAGCCGCGGGTAATGGAAGCAACCTCCACAGAAGCCTCTCCTGAACCGCCGCTCCAAGCGGACGGTCTCGCGCATAGAGAGGACTATTCAGTTGGTGTCACAAGATCTGCACGGATTTCCCTGTGCATGATCGTGCGCGACGAAGAGCGCGTGCTGGACGCCTGCCTGCGCAGCATCGTCCCATGGGTGGACGAGGTGATCGTGGTCGACACCGGTTCGACAGATCGCACGGTCGAGATCGCACAGCGGCACGGTGCCCGCGTCTTCCACTTCCCCTGGTGCGACGACTTCTCAGCCGCTCGCAACGAGTCGCTGCGGCACGCCACGGGGGACTGGATCCTGTGGATGGACGCCGACGACACCATCCCTGAAGCCTGCGGCCGGAATCTGCGGGACCTGGCATTTTTGGCCGAAGAGCGCATGACAGGCTTCCTGATGCAGGTTCATATCCCGCCTGCTCCTGGCGAGCATGGCTTCACGGTCGTGGATCACGTCAAGCTCTTTCGCAACCGACCTGAACTGCAGTTCGAGGGGCGTATCCATGAGCAAATCCTGGAGGCCATCCACCGCTACGGCGGGCGGGTTGAGCGCAGCGACCTGTACGTGGTTCATTCGGGCTACGACTACAGCCCAGAGGGCCAGCAGAAGAAGCGGGAGCGGGACCTGCGGCTGTTGCACAAAGACCTGGAAGAACGTCCCGATCATCCCTTTGTGCTGTTCAACATCGGCATGACCGCGTTCCACCTGGAGGACTACGATGAGGCTCGGCCAGCCTTGGAGAGGTGCCTGAAGCTCTGCAAGCCCCGCGAGTCGATCGTGCGCAAGGTCTACGCGATGCTGGCCGGTTGCCATCTATCTCAGGGACGGCTGGAGCAGGCACAGGAAATCGTCGAGCGTGGCTTGAGCTTCTTCCCGCAGGACCCTGAGCTCCTCTTCCGCGCTGGCGTCATTTACTACCACGCCGGCGACTGGGTCAGGGCTGAGCAGAGCTACATCAAGCTTCTCACGCAGCGGCACCAAGGCCACATCGACAGCCTGGACATCACCATGATGGGGTTCAAGGCGCACCACAACTTGGCCCTAACGTATGTGGCGATGGGGCGGGATACTCAAGCCGAAGAGCAGTTTCGTGCCGCGACGGCAGATAATATGCGCTTCCTTCCTGCGTGGTTGGGCTTGGTCGAGATGCACATACGGCGGGGCCAACTGCAGGAGGCGCGGCAACTCGTCGCTGAACTGGCCAAGATAGATGCACAGAATGCCGCAGAGATCGGGCGGTACATAGAGTCCACTTGATCGACCGCTCCAATGAACCCACTGAAGGAGGAGCTTTACGCAGTCGCCAAGCATGAGGCAGGCGAAGGCGAGGAAGTGGAGGCCTACAACGGGTTCGAGAAGTAGCTCAAAATCTTTCGCCAGGTACCCGAAGCGTGTGGCCTGGACAAAACATTGCTCCACGAACCACCTCCTGCTTCCGACAGGAGCTTACTGACCCTTCATCTTGATGCGGGCCTCTGGTGAGTTCCAAACCAACCAAACGCTATAGATAAGCAAGAGTGGAAACCAAACCAGCGGTAACCCATTTTCAGCTAACGCGTATTTCACATTTTGATTTTGGGACAACACGTCTCGGAATGAAAGCACAAACAAGCCACCCAAAATCGCAGAGACAGAGCCACAAGTTAGTCCTGTCACGAAACGGCTGTTGACTTTGCATCCTAAGACAACTGCAGTAAGCACTCCTAAAATAGCACCTACAGGAACTGTGACAAAAATTATAGGCGGGGCCGTATCAGTATGATACGGCCGATACTTCATCTCAAGACTAAGTGCGGAGTATGAATAGAGAATGGCACCGCACAATGCCGCGAGGAAGGTTTTCATTGGGCTGCCATATGTAGGTTGCGTAGCAACTCTGCATTTACGGGATCCACGACTCGGCCGCACTTACCTGCGGTTCTCGTAGGCGGTTTACGGCATGAACGAACCAGACAGGAGGAATTTGCATTCTCCCTCAAGAACTTTTCCAGCCTCCGCTTTACATCGTACTCGGTAGCGTTCATGCGGCTGAAGCTCCGATCTCTCTGCCATCTATATACCCGCACCTTGAAGGGTCTGGTGTCGGGAACAGTGGCGGTCTGTCCAAACCCTATATTTATCGTTCGCATCCTAGACATCTTAAGTGCGTTGAGAGCTTGCCCACCAGTAACGCCAAAATATCGTTGCTGGTAGATATCGTAATGGAATTCGCGTCTGTAATAGTTGTTCGTGCTGACCATCTTATAACCTGGATTGTCCACAAAAGAGTCATTGGCAATATCTTGATGGTCAGCAGGCGTTAAACCAGCGTGAGAATGTATGTCTTCGATTCCATGTAAACCCTCCCCCAAACTCCGGAGCCCGTCGTTACACGACAACAATGTTACGGGCGCTTTGCGCATCCAAATTCGGCGCGGTGTCATTAAGCTCCCGGCTTGGGCAGCCCAATCATTATATAGACTCACCCTTGTGTCAGGCCTCCCGTCGAAGGTGCCCCCTCGGAACATGATATTCCAATCCTGATCACCATGCCAATTGAAGTGTTGGGGCCACTGGTTATAAAAAGCAGCAGACTTCCCATACATCTCATTGTCTTCACGTTCAGCTCCATCACCTATCAAGTTCGCTGCGTAGGAGGAGAAGTACACGTACTTGTTCGGCTCCAAGCGAACATACACTTCCTTCGCCCACTGCCTTGTGCACTTGCCGTGGATGGATGGGCCGTCCCACAACCCGCTTGGATCGACGTGACTACCTGCCCT
>JAABUK010001579.1_pt1 | contig 42829 bp, 60 predicted proteins | sample 5559141 | NCBI WGS metagenome assembly JAABUK01 (sample SAMN10711869, study PRJNA513367) | rock metagenome | isolation source: Antarctica rocks | place: Antarctica: Victoria Land, Pudding Butte nord | collected 2016-01-03 | reverse complement strand
CGCTCGAGTGCGCCTAGTAGGGCCCACTTGCACAGCCGTAGGCCGCTCAGACGCGGAAGGCACTTCTCTCAGCACTTGACGTGTCGCAGCACCCCTCAAAAGGTGCAAGCGCCAAGCCACAACGCAGCCAGAGCCACCTATCCCAGCTGGTTTCGCAAACACCCTAATTTGCACATGGCTGCGGAGATGGCTCGGAGTCCAGCTGCACCAGGCCTGCTTTTTACAGCAGCTTCTGTTAAAGGTTTCTCTGTAGCTTCAGAGGTGATTTGCTGCACCTACTGAGCATTTGGGTGCAACAAAACAGATTGCAAGAATCCACAGGTCATCCATGCAGGTGGTCAGTAATCTTGTTGACAGGACATCACTAAGGGCTCAGCAAGTAGGAGCAGAAGTCACACAGAAGCTTCAGCAAGCTTGTGACAATGCAGCTGTTCAGACAGCAGTGTCTCAGGGTGCATTCCAAGTAAGTGCTCTTGAGCCTTTTGTGTGCTGACCAGGTTGCAAACAGTCATTGAAAAACCCCACCTCGTCTCACAGCAAGATATGCTCATTGTTTTGGGACAGGATTGACTGCCAGCATTCTCCTCTCAGTATTGTCTGTCTTTCACTGCTGATTGATCTGCAGGAGTGGAAGGGCCTCATGACTGGCATTCTGTCGAAAGAGGCAAGCAAGATGCAGGCAGAGCTTGATCACGCATCAAGAACTGTTTCATCATGGCAGCAGCATAAACCAGCAGGTGCAGACTCGTCACAACCTAATTCCTGCCTGTGCCTGTATATGTTTTCTGCCAAACACATTTCAGGTGATACTGAGCTTGCAGGTGCTGCACAGTCTGATGCTCAACCTCAGGGCAAAAGTCACCAGCACAGTGACCTCGAAGCCCACCCGTTGAGCTTGCCGCAATTTGAGATGCCACAGCTGGAATCTGGATGGCTGGTTGAAGCAGTACAGCAGCGCTTCCCAAACATAGGTCAGACTTGTTCTGGATTCATTGCATCACCATTCCTTTGTCATAGCACATTGGACGTCCAACCATGGTATGCACTCATTCCCTGGTCAGATTGTGAGCAGCCAACTGAACTCGTAGCAGAGCTGCTGGCATGGCACAGCTCCCACCACAGCTAAGATGCTTGGTTGCTGGAATCTGCAGGTGCACCCAGTGCATGGCCCACTTCTTTTTCAGTAGCGGCAAGTTCTGACAGCATGTCAGTCTCTGACGATGAAGAATCAAGGGCCCCTTCCAGCCCCGCCAGCTTGGCCTCTCAGTTCATGACCCAGGCCAGGCATTTCAGCAACCAGGTTGCCAAGAGTTCTACTGGTGAAGCAGCCACCTTGCACAGCCGGGAGCCTCACGCTGCCTCCAGTGGGAATGACTTGGGCTCAATCTTTATGACCAAGGCTAGGCAGCTGACTGGTCAACGCTTTGACATGTCCCCCTTTAGCCCTGCCAGCTTTGCTGAGCGTAGCACATTCAAGCTGGGTCAAGGAGGTAAGACCGGTATTGATGGCCGTTATGCTTCTATTGCAAACCATACTCATGCCCACAACTGTGAATTTGCAGCTGCCTAGGCCCAAGCCTGCCACCCTGTGTCTTTCAGCCAATTTACCAGGCTTTTCACCCCAGTCCATCAAATTTGCCTTGCCATCCTGCTTTTCGTCGGACCTTCCGTAATTCATGTTTGGGTCTGTTGAGGCCGTGCAACAGCAATATAGACAGATAATAATTCTGTGCATTGCAAGATCTCACCATTTAGTTTTTCATCTCAGGCTTGAAGTCCTGTGCTGTTTTATAGCTCACTGGTGCAGTTGCAGGCAAGTCATCAGACGGGAAGCTCCTACAGCCAGGTCAGGAGAATGCTGTCCTGTCTGCCCCAGAGCGGCCCTCCCCCGCAACACCTGTACATTCTCTACCAGATGCTGGCCATCACCGCTCAGCAGGTGAGACAGCTTCTACCATCCTGGCGCCTATCAAGCACCAGCCAGCCACAGTGGCATCGACTGTCAAGGCAGCTCCCACAGCAGTGCTGCCTGTCAAGGATGGAGCAGCAGTGCAGCCAGCTGCCTTTGGACCTGCCAAGGAAGCTGGCAAGATAACAAAGCCAGCCAGGATCCAGTCAGCTCAGTCAGCAGGCCCACTGCCTGTCTATGTGTCTGCGTCAAAACAAGTGGTTGTCAAGAACAAGCAGGCACCAGCTGCCCCTGTCAAGGTAGACGTGGCTGCCTCACCTGCCGCTGCCACATCAGCGTCATCATCCCCATACCACACTGGCCATGCTGCTAGGGAGGAGCATGTGTCTTCTTCCCCTGCTGGTGCCTCTTCACCTTCTGCAGTCAGGTCACCAGCTGCACGTTCTTCTGAGGCATCAACAACAGAGCCAGACTCATCAGCCCCAACAGCACCTTTCAAGGGACCCTCCACTGCTGATGCTCACTTCTCTCAGCCTTCCAGCACTCCCATAGTCCCCACCACGGCTCCCCCGGTCCCCAGCAAGGCTTCTGCTGTTCGCACTGGTCCACCTGTCCCCATCAACCCTTCTGCTCAACCTTCTCAGACATCTGCACCTGGCTCTGCTCCCTCTTCTGCACCATCTCTGCCCTCTCCTTCCTCCAGGCTTCAGTCTGCTTCCTCTCTGGCTGCTCCCATATCATCACCTGCAGCATCCCTCCCCTCCCCATCTGTACCTCCTACTGCAGCTCCCGCACAGCCTGCCAGGCTTGCTTCAACCACTACTCAGTGTTCTCCCATTGACCACAAGCCAACACCCTCAGAAGCACGCAATGGAGCTTCGGCCACTGCTGTTGTGAATGGGCAGCGCCACACAGCTGCTGGGACTGCCTCCCATGCACAGCAGTCCCCATCGGAGTCAACTGAGCTGCCTCCTTCTTCCCCTGATGCATTGCCGGCACCACTGCACTTGGCTGACACCAGTCAGATGCCTCAGCTGACCGGCAAGCAAGCTGACCAGGATAGGGGCAAGACTGCAGGAAAAGCTGTCAGGGTCATCAGGTGTGCTGCTGTTGGCTCACGCTTCCTGTCGTACACACTTGATGCTCACTTCATGTAGCCTGCATGTTGTGCAAGTCCCCTGAACTAAATTGAGGCTGTCGAGCATTCAAGCATCTTAGGGCTAATGCTGTGAGATCTGCCCTCTGCAGTCAGCCCAAACTTGCTCAGTGCAGCAGTTTGTCAGCAGTCAGGCACGCTATGCCTCTTCTCTGTGTTGTGCATGACACATGCTGTGTTGTTCTGCCTAGACTGTATGTGGAGCAAGGTACCCAGTTGGCATGCACAGCGTTGGCTTAGTTGTCTGCAATGCACTTACTAGACTCATTCTCATCAGCAGTGATGCACTGTGTTGTAGGCCAGAGCCCACGCCAAACTGGAGGACCCCTAGGCCCCTCACGCCTCCTCCCACCCCTGTACAGCAAGGCCACCCCCTGTCTGCATTCCCAACTGCTGTCGAGCTGGACAGCACAGTGGCAGATACTTCTTCTGCTGCTGACACTGTCGCTGAGAGACCTGACCAGGCACTGAATGTTGATGTGCACAGCCAGCATGAGAATGAGCTGTTGGGGTACAGACACTTTCCCAGCTGCTTGTACAGCTACAGCATGCACAAAGCGTCAGAAACATCTTAGGATGCCGTTCCTTAACCCGCGCATCTAGTAGCTTTGATTCTGCTGACATTGGCAACGCTGTGTGGTGTGTTGTCATCTTTGCTGTCCAGCCTGACGGAGTCATGGCATCTTGCAGCACAGTGCAAACTTGTTGTGTTTGACATGACAGCCATGAATACATGTAGAGCTGCCCTGAAGACCTTGCAGAAAACCCAGACAAGCACAACCACCTGCACTTCTGCAATGCAGGTCACAGACCAACAGCATTGACTCAGCAACGCCCAGCAGACTGGCTGGCACTGATGCCAGACATGTTGCTGTTCCCAAAGACAGTGTCTTTGGCAGCAACAGTCCCAGCAGAGACGCTGAAGGGGGTGCAAGTCCCATTGGCAATAGCAGACAGCCAACCACCACAGCTGCAACAGCTGCAGTGAGTGACAGTGCCACAGTGGTGATTGACAGCATTCCTTGGGGTCCCAGCGGTGTTGCCACAGCCAAGGGCAGAACAGTTCCCACTCAAAGCAGCGGTGGTGGCGGCTCCACCACTGGTGGCTCAACCGGTGGCGGCGGTGGCCGCAATGACAGGCCATCAGGTGACAGCGGTGGTGAAGAGGGCAAAGACAGGGGCATGTCAGCCTGGCAGCAGTGGTGGGCCAGACTGCTGCTAGCTGGTGGTGGAGTTAGTTCGGTGTTTTTGCTGAGCAGCAGAGTCAGAGAGACCCTTCAGAATGCTGTGGCATCTGTGAAGGCTCAGTTTGCCCCTGGTATGTACTCGCTTGTGGCTGGATGTCCCTGCATGCAGGGAAGGTTGCTGGAGGGCCATGCTTGATCACACACGACAATGCATTCAATTTGAGCGGCATATCAGGTTGTTGCCTAGTCCTTGTTTGCTTGTGTATGGGGGTCACACAGTGTGCTTGCACAAAGGCATTGTACTTTGTTTTGAATGCAACAAATTTGGGATCTGATAAGGTGGCTGTATACTCATGCTGACTGACATTTGTCAAACTGTAGTTGAGGAACAGCATGCTGTGGTTGATGAAGTTGAGTCTGAAAGCGCTGATGAGCCGGAGGGCATAGAGAGCAACATCATGGTGAAGGAGGTACCATACACATTGTATGCCTTGATGTCTTGAGGCAGATGTCAAATGACACATGTTTACAGCGTCTCATGGCTTGTATGACGTGTGCATTTCTTGGCCTCACCATTTTAGCAAGATCTGAGCATGGGATGTTCAGATGTCTATCTGCTGCAGGGTGACACAGCTTGGAGCATTGCTGAAGAGTATACTGGCAGTGGTACGTCATGGCCAGAAGTGGTAGCAAGTAACTCCAATGTGGATACAGCAAAGCCAGTTGCTGGTACCACATTGCGTGTAAGAGTGCGCATGTGACTTTGTTGCACGCTAGTGATTGTATGACCATGCACCTTATCCAGTACATATGTATACTTACTTACGTAAGGCTAGCATGTGCATGGGCTTTGCCAGTCAGAGTGACAGATAATGCAACACTGAGCACTGTTGTTGGATCTGTTGCAGCTACACACACATGATCACACTTATTGTTGTACTTGACATTTGTAAGCAAAGATGAAACATAGGATGTGATGTGTATGACACTTCAACAGTACGCTGAACATAATTGCATCCAAGCTGCAGTGTTCAAAGAAACAGAGCAAGGCAATCATGACCTCTGACAGGCAAAATGTTCCATTCAGTAGCATGATGCAGTGATTATGCAGCACAACAAATTCCAAATAATGCAAAGCACCAGCAAAGTCGACAAAGTAAGACTATATAGCAGTACTCAGGTATGAGTGATGAAGTCTTCTTGGCTTCAGACATATATAGAAAGCATGATTTGGCAAGACAACTGATGGTGGACTCAGCAAAAGCAGAGCTTCCAACCTTTGCGTCAGGTCACCTGCTCAGGCGCCTTGCCAACGACTTTGAGCAGTAATTGAAAATCTGTCAGGATGGATGAAGTGTGCGAAACAAATCTGGTTCATCTTGAGGAGGTTCGTTCAGTGTATCCAGATCACTGCCTAGAACTGACCCTTGAAGAAGGCCTTCCAGACGTGGCTCAGATGCACTGGAAACAGGATCCCGCAGGTGATGCATGCCTTGCAGCTGCAGCTGAGGCATCTGCATGTGGCCCCAACCTGTAAATGAGCTACTCTGGCTGTAGTGCGACTGCCCAGTGGTGCTAGAGCCAAGCAGCGGACCCGACTGAGTCCTCATGGGGGAGTTGGCCCGCAGGCGTGTCAGGTAAGTCTGAGCTAGCGTCTGCGGCGGCTGAGGCTGCTGGAAAGTCTGGTGCGCCTGCCCAGCCTGCAGCATTGCTGAAAGCTCATCCAGGTTCAGTGCCACCTGCGCATTGGAGTCAAAAGCAGATGCCTGCCCAAGCCTTGCAAGGGTGCCAAGCTGTCGTGCATGCGGCCCCATCCAATCCAGGTTCCATGAAGGCTGCAGGCTTGGAGGCCGCGGTCCAGGTGCTAGTAAGCTGCCGCCATTAGGGTTGGTACTTCCGGTGCGGAGTGTGCCCGCCGACTGCAGATGCCTCAAGTAGTGCTGCTCCAGTTGACCCATGTGATGCATTCCCTGGTTGCGCTGTTGGTCCCCGTGACCAAACACGCTAGATCGTTGTTGATCGCCTTGAGCCAACTGGAACAAACTTGGCGGTTGCAGGGCTTGAGAAAACCCCATCTCCCCACCAAAGGTGGGGGGGGCTGAATTGTGTGGCAACAGGTGGGTAAGCCCCCCCTGCTGGGTGTGCTGGCCCCCATGATCCACAGCACCCCAACCCTGCCTGAACAATGGCCCTGGAGGGGCAGCATGGGTGAACAGGGAGCTGGTTGGAGCACTGTGAACAGGCGGGAAGTAGCGCTGCTGTAGGCTGTCGCCAAAGGCTTGACTGCTGCTCCCCTGCATTGGGGGCAGATCAGCATCCAGGCCCAAGCTGAATGCTGACCTGCACAGCACGTACATCAACATCAGCACCGGGTTGGTATTGTTGTTGCATGGAGATAGTTGTATAGACGCCAACAAAACAGTGACTGGAAAAAGGAAGCTCTTGTATGCAGATGGTAGCATTGCAAGCTGTATGCATACAAGACACCAGTTTGTTTCCAAGACAAAGGTAAGCAGGGGTGACACACGGCATGCTAGTTGCATGTGTGTCAGCCTTGCAAAGAGTCATGATGGTGTCCTGACGATCTGTCACTGAACAACCAAAGTACCTGTCATCAAAGCCATGAGTATGAAGCAGAGATAGCCAACTAGAAAACACCAGTTGGCTATCTCTGCATCAGCTGCCGTCTCACCTTTCAAACTCATTAGCACCTCTGCTGGAGTAAGGTATGTTGAAGGGCAGATCCAGGCTTGCAACTGCTGCCGCAGGGCCGCCCTGGACTGCCCTTGCCATTCCAGGCTGGCCAACCTCAAAAGGGCTCTGAAGCCGCCCTGCCCCATGCCTCGGATTCACACCCTAAAGAAGCACAAGCCTGTCACTAGGCAATGATGGAGAGAGACCATGTGAGAGAAGCCCTGCATCCACAGAAGACCCTATACCTACCCCATCTGCCACAGCAGCAGACCCTATACCTAACCCATCTGCCACAGCAGCAGACCCTATGCCTAAACCATCTGCCACAGCAGCAGACCCTATGCCTGACCCATCTGCCACAGCAGCAGACCCTATGCCTTGACCCATCTGCCACAGCAGCAGACCCTATACCTTACCCATCTGCCACAGCAGCAGACCCTAGATCTGCACTAGTGTGCCGTTGCAGGGTACAATAGGCAGATGCTTTGGAGGGGCCGCATCCTGGCAAATGGAAGAAGCCAGCACAATGGGAGCAACGCATTTGAAAATAAATGTGTCGATAAAGCTAAGGCTTTCCAGCTCGTGATGAGCTAGGTACATGCAGGACAAGTCTTGTCTATCCAGAGCAGCATGTCTTGTGCATCCCTGCAAGGCCTACAACGATAATCAAAGATGCAAAATCCATGGACAGAAGGGTTGTCCTGTTTACCCTGGCTGATCTTGGCCTCCTGATTGGCTCTGGTGGCACAGCTTCTTCTTCTCGTGACAACTCCTCCTGCTCTGCTGGGGAATTGTCATCACTGGAATCTGAATCCAGGTTGAACTGCTGCAGAGCCTTGCGTCTGGGAGGTTGGCGGCGCTGTGGCTGACTTATCTCCTGTGTCAAGCATAACATTTTGCTCTGGCATGCTGCAATGCAACAGCAAACATCCTGGAAGCACTGCATCAAGTTTGGATGGACCCTCCAGGACCATCCAAGTGTCATAGCTAAAGCAAAGGATGCTTCTCAACGCTTTGGGTGATGGCATGTGCATGCATGACATTTTACAGCATGAAGATGGCAGCAGAGTGCAGCCTGCCATCATGCCTTCATGCAAAATGGACAACGCATTTGCAATACCTGCTGCACATAGCCCATATCAAGCAAATTATATGCTGGTTAGGGTTCACGTTCACATCCAAAAGATGCCATGCCATGCTGTGAGAGCTGCACTAGGAATGGTTCCCACCTGTGGAGCTGTCGGACTGCTGATGGTTGCTCCAGAAGCAGAAGGAGGGCCTGAGACTACAGGCCGCTTTCTCTTCTTCTTCTGATCCTTGGGCATGACCTGCCGCTCATACCTGAAGCGCCTGCAAGCATAGGTGTTGCCTACTAAGAAGAGCAAGATGCAACAGACTAGACAAGAAGGTCCAGACTATCACTGCCAAGTGCCTCAAATAGCTGTCAGCTTGCAGCATGACAAGGCAAATGCATGCAGCCAAGAAGACAATGACACATATGGCACAATTGCAAAGGCTGGTGTGTGCTTGCCCAGTCTGATTTGAACCATATCAGCACACAGTGTTGCTGGTATGCTGACTGTCATGAAAGACCTCACAAAGGGCGCTGTTCAGAGCTGTACGCAACTCACGCAGCAGGGACAACACATATTTGATTTATGCATGCAATGAGTAAGTGAGTGGGTGAGTGAGTGAGTGAGTGAGTGAGTGAGTGAGTGAGTGAGTGAGTGAGTGAGTGAGTGAGTGAGTGAGTGAGTGAGTGAGTGAGTGAGTGAGTGAGTGAGCGAGCGAGTGAGCCAGTGATTGAGCGAATAAGGAAAAGCATAAAACAATGAATGCATGGCTGTAACCATGGCAGCTGGATGTGTAGCATTTGGCACCACTGATGCTTTCAATGAGGTGGGCCAAGAACTGACCATGCACGGCGAGAGTATAACAGAGGCTGTCAAAACACTGCAAGCAGCACAGGACCCGATTGAGAAGCAAGTTGATGAGCTGCTGTGTTGTAGTCAGCATCCTCAACAAGCAAATGATCCTGCCAAAAGCATTCAAGCAGCGTCAGATGTTGCAGGACACAGCTCTGTCAAGTCTTCACACACATTGTGTAACACCTACGAGGCAGGCAGGCCTCATAGGCAGAGCTGCTAAAGACACATGCTGCACCAAGTGGGTTGCAGTACTACACTGATGCATTGGATGAAGCTGCACACCGCATCTCCTGCAGCCAGTGCCAGGGCCTGCACTTTCTTGTGGGGCCACCCTCTCCCGTTCGTGAACCCCCATCATCTGAGTCATCAGGTGCATCCCTGAGATCCAGGTCCAGTTCCTCCCGCAGGCTTGCCAGCAGCTCATCACTAGGGTTCACCCAGTCATGATCACCTGTCAATACAGCATTCATTCAATAACGTGCAGTCTGGGGTGTGAAGCCAGTTGTAATTCATTAGACATCCTGGCTTGAAAACACAGGTGTACCTGTCAGTACATCATTCACGAAGTCTTGCACAATGAGCAAAATATGGTGGCACGACCACCACTTGTACAACACATGAGGCTGAGCAGTCTGCAGGCATCACGATGTGACATACCTGATAGTCACTGCGGCTATGCTCATGCATAAGGCTGCCATGCATGCAGCACCTGCGCTCTAGGATGCAATGCTGGTGAATGTATGAACATTTGGCATGTGTAAACAAACATGGACGGCAGCCAAGCTGCAGGCTTGAGCAGATATATGTCAGTCTGGCATGATGATGCCGGTCAAACATGCATGAACTATTTTTGCTTGCTTCAGCACAGTTCTTTAGGTGATGCACTCTGCAACTGAACCCAAGACGCTTTGTTCCACACACACAACTTCTGAAGTTTCGCATATGGCATTCACACAGCTTGCATGTTGGAGTTGGACCTGCACTTGGTGGCTCATCTGTTTCCTGCAGCTCAGAGGGCATGACTGATCCAGGTGGAGCAAAGCGTGAGGGCCCGAGGCGACTGGACCTGCGAGCTGATGGAGTCCCCAAAGGAGACTCAGGCACATCACTGTGCAACGCTGGGTCCCCAGACAATTGAGGACCAGACAGGGTGCCTGAAGCTAGGTGTGATGCTGCCTCAGAGCCTAGGGCTGCTGAGGACAGTCTTTGCTCGGAACCTATACTCCCTGCTGCGGCAGCAAATGGGCCAGACTCTTTATCTTCTGAGATCTGCTGTTCAGTCTCAGACTCAGCACCTCCAAAAGGCTGAGTGCCTCCAGGCTGAGCGTGAGTCTGAGATGGGCTGAGACCGAGACAGTGCAAGTCTACAGCTGCTCTAACATTCCCACGCTTGTTCATCTTATGCATATACAGGATGTAGCGCTTGGTGCAAGCTCTGTGGGTCAGGTCCAACAGCTGACTTCTGTCAGTGATTGCCTATGCAGCAAAAGGAGTATGCTGGGGGCTGTTCTGAACACATGTTTTGTCTGCATGATCCTGCAATGACACCTTGTGCAGCATGCAGTAGCAGCAGCAATGCATCAATGGTGTGCCAATAACAGCAGCTCTATGACATGACAAACAAAATCGCAGAGAGTGGCTTCCCAGCAACTTGCGTGTGTGCATCACACACAAGCAGACAGATCAACAGCAGATTCACTACTGTCTTATGCAGCACCACCATCTGATAGGAATTGCTATATGCAGCGCTGACAGAAGCAGCTGATGCAAGCAGGCCTACCAAGAAAGCATCAGTGCTGATGAAGTTCCAGAACTTGTTGGCCTGAGACAGGTATGTCTGGTCACGCTTTGTCAGTGGCCACTTGGCAGGCTCATACATGCTGATGTGGGCGTCCACCTCTGGCGGGCCTATTGGTTGCTTTGCAGCAGTCTTTGCCATAGTCAGGGCAATATTCCGCGGCGGCCGAGTTCAAGTGGATGCTGCAGAACAAGGCGTTGTACACTTGGCACTCTAGTCCCGTTAGATTCCAGCGGTGTTTGCAGTGTATGGTTGCAAAGCTAGGTGAGCCTCAGGAATGCCATGCGCGTCCGGGTACACTGGTCAGGCTTGTTCCGATACCTGCAGTACTTGAGTCTGGTCATCCGTATATATGGCTGACCTCTTGAAGGTCATAGTCACTTTATTAGATTGATTGCAGGACAATGTGGCAGTAACGCAGAAAAGACATGCTGGTCTTGTCGAAGCAGGCTCACAGATGCTCCTTCCGGGCAGCTAGCCAGCTCAGGTAGTGAGACAACCTACAATAAGTCTATGTGATGGCCTGTTCTTGTGCTTGTTGCTTTGTTGTGACTTGTGCTGCAGATGTTGTATCAGCCTCTGTATATTGTCTGGAGAGTGCTGCTTTGCAGCAACAAGTTGTGATCAATGTCAGCGCCTGAAATGGCACTATGCTCTGCAGGCAATGCTTTGCGTCCCGGGCTGAAGCCAATGGTCAACCTGGCGTGCAAGGTCTCACTGTCTGTTCTGGTCAATGTGGCTATAGCAGCATAGATGTTTCGCCATTGCAGCTGTATGCTCTTCTTCGTAGGGGCTGCCTCTGCCGTGCTGACAGCCAGCTGCAGAAGCGCGACCGCCTGGCCCCGGCTGTACTCATGGATGCCAACATATGCTAAAAACTCTTTCAGCCTTTTGCCCAACTCGCTGTCGGAGGTGCTTGCAGACTCTGCCGGTGCACTGAGCGCCGTTCGTGCAGCATGCTGCTGCTCGGCCATGCAGCAGCTAACCCCTAACAAACACGATGGCGGCTAGCCGTTTCCCTACGGTGGTTGACCATGTTCTGATGGTGAGGCATATCAATGTGGATGGGGAGTGAGCCTTAGACTTTCGTCTTACATGCAAACAACAGCTTTGGAGCTTACAGCTTTGCGAGCTTGAAATCGTCTCATAAACTCATGACGGCCACGCTGACGGCGTACGAACACGTCAATATAGCGTGAAGATGCAATAATGACTCAACAACTACTCCAACAAAATATGCTGTTGAGCAACGTGTACTCCTTGCAGCCTCTCGCGCGTTGTCATGTGTCTCGCACCTATCACGTGAGCTTTCAGATTTCAAATGCGTCACTGAATGTGACGTACCGTCAACTGTTCGTTATCGCTCGTAACCCACACGCAATGCTCGTAAACATCACTAAACATATATATATTTATACATGTGTAAATATGTATATATATATATATATATATATATTTGCGACAGTCGGATGAGCAAGGCACGTGCATGCAAGTTGGTTGAAGCAGAAGAGCCTGTAAGCATACTTCTGTCACATGTGGGCACCATGTGAATCAGATGAGTTTTTAGAGGGTACAAGGTGAACGGTGAAAGCCCAGCCTAAGGCTTTCAGACATCACACTGCAGCAGCCCTTTGATGAAAATGGTGTGCCTTGCAAGCATCAGCTGCCGCCATACTGTTGCATGCCTAGCAGGCAAGTAGGACAGACACCCTCACTGCATGGGCACACAGCAAGTGTGGCTTGACAGTGTACAGTTCGAGGCCTCAATACAGCTGGCCAATGCCACAACCCCAGGGTTGACACCCCTGGGACACAGCCAAAACATCTGCCACACATTTCCTTGTGACGTATAGCGCTATCTAGCTGCAGCCTTTCCCCAGCTGGGGTCTGGCTGCATAGAAAATGACCTATCAGACAGGACTAGAAACAAGAACAGCCATGCACTATCATTGTAAGCTGAATGCCTGCGTGCCTCAGCACATGCGCAATCATCATTTGAGCCGGCCATTTGGTCATCCTTACTATACAGTAATTATTGTATAGTAAGGATGACCAGCTACAGGGCTGCCTCTCTGGTAAGCAAATAAATCAATTCTGTACAGGTCATTCCATGGACACCGAGCTACTTGTTGACAGCCATTGAAGCACCTCAGGGATGCATCATATACACAGGCCAGACTGTCTGCTGGCCTGCCAGGCTGTGAGGCAACATGATCTGCATCATCTGTGCAGATCTGTGCCCAGTTCAGCCATCAGGATGCAGCTGCAGCTGGCGCATTAGCAAGACCAGTTGCATTTGCATGTGCAGTGAGTAAGTCCAGACAAGCCTGTGTGCTGTAGCACCACGACTGCTGCTGTCAAATCAACAATAAACAATGATAATATTTACGTTTTCCAGCTCATGATGAGCTAGGCACGTGCAGGACAACATTATTATTTATTACAATATTGTTATCAAATCAACAACATCAGTGTAATACTGATAAGACTATATGAGCTCACTTCAGGGCACAAAGGTAAAGATATAAACAGTAGGTGCATATGCAAGCAAATGTATAGTAATGCCTCCTCACAATGCATGCATAGCTGTGTATGCATTCAATATGCTGCTTGGGAAGAGGCAAGGCAGCAATGAGTGGTACCCCACTGCATAGCAGGAGGAGAGCTTTGCTGAATAGCAACAAGCAGGCTGTCCAGCAGGAGTTACTCAGAGTGAATTCAGTAATTGCTTACCTGTGGGCCACCATCTACACCACTGTCTGAGATAGCAACAAACTAGCACATGGCTGCTAGACAGCTCAAGGTGTAGCAGCTTGTGCAAACCAACATTTGGGGTCGAGTGAAACCCTGCAACATGCGCATCCACATTACAATCAGCAAGTGAGCAGTGACTTGACAAGTGCGCCTTAAAACTGCACTGCAGGCGTGGCACATCCCACTATGAGTACTCCCCTTAACATAATGTATGGTTATGCACATGAAGTATGGTCATGCACATGAAACTGGTCAGCAATTGCACTGCATGTACACCCAGATACAGCAGAAGTCAGCATCACACAAATTTAGGCCACACACCCCAGGTTACAGGAACAACACAAACTTTGTGAGCAGCAGTGCTGCTCTATAGAGGTGTATTACAGCATTCAGACAGAAAATTATGTTTGTCTGAATCATGGTCAGGATCATCAGTCGAGTCAGACAGGCCGCTTTTGTCCTGCACGTACCTTGCTCATCATGAGCAGGAAAGCATGCAAATTGTCATTGTCAACAGTCAGGTTGTCCAGCATCACAAAGTCACAATGACTGAGGCTGCAGCAACATTCACTTCTAAAGTGAGAGAGTCTGGCTTGCAGGTACAACACTCACAGACTCAAGTTCTGCCACGGTTCTGCTCTGCAAGCATATGTACTGATACTCAGCAGCGCCATTAAGCAAACTCTGTCCTTATTAGCCAGTCATTCAGCCCGTTTGTATGATGGCAGGTCTGACTGAGAATGCCATGATGATAATCACAAATTAGCTTTTGCTGCAGCAAGGCCAAAAGTCATGTGTTGCTTCTGCGGTGCTGTCTAGCTAGCGAGCTGACTATAGTGGACGATTTGAAGAAAGAGTACGGCTGTTGTCCACATGTTGAAGACTTCAGAAGCAGGCTTGCTGCAGCTGGCCATGACCTCTTGATTGCAGCCTTGCTACGTGGCTGTAGCGCTAGCAAGGCAGTCAACTGAGTCGCGCATGCTAGTGCAAAATGCACTTTCAAAAGCATGTTGAACTTGAGCTTGCAATGAACACCGTTCATGCTCAAGGAAGCTGTATAGCTGAATGTTAACTCCTGTACATTGCCTCTGTGCTGCCGCAGCAGGAGCTGCCTGACATGATCGCTGAAAGGCATGGACAGTTTGCTATACATGGCATGGTAGCGATGGAACTTGATCAACGAATGAGTTCACGCTCAAACTGTTAGAACCCCAAGGGAGCCTACAACTAGGGTACTGAGCAGCTTTGAGACAAGGTCGTTTACTGATCTGCAAATATGACAAATGCCACACCTGCGCCATAGATATATTCCGATTGCAGGTGGTCACATACGGTAAGGCAAGCCAAGTTGTGTGCAAGACGCGCAGCAAGCTTTCGCGACTACCAAGACTGAATTTTTACAGCTCAAATGGTAAGGTATTTGCAGGTCATGCAGTAATTGTCAAATTTGAAAACACGATACTGCAAGTCTTCATGCTCTTTTGACCTCATTGATGGTGCCCTGCAGACAAAAACAACTTTGCTCAGGCATCTTGTCACTCAATATGACTTCTGGGCACGCTATTGCTGCTCACCTTGGCTGAACCCTTAGCCTCCTTGTAGGTTCCCTTGATGGACCCCTTGGTGTCACGGATGGCGCTCTCTACGGAAGAGCCCTGAAATACCTTGTACAGGACAATACCACCGATGATGGCGCACAGCACGAATGCCAGCTGCAACAAGACAACCCAAATGTCTTAGGCATGCAGGCAAACTCATGTAGACCAGCATGGGCTTCGGCCGGTGGCAGTGCGGTGGCCTAGCCTTGCGTTCAGCCCAGGTCAACGTCAAGGGAACAATAAGACACCCTCAACAATACCTGGAATAGGGCGCCAATCATCTTATCAGAAGCCTTTATGCAAGACTGAAGAGAGCAGTGAGGTAGTGAAAGCTGGCAACCGAAGGTTTTCAAGAAATAGAGAAGCAATCAGCGTCGGTCTGGCTTCTTGCCTCGCCGAGCTGACGTTTGCAAATTCGTGACACCAGGCACGGGGATTAAGCCAATCCCCGTGCAATCGACTGAAGATTCAACTCGTTCTCTTCTGCACAGGTGAGCAACTCGCAGAGCTACTCGTTTTAACATCATCAGGCGAGGACTGTACGAGAGCGCGTCTTATCTTTGTTGACGCTTGCAGCCAGCCCTGTATATTCTCCGCAGCCAGAGGTACGGAGAGCTCAAAAATGACCTCCGACCTTCTGCAACATATGCGCTGCGTGTACCAGGCTCGATTGCTTGCAAGCGCTTCCTGTGATCTCGAGATCAGCACAGCACCATTGGAGCTGCAGGGAAGGCTCGATCACATTCGTCAGTTAGGTACGTGAGTTGCCGCAACTTAGGGTTTTCGGGCTCGCGTACTTCCTGTCTTGCGCGCACATCACGATCATATGCATCCTTAGTGGCTTGCACGTAACTAACTTGTGTGATCACGCCTGCCCTCAAGTTCCTGTGAATATGTGCTGATAAACGGATCAGATGATGGATGTCATGAACACCCGTGCAGGGCAGACTCACAACCTGACTCACCAAGCAGCCCAGGTGACTAAACTGGTGATGGAGGTATGCCTTGACCCCGCAATTGTGCCTCTTAATCATGCTGCTGCCTCGTAGTGCAAGCCAAAGCAGTCTCATCACACCTTATTGTTGGTGCAATCTCTTGCTGCAGACTCTACTCCCACAAGCACCAGGATCTCAAGATAGCAAGCAGGCCAAAGGTGTTCTGCTGGATCAAGTGAAGCAGGCTGTGTATGCAGCACAGCCAGCAGATGCGTCCTTGCTGGACTTGCTGTACAGTGTCTCACTTGAGCAGGTATACACCTCGGGACACCTATTTTGGAATGCAGCACACCTTCCGTCATTTCCACCTGCTGATTTGGCATGCTATTCGTTTTGTACATAAGGCGCAACTAGCTGAGATGCGGACTTTGCACCTTTTGGAACCCCAGCTAGCCTAAACATCTTATAAACTATACCATGGCCACGATGTTGCATGCATAGACAGCAAATGCTCCACAAAATATGCTTTACCTAGAGCGGCATTTGCAATGCTGATGACACAAGCCTCAATGGCTGCATAATGTATACCAGCACGGGAAGACTGACATTTGATACGTAGCTGATGTGCAGGCTGTCATGGTCAAGGCTCTGTACACAGATATCCTCAAGCATCATCTCCTGAACTCAGATGACTGCTTCACCATTCTTGAGGCAGCCTTGCAAGCTGGCATTCCATCCTTGTCAGACAGGGCTTTACATGTGGCGTGCGCAAACTTCAAGCATGTGCTGGTGTATAACAACAGCAGCTGGGCTACCTTGTCCAAAGACACAGTCTTGCTGATTCTGGGCAGCAACAACCTGCAGGTCAGCTTGACCACATGAGCAGCATGCGCAGACATGACTCATGAGGCTCCTTGCAAAGTGCAAGCATGTTGTATCAATCAATAATACATGTTCTTTTGGGAGCAACGTATGTTTGGGTATTGGCTGCAATAATACTGTAAGAAGGGTTTGAGGGTAGCAGCTGAGCTGAGCCAGGGAGCTGGTGACAGTAATGCTGCCTCATGCTTCCTACTGTCAGGAGATGCAAGCTTGCAATTTGATTTTAGAGTTGTTTCTGTGCTGCATTGTAAGGTCCACACCAACAGCAATAGGAGGGACAACAAGGTTGCCACGCTTTTGCCTCTCTTAGGTCTTGACGACAATTGTTTCATTAGGTGTGCACACACCGTTTTTGTCTTGAATGCAGGTTGCTCAAGAGCAGGAGGTCCTTGATGCTCTAGCATTGTGGGTCAAAGCATGCCCAGATGAGCGTCGCAGCTTGTTTGCTGATATGTTTGGTAAGTTCCCACCTTGAAATTGTGATCAGACATGGCAAAGCATCAAAACATCCTTACAGCCTGACACAGAGGAGATTATCACTTGTGAACTCCACACCCCAGCTGTTACAGAACAACATTGGCTGCAAGCATCTCTCAATTGCACACTCCCTTGTTGACCCATGCTTGCTTTTGCCTTGCTGATACACTTTGAACACAATGCTTCAGACTCTGCAGTATGCGATGAAAACACCAGCCCATCTCATAATGGCACACCAGCATGTCAGCATGTCAAATGCCATGCATGCATCCCCTACCATGCTGCCATGTACATGCCTGTCCACCAAACCCCAGTGCAACACAGTCGTGTTGGTCTTTGCATCATAACGAGATCCTGAGTGCTGTACTGAGTGATGCTTGCATGGTGCAGTGCAGGCTGTGCGGCTGCATGAGATGGCTTACGGTGAACTGCGATTGATGGACGGACACCCCCTGGTATGCTCGCCTCACCTGCCTTGACTGCCTTCTTGTTGCACACTGTGCATCAACACAGTGTGTTGACGCATGCATGAAGCCCCCAGCTTGTCAGCTGTGTCATGAATATGTGGTATTTGCACTGCAGAAAGGCCCCAGTCCGCAAGCACAGCTCAGGTGATGGGCTTAGTGTACAAAATTACTGCACACCACCAAGACTACTGTGCACTACTGTATGTGCAGCTTGACCGCGTTGCCGCCCATGCAGGAGTAGAACATGCATGACATCTGTGATACTAGATGCAGCTGATCTTAGTTTGAGCATGCTGCATGCAGGTGTCAGAGTACCCGAAGGCTCTCATGCAAGTGGCACATGCTTTGCTGGCATGGCATATGCAGAAGCCTAAAACGCATCACAGGGACCAGCCAAGAGCCAGGATGGCCTGGCAAACACAGTCAGCCCACCAGCAAACCACCAACTCTGCTGTAGACAAGGTGCAGAGCCCCACAGAGTTACAGATTGCTGCAGATGGCAATCAAAGTTGCATGGCTCAGGGGGATGTTTCAGCAGGTCCATCCATGCAGTTTCTGGCACCTCAGCCCTCACTAGGTCACAGCCCCAGAACTCAGCGGTTGGATGAACAGCATGATCGATCAGAGCCAGTGCAACAGCAGGATTATCCTCAGCAGCTCAGTCACCAAAGTGGATTGCATCAGCTGTCTCAACATGAGTGTGACAGGCGGCAGAGCCAGGAGCATGAGTCTGAGGATTATATCGAACTGAGCTGCTCACTGGATGATGAAATTGAGTCTTGGAGGCTTGATCTAGACTGTTCAGCTATGTCACGGCTGCGCTCAGCATGGGTCAACAGTGCAGCGTGTACAACCCATGATAAAGCACCAGAGGCTATCACAGAAATTCTCATGGCCAGCGCTGACCTGCCCAGAATGCCATCACTGACTGTCAGGACTGGCTATGCACAGCAAGCAGGCAACTATGCCTCGCGCTCATTGTTAGACCAGGAAATGGCCGTTTCACCATCAGCTCAGCCGGCAAAGAAGAAGCAGGCTAAGCCCTCCAGCACGCGGTGTCTCAAATTTTGATGCCTGGCAAGCAGAAGTGGTCCCCTACTAGGCTACTAGGCTAGGCCTGTGCTGCCAGAAGACACCGCCACATTCACATGCAACCTTGTATTTTAGTGTCTAATCATTACATGCCAATTGTCAGCTGATCAGCTTCATAAAGATTGCCCTGTTGATCAGTAGCCAGTGCTTGCAGCATGTGTTCCAGTTGCAGGGTTATGCTTCTTTTTACTCAGTCTCGTGCAAAGTGCTCGCAGCTACTCTTGTGCTGTGCTGTAAGAAGTGCCACAAATCAAACTGCAAATAGACAGTCGGGTTGAAAGCCCTTTTGCTCCGAAACCATCCCATTAAGCTTTGACTGTGTTTGTGATTACACCACTTCGACATGCACAGCTCAAAGAACACGTTGACTGCTGAGTAGACTGCAACAACAGTGCGGTATGTTGTTATAGCACTCACATCCCATACTTATTATGGTGTATCACGGGCCATGACTGTAACTACACACACAAGCCTTAAGGTGCTGCTGCAGCAGCAGGTCAATTTGCCAACAGTCTGCGCAGAATTGATCTGTACAGGGCCAGAGCTATCCTCCACATGACATGAGAAGCACCCAGCTCCCGAGCCCGGAGATCGGTTCGGTCGAGCAGCCAGTCCCATGGCGCATAAGTTAAAACTTCAAAGCTGCAGGCCAAAAACCATTGGTGCGGCTGCCATGCTTGCAAACACTAATGCATATGCATGCATGTGCACTTCTCTTCGGCATCTGACATAAGTGCGGATTGCGGTCTACCATCTGCAGTCCTTTAGGCTTGTGGAAAGAAGACGAAGCCCACGGAATTGAAGGAACTGCAGCAGAACCCACGCAAAGGTTCACGTGGTCTGTTTTTGCCTGAGATTTCATCGGATTTCTCGCCTGCCATCTTCACGTCTTCCCGGAAAATCATAGGTTTATCGGCTCAAGCCCGTGCAGAGAAGCTGTCGAAACCGCGTTGGGGATATTTTGTGATAAAGATCCCTTCGAAACAGATCCGCACGCACAAGTGACCTTGTCTGCCCAGCAGTTTGTACGGCTGTTGCCTGTCGACCGCTTGCGACCATGGGTCCCCTTGTGGCTTTGTTGTTAATCTGTGCGCTTAGCGCTGGGCTGCAGTCGACAACGGCTGCAGGCACTCGAAAGCTACAACAGTCAAACGGCCCGGCAAACATCTACGGCAACGCAGCTTCGGCGACCACCGCTGACTTGGTGAATGACCCGGCAGGCCGTGCACGTCTGCTGGTGAGCGCTCACTTAAGTGCTGCAGCTTGTCGCTTGGGCTTCTCAATGCGCAAGTAAAATTCTTCGTTACTAGCGGCCTCAAGAACGATAAACATTGCCCTGCATCTGTCTGCATTTGCACAACGTTGTCAACACCATACGCATGCGCATGCGCAGCTATAGCATGCTAACAACGGTACCGGTGTGGGTGTGGCTGTGGCTCGCCGCGGCCGGCCGGCCAAAGCAAGCTTTTGTGTGTACTGCAGGCTCGATTGGGCAACCCTGTAGCTTACACCGGATCGTACCCTTTGTACGTGGGACCAGGCCAGTATGACGTCGACCCGACTGTGGATCCTGCAGTGGTGTCACCCATCAACGGTGGTAAACGGACGGTGCAATGTGTCCTTTGTAACGTCCGTGTTCATAATACAGATTGCATCTCGTGAATGTGTCATTTAGCCCTCACATCTTTGACTGACTGTTGTGCTGGTGTGACAGGGCCTCCAGCCGCTCAAGCTGGTAGCTGGCAAGTAGTGGGCAACTCGGGAGCAGTTGCCCTTCAGGCTCTGCCTTTCACCAACGGCCTTGTGCTCTTCCTTGCTAGACCCCTGAATGAAAATGGGGGCGGAGATGCTTCTTTGACCAACCTCCTGACAGTAAGTACAGCAGTAACATGTTGAGTAACATGCTAGCGCTGCCAAAGCTTGACATCACACATGACACCCAAGTGCACATCTCCAACTCTGGCATAATGCTCATACAAGTCTGCAGCCAGCTGCTGCCTTCTTGACTACAGTATGTCAGCTTCAAGTTGCCATCAGCACCCATTGTAAATCTAAACGCAATCCTGAAATCATGAACCTGCTGTGCACATGAATCTGCCTGGCAGACTGTGAGATACATTGTACATACCACATGCCTACACATGCCACGGCATCATTTGCATGCAGGTGGATGGTGGCACACAGAGTGAGGTGGCTGCCATCTACAACACATCAAGTAACACCTTCACACCATACCATGTGCCTCAATTGGCTGAAGCTGCCGGGCATGTTTTGCTACCTGATGGTCGTGGTCTCATCATTGGAGGTGTGCTTCTTGTTCATGGCATGCTTTTCTGACGCCTCGTGCTGCTCGTCTCAACGAAAGTGATCTTCTTGTGTACATGAGGCTCGCCTGCAGATGCTACCTTTGCATCAAAGAGCAGAAGCATCCTTACAGTGCATGCAAGTAGCCAGTACACCTGTGCGTCACTGTGCACTCTGGCAGCATGCAGTACTGCTGTCATGCCTGTACCGTCTTACTGCCAGTGGGTGACCCATCATGTGGGTCATCATGCCACGACCAATGCTCTCATTTGATGTGTGTGCCGTATGCACATACAGGCAACAACATCAACCTGAATGGAGACTTCCTGCAATCTGGTGCCCAAGCAATCCGCATTGTGGACCCAACCAACCTCAACTACACATTGATTGGTCAATTGGACAGAACTCGTGTGGGTGTCACCCTGACAACACTTGGAGATGGTAACATCCTAATCATGGGAGGCAATCAGCAGGTGACACTGCTTGCTAGTCAAATTGTGAATGCTAGTCACTTTGTCCCCCTGTCTTCAGCTTCATGGGATGTCCCCACCGATGCATGACTTGTCAAAGTCACAGATGTGTTGATGCTGACAGCAATCCTGCAATTACCTTAGAGTACAAAGCACCTTGCATTGTGGCCGTTGCTGCACATCACATAGGGCAGGGTTCGCAACGAAAGTGAATCCCTGTGCTCACATGACTCATTCCTGACAACACCTCCACTTGTGTCTACAGGAAGTGGGTGCATTTGCTGCTGACCCTCAACCCACTTCCACCACCCACACACCCCCCACCTGCAGCCCCAACCTGGGAGGCTCAGTTGCCGACCCTGACTATGACAACCCAAGCTTCAGCATCTTCAACACTGGGAACTACAGCCAGAGTCCCTCACTCACCCTGGCCCTGCTGCTGGAAGCATGGCCTGTCAACTCCTACCCTTACGTGGTCCAGCTGCCCTCCGGCTCAGTCTTTGTTGCTGCAGGTCCTTCTCTTGTTCTGGCCACGCATCTGTGTCTGTCTGTATGTGTGTCTGTATGTGTGTCTGTCTGTTTGTATGTTTGTGTCATATCTCTGTGCCCCTGTGCATCTGTCCGACTGGCGCGCTGGACAGATCGCTCTGCAGGGTTGTGATTTGATGCTGCACTGCTCCTTTTCTTGCCTTCAATTTGGCACAGAGTTTCAGGCACGTACAGAGATGGACACCCTGTGACTGCTTGCTGCCTGCCTGCTTCTATGCCTGCCAAATTGTCTGTCTTTCTAGGCAGCTGCCCTGGTCATCAGTTGTCTGTGTGCATGTTTGAACTGCTCACTGCGGGGTATGATAATGTGCAGGTGATATCATGGGTGCTCTATACTTCACTGCCGATGGTGCATCAAACGACAACTCAATTGGAGACCTCCCAAATGTGCCAGTACCTATCAGCTACCCTCAGTATGGAGGCTTCACCTTGCTGCCCCTGGAGGGGCCAAACTACACTCAACAGGTGCACCCCTTGTTGTCCCCTGTGATCAGGCTCGATGCTGTAGTAGTTGTAGCTGTGGATATTGAGAGCCAAGTGTAACTGTGCATCAAATTGATGTGCGTGCGTCTGTGCGCCTGTGCGTCTTCGTCTGTGTGTCTGTCTGTGGCATCTGCTGTGACACTGCTTCTTTAGGAGTGCACAAAAAGTGCTATGTTACTTTGGCCATGCTTGAGACAGGCATGTGCAGGCATGCCTGTCAAGTAGCCCTGCTGAGGTTTTGGGCGAACTGTCACACTTCATGATTATGCAGTTCATGCACCGTGCAAACCTGCAGACTGCAGCTTCTATGAATGCCAGCACCACCTGCAGGGTGTCAGATTACACATTCTGAAGTATCAAAGCTACAACTGTCACCATGTACAATGCTCTGCTTCATGGGTGTGCATGCGTATAGTCACTACCTGACGTCTCTGTCAAAACGCCCCTGCCATGCTTCAACACTGGTGCCATCTGCCACTTGTGATGAAGCTGTTGCCTGATGTATGCAGGTCTTGTTTGCTGGGGGTGCAGGGGAGGCCTGCTCAGGCTCCTCCACCCCAGCCAGCAACACCTCATACCTCATCGATGTTACCCCTGGCGCAGACCACAGCCTTGTCCCAGAGCAGATGGCATTCCCTAGAGTGGTAAGCACCAGGCCGCAAAGTGATGCTTTAATCACACTGTAGCCGTTTGCTCTTTGCTTGAATGCTGTGGCATGAAGAGTGCTCGGGAGTCCCGTGATGTGAATTGTCACGCACTCTTCACAAGAGGGGCCCCTCAACAGCTGTGAACATTTTTTAGGGAAAATAAGGTCATAAATATCTGCTTTCCTGTATGTTTGCCATTGAGACTGCTGCCTTTGCTGACAGATTTGACCTTGCTATGCAAGTACTGCAGTCAGCTGACGTGAAACGTTTGTGCTCAGTGTTCTGCTGTTTTTCAGGGACCTCATTTCAAAGCATTGCATATTCATCGCTGCAAAGTGCCTCAGGGTAGGCAACATTGCCTCCAGTCAAAGCCCCATGGGCAGCTTAACTGGAGAAACGCTGTGTTCAATTTGTTGATGTATGCTGCAGATGGGTGACTTGACATTGCTGCCTGATGGTACCGCATTCCTCTGCAATGGTGCTCAAATTGGTATGACCCTATACCTCATTACAGTCGCATATTGTAGCTTATGTGCCATAGAGTCAGTATCACATCAGTAAGGCATCAATATATGACATTGGCTGTGGAGCCTTTCAGCCTTTCACTGTCCTGCCATTCAACACCTACCACATACCTGCCTTCTTGTTTTGTGCCTTCTTGTTTTGTGCCTGTCTTGCCTCTCTACTGCATGCCTTGCTGACAACTGCCTTGCGGGGCCATTCACTGAGACGTGTCGAGCTGTTTCTTTATGAGCAGACACACTACCATCTGAAGGCGCAACAAGCATGATATTTGCCTCTCCCACTGAAGGTTTGGTACGCACCATCTGCAGGTATTGCTGGTGGAGCTGGACCAAATCACTCCCTAGCAGACTCTGGAACTACTGTGGCAGAGATCTACAATGTGTCTCAGCCCGTGGGTCAACGCTGGAGCACAGTTGCAGACAGCCAGATTCAGCGCCTCTACCATTCTGTTGCTTTCCTTACTCCAAACGCAACGGTGAGCCCCTGTTGATGTGTTATTGTATCACCCCTGCCCCCCATGTTCAACACTCCCCCTCTTCCACACCCGACATGCATGGGTCAACTGCATGTCTAGTCACAGCTGTTGTTTGTCACCTGGGCCATGACTATGGCTGCTGTTCTGCACTCAACATGGTCAATGTAATGTGGATATTTAGGGACTGTTTTCAGGTTTGTGACATTTGACTGGGTCCTGACTCTTTATTGTGTAGGTGCTGGTGAGTGGCAGTGAGACTACTGGAGAGCACAGAGTACAGATCTGGACACCAGGCTACCTACAGAACGGCAGCCCACGCCCAGTCATCACTTCAGCACCAGCAGTCATCACTTACGGCCAGAACTTCACAATCCAGTATTCAGGTGTCCCAAGCGTCGACCGTGTTGTCCTGAATCGCGTGACTGGCTCAACAGACAGCAACCACATGGACCAGCGTCAGGTGGTCTTGACTGGGGCTTCAAGTGCTGGATCCATCGCCGCCAACTCACCACCAAACAGTAACATTGCCCCTCCCGGGCAGTACATGCTGTTTGTACTGTCCAATGGCGTGCCCAGTGTTGCTGAGTATGTGTCTGTGCAGCTGTCACTGCCTTCTCCAGGCACTAGCACAGCAGGCTAGTAGAACCACCAGTGAGATGGAGTGCTACAGGACATGGTCATGATATTGTTCAGGCGCTCATGATCACCCTTGGGTTCATGATCATGCTTGGCTTCAAGCTGGTACTGCAGCGCTACAGAAAGTGCATGTATTTTCTGTGCTGCATGTTGATAGACAGACAATGTTGAGCTGAGTAAACGCAGATGTTGTTGCGTGAGAATAGCAATTGCAGGAGTTAAGAGTTGTGCAGTGGTGAGATACCTCATTATGTTGTCGAACATGTTGCACGCAGCAGCAGCAGCCTGATGATTGTACAGGCATATCGTTGCGCCATTCAATTGCAGCTGTCCTAGCTTGGTTCTTGCACTCTGATTGGAGAGTGTCTACCTCTCAAGATTGTAAATACTTTGTAGCTTCAGCTAGCGTGCGCTCACTACATTGCTGCACTTGCTGTCCTGGCTGTAACCCAGGATTTCACAAGTACTCAGCCTGTCATTTTTGAGCATTGTCGTGCGTGCATGTTTACATGCATTGATATGGTACATGCATTGATATGGTACGTGTCCATTATGTTGCAAGCACACACAGGCATCAGCGAGCGTTACATCAGGGTTCGGGTTACCCTACGCAGGGTTCGGGTTACCCTACGCCATTTCGGCAAGTTGAGTCCCATACGCTGTCGGAAGCGCAGTTCATTTCAGTCTTCGTTGGCTGAAGATTAGCACTCATATAAGCTGTCATGTGGAGGTGAGTCAATGACAGAAGAAGGCGCCCCGAGTCGCCTGCTGCAGCTGCAGCGAGCGATCGCTAAGGCGAGCACCGCCAGGCTGCCGTCGGAAGGAGATTTTTATGTGAGCATCCGATTGCCCTTGTATTTCTGCATTGCTGCGATCGACGTGACAACACAGGTCTCTTTCACCCGGATTTGCGAGGCGTTGCGGGCAAATCGGCTGAGGCGTTACACTTCACGCTTAGAGCGTCCCCTTTGACTTTGCAGTATTACAACAGCTTCAAGAGCTTCAAAGAGCCGATTCAAGGATGTTTGAAGAGCATCACATCCATACTGCAGAAGCTACCGGTGTGCCTTGCAAGCTGTTGATGTGACGTCATGTCTTGAAACTTTGTACAACCCCACAGAACACAGCTAGCCATGTGGCAATATCATGACGTGATGCACAACAACAATGGTCAATGAGGAAGCTTGCCAACTTAGCCTAACGCACACCTGTTGTACCATACGTTTCTCTTGTATCTGGGCAAGCATCCCTCTTTGGCAGACCGCGGGCATTCTTGCATCTTTGCATCAACACTGCCTTCAACAGCGCTAAGGTTGCGAGACTCAAGTCTTACATCAGCAACTTTTGCAAACAGACAGAAATGACTGTCGCAGGGAGCTAGTACCGACCTTGAGGAGGCATTTCAAGACAAAGACGATGCATTTGAGTGTGTCACAGCCCTGCTGGATGACACATTGGAGCAGGCAGATGCTGCAGTTGATGCAGCAAAGAAAGCTCTCAAGCAAGGAGACATTGGAGCCACTAGCCAGGTGGCACTTCAGTATACTTACTGTTTTCCACATACAAGTTTAAGCAACAGTAATGTGGTCTGAGAAAAGCAGCATAATGTGTGTTATATTGATTGCCTGCAGCAGCTGATGTCAGAGATGTTGCACAATATCATCAGCTGCTTGTGATCACAACTGCCATAATCATCATCATCACAGAGGACTTGCTGGCTGTGTGTACCCCATATCATATGAGGCATCTGTCACCAACTGCCACATGTGAGCAATGCATACGCTGTTTTGCACCGCTGCATCTAAGAGCGCAGAAGCAGATCTCTAAACTGCAAGCCATATTTTGTTGAGAGCTGGATCAGCAGCCTTCTTGATAGCTTCCTCATTTACATCATCTATGCTGTAGGTGGATGGTGTTTTAGAAGCATCCACTGTTGCCAGAGAATCTGCACATGCCAAGAAGCACAAGGGATCCCCAAAGGATGCTAGAAGCTTCTTTGCACAGCAGTCCGGGAGCACAGACAGACCTCAGGACAGATTCCAGGACGCTGTGGACAACAGCAACAGTCCCTTTGTGCACAGTTTTGAGCATGTGCGCCACTTGGCGGTGCGACTTTGACACCAAAATTACAATGCAATGGCTTTTTGTTAAACAGTCTGCGGCCGTGTGACAACAGACAGATGCACTCAGTGCATGAGCATCTGCATCATTGTTTGTTTTTGAAATGCATGTATGCACACAAGCAGAGTCTTGTGCATCACAGAAAGAGAGTCTTGTGCATCACAGAAAGAGAGTCTTGTGCATCACACCGGTCAACAACCTACCATCTCTATGTTGATGTGCTTGAGCATGCTCTGCTGAACAAACAAGCTGTGCACGTGCTGTCTGCATGCTCTTGCATTGTTGTGCCATAGCCCCATGCCGTCATCATGTCATGTGACCCCCAGGCTCAATCAGCACTTGCAGCACATCAGTATGGCCAGGAATGTCACTGAACTTGCCTTACTCACAAGGCTCTTGATTTGGCAGGGTCTGGACTATACACTGCCCGCTCAGCAGACTGTAAAGCAGAGCAAGTTGGACGCTCATGCACAGAAGCTGAACTCAGGGGCTCTGGCAACCCCACCCACCCCACACCACCCCCTTGGGCCCCTCCTGGCAGACCTGCATTACACCCGTGATCAGTTACGGTTGACCCCACCCCAAGCCCCCAGGGTGCACCCCGCTTGTCTCTTGCCATGTGCAGAATGTTCAACGTGCTGACAGAAACATTGCGGTGACAGTGTGCTGACAAGTGTATGAGTATCTTTGGGAACAGCTGTATTTCGGCATTAGTCATGCAATTATGTCTTGTTTTGACCACCTGCCCAATTGTACAGCATGCATTCATGTCCTCTTGCTATGATGTGAGTGGTAGAGGTATTTTTACATCAATACCTTTGTACTGCATGTCACATTGGAGCATGCATGCACCAAAATTGCACTGACGGAAATTATACGGGAATATTCTCGGACTGAGTACACAGTGGGCATTCTGTCGACAAACCTGTCTCCGCATCACAAAAGCATCCCACCATGTTGACAATATTGTGTATGTCAGTGAGCTTCACAGCCTGTGTCTGATACTCTGCTCATACACTGCTACACCTGAAAGGCTTGGTGCAATGTTTGCTAGTGCGCTGTAGGCTGCAGCACATGATATGTCACTTACAATGTTGGCAATATCCCAAACACTTGGTATCTACCTGACTCAAGCCTTTGCCTGCAGGAGTTGGAGGAGACGCCTCTGACCTTTGTAGACACACTCCAAACTCTGCAGTCAATGGTGCAGCATTTAGGCACAGCAAAAGAGGTTGCCGTGGACTTGGAGCATCATCACTACCGCAGCTTTCAGGGCTTCACCTGCCTGATGCAGCTGTCTACCAGGCAGGAAGACTTCATTGTGGACACCTTGGCCCTGAGGGCAGACCTGGGGGCTGCCCTTACCCCTATCTTTGCTGACCCCAAGGTCAGGGAAAGCTTGCTGTTGTCACAGGCTGTCTGTGTATGTGATGTGGTCTGTCACTTGTGGCATGCATACACAGCGTGGACATGGTTCATGGCCATTGCATCAGCACATGCCCTGTGAACGGTTCTTCTCCATCTGTTGTCAAAAGCACTGCGCATTTAGAGAGGGCCAGGTCTTCATTCCACAATGTGAGTGTTCATTTTGACAATTCAAAGCCGAAAGTCTAGATTTGACACAACCAAACTTACACTTCATGGCTGCTCTGCTTTGTCTGCCTTCAACCTCTGGCTCTTGAACCTTGAATCTTCAGCCTTGAATCTTCAGCAAGGTGCTGACGAGTGCGCTCTCACGACATCTGGCTCAGAGCTTCAGCCTTGAAATTTCAACAAAGTGCTGCTGAGCACACTCTCTCAACATTGCATACCACAGCAGCACAGCATGACAAGCTGAGGGCGCAGCCATGACACTCCCAGCTGACAGGTGGCAGCATGTGTGCAGATTGTGAAGGTGCTGCATGGTGCTGACAAGGACATCCACTGGCTGCAGCGAGACTTTGGCATATATATGGCCAACATGTTTGACACTGGTCAAGCTTCCAGGGCTCTGGAGTATTCAGGACATGGGCTAGGCTACCTGCTACACCACTTTTGCCAAGTCAAGGTGAGCCTACTGCCCTGCCCTGCCCTGCCCTGCCCTGCCCTGCCCTGCCCTGCCCTGCCCTGCCCTGCCCTGCCCTGCCCTGCCCTGCCCTGCCAATCTCTGCCGTGTGTATCCTCCTCCCCCGCCCCCCATCACTCCCTATCGCATGCCCTCAACAAATTTACAAGCTTTGCTGCCAACGCTTCCTGCTGATGTTCCATCTGTTTCTACCGCACAAGCGTAATCAGCGTTGTGGTTGCTGATGTCGCTGTCTGATTATGCAGACTGATAAGAAGTATCAGCTGGCTGACTGGCGGGTGCGGCCCCTTCCTGAAGAGCTGATGCTGTATGCCCGCATGGACACCCACTACCTGCTCTACATCTATGATTGCCTCAAGGTATGCCATTTGGGCTTGTCTTCTTCGCAAGGCCATACATATCATGCACCGGCCTTGCAGTTTTGTTTGCCATGCATGATTGAGAGGTGCAAGTGATTTTACCATGCGCACCCACAGTGTGCAATTTATGCAGGCATGCAGGGATGCACTGTTTGTTTTAGATAGGCCAATCGTCATGAATCAAAAGCATTGCTACAAAGGGTGTTGGACATGATTGCAGAACAGAATTTCGCAAGTGTCTTGCTGCAACAGAGTATGATGTGCTGATCCATGAGCTCCAACGGGTGATGCCCCCCCTCCCCCCACCCCCAGCCACTTTTGCCCTTGATTTGCCTGCTTTTGAAAAGGCAAATCTACAGGTGCGAGTCACTTCCGACTCTAGTGTTTGAAGGCACAGCCAAGACAACCTTCTCTTTCCTGCAGGCTGAATTGATCACTCTGGGGACTAAGGTCCCAGCAGCCATGACAGTCGCTCTACCCCCCACCACCCCCCCTGGGGCCCTGGGGGTCACCCTGGAGCGGTCAAAGCAGCTTTGCCTTCAGATGTATGAGAAGGAGCTGTTTGCTGAGACCAGCTATGAGAATGTGATGAGTCAGTTGGTGTGCACACCTGAGCAGCTGGCTGTCTTTGCTGGTCAGTTCCTGCCTGCTTGCCTGAACCTTGAGCAGAATTCGGTCAACCTTGTCTTGGCTGTGCTTTCAGGCTGACAGTCTCAGTGCTCTGCATCTGTTGACCTGTGCAAGCATGTCAACTCACCTCTTATTTGGATTATTAGAAAAACATGCTATTTGAAAGCAAATGCATGTGTATTTCAGATCCAAGCAAGAGGTGCCAGCAACACTGAGGTAGTCAACAGGCCCAGCTGTTGAGAATGCCTGGCTGCAGCAGAATTTGGGAATCAGGCATTGTACGCCCTTGCAGCAGCCTGTGCATGTCAAGCTGCATCACCTTTTTGCCATGATTGCATGACAGCTCACATGCCACCCATGGCTGAGGCTGCATCTGACATTGCTGCAGGCTTGTATGCTTGGAGGGACAGGATGGCTCGTGCAGAAGATGAGAGCACTGGCTATGTTCTCTCCAGGAACCTGCTCCAGAAGCTGGCCATGCAGATGCCCACCTCTGCCAGCAAGGTCAAGAGCTTCTGCAATACCAGGTCAGTTGTCACCGCATTAGTCACCAGCGTTAGTCATCAGCGTTAGTCACTAGCAATATACCTAGGTTCACTTGGCCACCTGCTGTTGCTGCCTCCGTCCGTTTTTTTTTGCTGCTCCCTTATTGTGCTACATGCTGGTTTTTCATTATCACTTCATGGCTGCCCTGTGGCTGCAGTGTGTAAAACCATGTGTTGATGCGCTTTTCACTATTGTGCTGGCCTGCCTCTGTTGCCAATTGGGGCAACAGCTGTTGCTATTCTGTGGCCCCTTCTCAGCAGCTGCCCACTGCCCCACTGCAGTACTACATGTTGCCTTTCGCCATGCTTTGTCCCTCTCCCTTTGACTGGCCACTGCCCTGCAGGTCAGCTCCCCTGGTTCTCAAGCACTCCACTGAAGTGGCACAAGTCATTGTTGCCTCCAAGCAGCAAGCCCACCTCTTTGCTCGCAAGGCGCCCAGCTTCACAGCAGCAGCTCATGACAGCAAGACTGACCTGCCCGCTCAAGCTGCTGGCATGACAAGCCAAGGAGTCACTGCTGTCAAGCCAGCTTCTTCACAGCAACAGAAAGAAGCTGAGGTGGAAGTGCCCCAAGACACAGCAATCCCAGACCTGTCCACAAGTCCTGCAATCCAATCCCCAGCTATGGTAGTACCATCCCCAGCAACAGCAGCAGTAGCACAACCGTCTCCTATCAAGCCTAGGGTGCTGAAGCCAATCACAATGGCAAGGGCCTCTTCAGCAATCTTGGGACAGCCCAAGCGCCCTGCCCTAGCTCAGCCCTCATCCCTTGTGCAAGCTGCCACCACCACAGGGGAAGCTGCCAACGCAGCTGATCCCATACTGCAGTCTGCACCAACTCTTGAGCCATTACAGCCGTATGACAGTGTCACTGCTGCTGATCATGCAAGCGCAGGGAGTGTGCCTGTGATAACAACAGGTGCCACAGCAGCTGCAGCAGCAGCTACCAGTGCAGCTTCGCCTTCTATGCCGGCTGTAGAGAAGCCAGCAGTGTCAGGGTCAATGAGTCAGAAGCCATCTGCCATGGGTTCTGCCTTTGCAAAGCAGTCTAGGCCCATGCCTCAGATCAGGGCTGCCAGCAGCACAATGTTCGGCAATATGCCAACAGTCGCCCTAGGCCAAGTCCACAAGGGCCCTGAGGCTCAAACAGCCCTACTTGAAAGGGCAGGCCCGGACCAGGCACCTGATTTGGCTGCTGTCAATCGCCTCAGGGCTCAGTTTACTTTGCCTTTTGCCACAGCTCCTGCTGAAGGGCCAACGCCCTCTGCAACAGCTGGCAAAAGGCAACAGCCTGAAGGGCAGCAGCCTGCTGACCAAGGCACCCCTGGGCAGGAGTCAGCCACCACTGGTGAGGGCATCAGGGCTGTTGTAGATGCCCTGCAGGCTGAAGCACCCTCTGAAGCAACAGTTGCTCAGCAAAGCAATAAGAGACATAAAGGTAGATGCTGCAGCTGTGGCATGCCAAAATTATAGTCACCCCACCACACCCCCCCACCCCCCCTTCCCAAACCCTTCCCTCTGCACCTCTGTACTTTTGAACATCATGTCTTTTGTGCTGTATTAGGTAGCTGTGTTTCTCATGCTTCCTAGTAGACAGGAAGGAGTGGCGTATGATGTCAGCCAGTCATCTCCCTTGTACATGTTTGCCTTCTCGTGCTATAGCTGCCACAGCCACTGTGCTGTGAGTCTTGCAAGCATGGGGCAGGTGCGTGCTGGCACAGTCACATGCGGAAACGCAAAGCTTGAACAACTTGTTGATCTTTGTTACTATCTTCTTTGCATGAATGATTATGACACAAAGGCTTGCAGGCCCTATCAAGATGATAAATTTTACATGACAGTTTCTTTTGTGCATAGGATCTGATGAGGACGCTTGGCACAATCAAGACTTTCTGCCATTGCCCATGTCAGAGTCTTACAAGCTGCCAAGTCGCAAGAAACGCAGTCAGCCTGAAGACCCACAACACCGCCAAAACATGCTGTCACATGACAAGCCCGGCCGCTGGGCGCATGACAAGCATGACCAGGATGATCAAGGAGATCATCCTGCAGGATCCGCTGCGAATCCTGATCTTAGAGGGCGGTCTGGCCATGTTGAGAGGGCAATGAAGGATACTGGGCTGAACTCCTCTGCTAGTGAAGAAGAGGAGGAGCAAAATCCGGAAGAGCAGCAGACAAGGAAGAAAAGGAAGAATGGGAGCAGCAGCAGTGGTCAAAAGCCTGCTCAGCAGAAGCAGCGCTCGTCTAGTGGTAATCCTTTTGGGGCGCTTCTGAGGCAGAAGGATCAGGATCAGGATCAGACCCAAGGAAACCATGCCAGGTCAGCTCTAATGCTGTCTGTCACAACCATTGTGCACCTGTGACATGCATGTGACAAAACTACATGTGAACAGGCTATGTGGTCCAGAAGCCAGCCCTGACATACACCTCCATGCAGACATGTCCACAAAGCTATATCAAGTAAATTTAGCATGTGCTGAAGCTGAGTTCTGCTGACAGGGATTTGTCTGAGGGCAAAGCTGCAAGTGGTGATGCACCAGGTTATGAGGGCAGAGGGCATGCAGAGATGCAGCCATTTGACTATGCAGCAGCCAGGGCACAAGCCCCAGGGCTAGAGCTAGGGCTGAATGGGGCTGGTTCACGGGGTGGTAGGAGGGGCAGGGGGCGCGGCAGAGGGGGCAGGGACTCAGCCGGCAGAGTTAGAGGTAGAGGTAAACTTTCTTAAGCAAATACACAGCTGACGTAGAGAGTCACATGTACATGTCCTTGCTTGGGCTTCACATCATGCAACTGAGCTGGCTGCATGTCTTGCATTTCATGAATGTAACCGTCACAGCTGGCTTTGTTGAATAACTGCATCTTGTTACATAACTGCATCTTACATGACCCACAATGGCACTGCAGCATTGTTGACACGGCATACTGTCTGCCTCAATCCTATCTGTTGTTCCAGTCAACTTCCACCTGGTCAGCATCACCTGGGACAAAATCAAAACTGCTGTTGCCCTCAACTTCAGGTGGTCAGAAGGAGGAAGCCAAGCCTTCTCCAGCAGGAGCCTTTAACCCATATGGAGTCACTGATGAGCACTGGCTCAAGGCTGGCAAGCGCAGTGCTATAAACCCGCGAAGTGGAAACAGAAGCCAAACCTTTTCTGGGCAGTAGCTCGAGTTGTAGTGGCCACTTGTGTTGCAGCTGCAACTGCTCTTGATTTGCCAGGAGAACTGTTCAGAGATTTGATTGGCCAGTACATTAAATGATGAATTCATGCGTGACATACATACATACATACATACATACATACTGTACGCTCAGAGTCACAGTGTACGTGGTATTTTGTTACATTCTGCCATGTCATCAATCTTGTGCTGCAACCTTCCATGATGATATGGGCCCAGAACACTTTGCTTATTATGCTATTCTTTGTAGAGCCTGGCAAAGTACATCATACATAGTACAAGACTTAGTCAATGGTGTACACATGTGTGCACCTTCTCACAAATGTCTGAAACCCTCTTTCGCATTATGTCTGCCATTGGAGGGGTTTGGAGACTGATTCTGCAGGCGTTGCATGCTGTCAGACATGCAGTGGCTGACTCACTGTATCGATGTGGTCTCTATTTTGCCAACAGGAGGGTGTCTTGCGTTGTGTGACACCCCAGTCTGACACAGGTCATACGAGATCCATCAACATTCAATGCCACCTTTCATAGCATCATATGACATGCTGTGTATAGCTGATGCGTAGCTGATGGTCAGCAACGCTTCTATCTAGACCGGAGATTAGACTCAGATCTCAGCAGCAACAAACTTTTGACTTGCAGCTCTCGGCCAGCTACGGGCAACATCAACTTGCTGCAGTACAACATGGCTACAACATTGTCACGATTTTAGCTTCAGCATGGCAATGGATTTCATGCCCAATAAGTTTTGGTACAGTTTGCCTAACAATCAGCTTGTCACCCTGAGTCTGGCTGGCAAATTACTGGGCTGCCATCCAGCCTAGTCTTGGAATTTTGCTCGGATTCATATGTTAGTGAAACATGATACAGCTGCTTAATCCACTTGTAGCACATTGTTGGTGCCATGTTGACTTTGAACTGTGGGCCAATCAGGAGCAGTGCGCCACTGTCCGTCAACCAAGAACTTGACTTGGTACCTCCCCTGCAGCAGAAAACAGCTGTGTCTCAGCGGACTTTTGACACAGATTTGTGATTATACCACACCATGTATGCAAGTGACGCGCTCATAAGACGGGTATCAATCACTGTCTATGTTGATATAGACGTGCAGACAGACAGTATGTTTGTGCATACGTGCATGCACCTCACTGCTAGAGTAAGCAGAAATTTGAAGACATCCAAGCCAGCTAGCAGGAACGTTTCAATGTCAGCCAATGAGTCCATACAGTGCTACCTACATGCAAGCACTACTGGAACATGTAGCATCTGCACAGCTTCAGCTAGGCAGCACATGCAGCAAAATGCTGGTCCAGCCAAATGAGGTGCATAGAGGTACGTTGACTTGTATCTTTTTGGAGCCCAAAACAGCATTGAATGACTTGTCTCATTCAGATTCAGCATTTTCAACATTCACAGAGTTCTTGTCTGTTGACTCCCCTGATGTGTCCTAAAGACATCAAGTGTAATTTGATAGACTGATTGATGAAAGGCCTCACCGGGACAAGCTTGATGTCACCCTGGAACCGAGTGAAGGTACCATCGCTGAATTTCTCTGCACTCAAGCTGAAGCCCTGCGTCCAGTTGTCAAAGTCCCCCATGAGGCGAACCTCCTGAGCAATTCCAAACCACACCACGGGGATCCTGCGCTCTGTCAGCTGATCAAGTTTGCCTGTCTGGTCTTTCACAACCTGAAGCACTGCATGTATGAGCGCAGACTGAGGAAGACTGATCTCCACAAATTCAAGCCCAATGCAGGTATGATCACTAGTCAACTGAACCTGCAAGAGTGTGGCAGTAAGGCGTTTGTGTCAGGTGGCCATTTCTTATTTTTAGCTCACACCGCACACTAGATATGTCTTGCATAGGCTTTGCATCAAGGCTCCAGGCATGTTGCTCAGCCGTCTGGAACCTTGATACAAAGCCTATGCAAGACAGATGTAGTGTGCATTGCGAGCTAAAAGTAAGAAGGGCACTGTGATCAGGACTTTTGGTTTCAGGGGTGCTGAACTCAACACAAGGCATTGGTGAGAGGTTGTTGTCCAGGGATTGATGGCAAACCTGTTGTAGCACATGCATTCTGCTGACCAACTTCGACATCTTTGCAATGGTGTCCTGACGCTCAGTTCCAAACTGAACCCTTGCTTGCGCTGTGTCTGCTATTGTACTCAGCGTCTTTAGCTCATTCAATATGGTCTGCAAGCTGTCATTCATGGCTGTGATCTCGTTGCTGTGAGACTCTGCACTCTTCTGAAGCTGCCTGATATGCTGCACAGCCACAGCAGAGCTGCTTTGTACATACCAGACCGACTGTATACAGTCATTTCAAACAAATGACATGTGTAACAATTCAATGCTGAGGGTGTGAACTGCATGATGCTGTGTATGAGACACAAGGTCATGTGCAAGGCCAGTCACCTTACTTTACAGCTGCAACAGTAGTCGGCTTGAGGAGCTGTGATGTACAAGCATGCAACTACAAGACAGCACATTGCTCAGCACATCATGAAGTGTGTACCTTGTTGGCAGCGCTCAGTCTGGTGCTCAGTCTGTTTCGGGACTGGGTGACCTGCTCATACACCTGAAAGCCACAGCATGTACTTGGTTTGTGTTGTCTTGAAGAACATACAGGATGTGAAACCTAAAACGCCGCAGCATGCATGTGATTTGACTGGTCATGAGGGATCAGGCAGGGTGTGAAGTCATCTTATACCTGCAAAGCTGGTAAACACAGCATCGAACTTCTGGTAGATGGTAGGCTTGAGTTGTTGTTGACATATTGCAGTGCTGTTGTGCTCCATGAGCCTTGTTGCAGGTGCTGACATGAGTGCAAAACAGCAGAACAGACATGTTCAGCATGGCAACGCACACAAAACTCAGCAAGAAACCTTTCTGTTGACAGGGCCCAATGTGCCTCGCAACTCCGCCTTGGTCGGCAGCCTGTCTGTCTGACCTCTGCTCAAGCTTGTGCTTGGTGGCAGAGCAGTGGTGGCATTGCCGTTGCTGCTGCTTTGTGTCCGTACAGAAATGGCACTGGTGTCATTTTTTGTGGTGATTCGTATGTCATGAGGCTTGTTGCGGCCTGCGCGCAGCTGCTGCAGCTGCTGCTGTGCTCTTGCCTACAATAATGCATGATCTATCAAGATGTGTGCAGAACATGTTTGTCTGCCCTGAACTTTCAGTTGGTAAGAGGGCTAGACAGCTGTCAAGACTTCACTTGGGATGCTCAAGTTGATCACAGCAAGCTATCATACTAGAGTAGGGATGAGCACCTATGTGCTTGCAGCATATGTGGTGGCTTTGACAGAACCTGGAACTGGTACTCACAGACAGCTGTTTTGGTGTTCTGCCTGCTGCATCACCTAATATCGTTTCCAGATAAGCGTCATCTACCGGTGTCGCGTCTTCCGATGCACCGAACACGATTATAGAGACACGCCGTTGACGATGACCGTGTATGTACAGATTGCTCCGCGTGTCGTAGAAACGCGCCGGTTTCGGGTATTGAGCGTGCATGGAACTGCGTTGATGCCACGCTTTGTGGGGCATATACGAACTGTCAGCTGAGCTTCGGAATCGCTTTCCAACAATCAGGTCAACAGGTCAACAATCAGGACAACAGGTGGCCTGAGGCCCTGCAGCGTCAAGGGAGTCGTTTGCGCTAACTGAATAATCACAAGCACAGACTCTGCAGCCAGTCCCTGCAGTCAAGGCGGTCTTTACACGTCAGATGTGCAGTACAAACAGCGACACGTCTTGCGGCAAATGATCAGGTGCGATGCTAGCTGTAAACAAGCGCAGAAGGGTAAAGGCAGCGGTGTCGAGGGATAAGTCAGATATATCACAAGCGTTGACTGGTAATCTGATTTGCCATCCCATCCCCAGCAGTTCTGCCAGTGCAAGCAATCCTGATGCATGTTATCAGTATCTCCTTGTTCTTGATGTCAAACTCGAATTTGCAGCAGGTGCATGCAATAGCTTGCTTTGTCCAAATGTGCATGCACCAGAGGCTTCAAGGATTTGACATTGTAGCCTACCTGTACGGTACACCACTTCAGAATCTGATTGGACACTGCAGCCTACCTGTACGGTTCACCAACTCAAAATCTGATTTACATTGACCCTGGCTATCAGCTTAAGTAGAACAGAATGCCGAAGCTGATAGTGACACCACTTTTGTGCTAAGTGCATTCGGTCATATTGCACGTAGCCCATAATCGAAAAGCATGCCTGCAAAGGTCACATGATGGATAGACATCCAAAGATGACTTGTTTACAGCTGCAACATATGTGCTCTGTGCATAGAGTGCAGCACTGTCCTGGTCAATGCCATCAACAGGAAGAACATCCATGTACACTTTCAGCTACATTAATGTGTGCTGCCAAAACATCTCAGCTTGCAGCCAGTTTGTCATGACTAATACTAACAGAGGACACGACTAGCCTCAAAGCGCCAAGAAGAACAAGGCAGGAACTGCCAGCAGCGCCAACAGGGCCAGAGGCGCCTTGGAAGCTGACAAGGAAGCTCCTGAGAAGTCAGCGTACAGCTGGCTGGAAGTGATGTTGGGCAGGGTGATAGGGTTGATGGACACAACCATGGAGAATCTGCACGCTTTAGCCTCGGTTGTTGTCTCAGTGCTGGGGTCAATTGCGTAGAAGGCAAAGGTGCAGTTGGTACCAGTTGTTCCACAGGATGCATAGCTGTCCAGCTTTGGTGTGTATGTAAAGCCTGTGTACGCCTCTGTGAGCCAGCTGTAGTCACTGCTGACAGTCTCAGTTTGCAAAGTGAGGTCATCTACCGTGGTGCTCTGCAAGCCACGAGTGCTGCTGCCACCAATGATATCCAGACTGGTGCTGAAGACCACAACCAGGGTGTCCCTTTGTGTGACTGTCAAGTCAACATCGCCTGCAGCATCCCAGACTCTGGCTTTGCACCCAAGCAAGTACACAGGAGCAGCCAACACATGATGATGTGAAGACTAACTCAGGCTGTATGTGCTGCTGCTGCTGCTGCTACTGCTGAGAGTTGTCCTATGATATCTGTGGTAGAGCTAAGGCATGACCAAAATGGTGAGATAGTCCAGGCAATGTCATGCAGGTCTGCAGCAGCGAGCACAGTCTGTTCAAAAGCCTGTATGTCTCGCTGCTGATTTCGTGTGCAGCAGAGCATGCTGCACATTGCACGAGGCCTGAAGTATTTGCCTGTTCAGTGCTGCAGGATGCTGCCATGTTGCTTGTTGGAAGGCGTTCAGAACTTACCAGAAATTGTGCAGGCCACTCCACAAGACTCTGTGAGCGAGCTGTTGATGACGACCAGAGGGCAAGCTGATGGCATGGACACCTGCAACAATGTACAACCTTTGTAGCACCGACGTGAAGCGATGGACAATAGGTGGTGTCCAACTCTTTGCTCAAAGGCCCTCTGTGCAGCTTCTCTGCCATTGCACTGTGCTTGTCACAGGGTGTTTGGCAAGGGCGCAAGCCACACTCACACATCCAAACTGAATTGTGCCATATCACAGACTTGGCGTGATTGCTCATGCAGGTGAACATGGACCACGTGCAAAGAACACTAAAGGAATACAGTAGACAAGCTGTGGGCGTCAGCATGTTTGTCTAGCAGCTCATGCATTTTTACGTGGCAAGCAGTCTCTCTTACAAGGCTTAGATGGCATGCTTACCCCAAGGGTCGTTGTTGTGGTGCTGGTACCTGCAATGGACGACACGTAAAATATTAACTACATATTTTCACTGCTTGCATGCTTTCAGGCCACTAAGCCTGCTGACCATGGTGTAGATGTGAAGATGCATATGAGCCAAACTGTTGCTTTCTGAGTCTGTTGCTGCTGCTGTACACAAGCTGATCCCATTGCTGTGTAGGAAAGCATATGCATAAGCATTCTTGCTGCCAGTTTTTTAAGCTATGTCATAGCACAGAGTTTCTCAACGAGATTTGACAGTCTATGGCCCCGAAAACAACTCACCGTAAACTGCACCTATACCGAGCAAGGCAGTAATCACAAGTATGGCATGGCTCCTGTAAGCCATCATTCCGCGCTGCAAAGGTGTGCCTGCAGCATGCCAGGTAGTTCGACCAAGCCGATCGATTCTGCTTTCTAGGGCGACAACTCTGCACGCGACACATCTGGGTTCACGCCATGTACTTACCTTCAGTCGTTCCGCAACGGAGACACCAAGCCTCTGTCCGCGCTGAGAGAGCTGACAACTGTCAGCCCCTACGCTCAGGAGCAGACGATGAGTGCTTTCCTATGCTGACCGCAAATGAAGGATGCGGAAGACGCGTGCTCTTTAAAGAAAGAATGGGCGTCGGATATGCGCTTGCGGCAAGGTACCCTGACTTGCTGCATACGCGCACGGCATTTGCAATGGCGAAATGTAAATTGAGCAGGACAAGGCAGAAAGCTAATTTCGTATCCCACCTTTCATGCTGTAGGGTCAATGTATTACATTTCTGCCGTGATGCCCAAATGAAACTGCTTCCATGACAACAATGTTGCAGTGTCTTACGAACAATTGACTTGACGTCCATTTGTGAGTCCTGCAGCCCTTGATTCACCGTACGGACAAGTGAGACAGGAGCAGCTCTATGTAGTCTATAATGTGTCTATGAGTATAAAATCTATAGCATATTGGACAAGTCGCAATATATTAGTATCCAACTGATCATTATACGACTATGGTGCTACTGCGAGATCCAGCACTGCAATGCAGTGCTGTTGCTATCCTGGCTATTGTTGCAACCCAGCAGCAGCGTGTAGGTCTGGGTTTTGACTACAGCCATCTTAGGTTGTGACAGTGGCTTGCCAGCCCCTCTGAACCCTGTCAAGTACTGCACAAAACCATGCAGAGCTTTGGTTTGATCTGCCTGGACTAGCTGCATCTGCCCCAATTGCGCAAAAGCCTGGAGGTTCTTTGCCTTATCAGCCAGCATGTATTCATAGACTTTCAGCTTGACTGGCCTGCGCAATGAACAGAAAAGCCGTCGGTTGCCACGTCCAGAAGATGCATGCAGACATGCAACAGAGCATCTAGGTCACTGTTGAACACTCATGTGTGCTAAATGAAAAAAGCTTTGGGCCGGCAACAAGGTGTGTCATCTGCGCTCACTGACACAATACGTGTTGCTTCATACGACAGTCCAATGCTCACCTGGGCAAGCTTGCTGGCCATGTGTTTGTAGCAAGATCACAGACAAACTCCTCCCCCTTGTGTCCCACAACACATAGTGGGCCCTGCCAATGCTTCACATGCAATCTCTGACTCTGCAGCACTCCACCGCTGTCAGTTGGTGGCCCAGGCGAAAGTGGCAATTCCTGCTGTTGCTGTCCTTGTCGCTGCAACTGCTGCTGCACCTGCTGCCGTGACTGAGAGCTTTGCTGTTCCTCCTGAGTGATCTGCACAGGCTGCGTCGGCAGCTGCATCTTGGCTTCTTGGTTGTGTGAGCTGGCAGGCTCACCTCTTGAGGCGTGCTGGGCAGAGAGCTTCGTCGAGGGCTGTGAGTCTGGGCCAAAAGCAAGACCTGCCCTGAGCGCTGTGGGGTGCAGCCCTTGCGGCTGCTGAGCTGGGGTTGTGAGCTGTGGGGAGGCAATTTCAGGATAGAGCTTGAGCTGCTGTCTGGCTTGAAGGGCAATCTGCGCTTGTAGAGCCTGGTCATGTGAGATGCTGTTGTTATGCTGGTCATTCATGTAGCGCAATGCCTGCAGACAAAAGCCACATCAACATCAATGTTTGTGCTGTCCAGTCCCGGAGATTTGCGCCGCCTTTTGTGAGCCTCAACACATGATGTTCCACAGCAGAATTCAAACTACAAGAACATCGACGCCTTGGGATGCAGCACGGTGCTTGCTTGCTATTTCATGTCTCATCAGCATCAAATCTATCAGTCAGGCCTGATCTGCCTCAGAAACAAGTACAAGATGTGCATGATGTCAAGCACCATGACATGTTATACTTGCATAAGCCTGACAACCTGTCAAGATCAGCATCAGCAGCACAACAATCATTCTGGCCGTCACCAGTGCTGCACATCAAATCTTTGCACAAGCCCTTGGCCTCACACAACAGGTATGACTATCACTAGATCATGACTATCACTAAATCATGACTATCACTGAATCATGGCTCTGGAACCAGCAGCATTGGCAAAGAGGCCCACCTTGGTTTGAAGGGTGGCAAGAGCAGCATTGCGGCGGGACAGGTACTCCAGCAATTGACTGGAGATGTAGGATGAGGGCGGTACAAACTCGGCCACAATCTTGCCGCTGCTTGACAACTGCTCACTGTGACGCATCACCTGCAGCAATGACAACAGCCTTTCAGGATTCTGCTTGACTCATCAGCTGAAGCCACGGTCTTGGCTGTGGCAACTGCCACGCCTGTCAGAATGCCTCCTGTCAGAATTTCTAAATTTAACCCTAAACCCTAGCCATAACCGCGCAGTCGCATGTAAGCTCACAAAGCTTTGATGGTAGACTTGGAGGATCTGAGACTGGGGTTTTGAGCCTGCTCAGGCAGGATGTGCTTTCTTGTCTGATCAGGCTCACAATCCAATCCACTTGCTCTGTACATGCACACACTACATTCTAGAAGTCATCCTGCTGTGCTTTGGACACATGGCAACACTTTTGAAACATTCGTGGGACCTGATATGAGGTTGCACAGCATGCTGGCAATGACCACAGCATGCATCAGAACTCAAAGGGCTAATTAGTGTTTAGGGTGAATGCTGTGTCCCATATGTTTTCAGAGTGCCTTACCTCTGTAAGCCACAGAGCACCAACATTGCCGTCATCCAATCGGCCAAGGCACACCAGGAATCTGGCCCCAGTGGCAGCGCATGAGGTGAAGGGCTTCACCAGGCTCAGCCCTGTGAAGCTGCGCATGAGCAGGTACACCATGCTGACAGTGAAGGTTGTCAGGCAATCTGGCAGCTGGACCACAAACGC
>JAABUK010001578.1_pt1 | contig 42868 bp, 39 predicted proteins | sample 5559141 | NCBI WGS metagenome assembly JAABUK01 (sample SAMN10711869, study PRJNA513367) | rock metagenome | isolation source: Antarctica rocks | place: Antarctica: Victoria Land, Pudding Butte nord | collected 2016-01-03 | reverse complement strand
ATCATCCACCCCACACAAACCCTCCCCACACAACCCCAACTCAAAACCTCTACCATCCCCTCATAGTGCGTACCACGCCCCACAAACACATAAGGCCCCACTACCAGAAACCCGTAGGCGCAGTCCACAACCTTTCAACGCGGAGTGCAGACCCCAAATTATTATAGCTACCTAAAAGTGAGTAAGGAGACCATGGCCGCTGATAACAACGCCAAAGGGATAGCCGATGGTGATAGTGATCACGAACAGTTTTCAGCCATGAACGGTGCAGGCACTGAAAGTGCTCAAGGGCGGGTTTTAAGCGACGAGTTCAGCTTTTGCTGACGATGAGTTGAGATTTCTTTGTCTGATGATTGGATAAACAATATCTCAAAAAGGGAGACTTTGTAGGAGATGCCGAAAACTTTGAATGAGGAAATATGTTTTGAGATGTCGAGTGGTATAATCCAGCTAAGGGTGTGACCGTTGGAAGGACGGATGTGGGCTGCCTAAGCCACACCATTGAAACATAACCCCATCTCAGAACCAAACACTCGCAACGGCCATACTCCCCCACAAGTTCGGAAACCAAGGTAGAAGCTCTGTGTGGAATGTTCGTCATCACTCAATGTCGGAGCATTGTATACATTTGCCGGGCTTTGGCTTAGCTCTATTCAAGGTCAATGGACGACGTAGGGAGAATGACGAGAAGTGTCTGAGATGATAATTGAAGCAAACAGTCCGTGCATACGTGGGTGATCTTGTTGTGTGGGATCCAATTGAGCAATCCCAGAAAGTCTGGAACCACAATTGCAACAGTATGAAATTGGAAAAGTGTTTGAAAAAACGAACAGAATTTGATACAAGAATCGAAGACTCGCTATCGCTAATACTGTACGGCTATGATGTATCAAATTCAATACACTTCGCTGTAAAGCCGAGAGCCAGTGAACACGAAATGTGCAGAGAAGCCAGCAAAGCTATGATCTCGTCCGTCATCCAGCCGCTGAGCATAAGATATGCGACTACAATGGCTCTAGCACGATATTACGAGTCAAAGACACAGCACCAACACCACGCTGCATCAACCCTAGAGATGCTGAACCAGAAATGGAAAACCGCTCCATATCCCCGATGGCTCTTACACCTTCTTACAGCAAGACTGCAGCAATGATACCAGCGGCCATTCCACCCACAGTTCCCTCAATCTTGTTACCCGCACTGCCCTGCTTTGACGCTGTCGGGCTCGTTGCAGTGGCGCTGCCAGTGGAAGTGGGAGAGGAAGACGAGCTAGGTGCAGCGGTGGATGCGGCGACAGCTTTGACGTCTGTGGGCATGAGAGTGCCGCATGTCTTACAGGACTGGGAGCCGGGGTTTGTTTGACGACAATTGGCGAACTCCTGGTTGCAGATGTGGTTGGGGAGAGTGTCAAGGTAGTCGGCAATGTTTGTGGGCATGCTGCCGTTGGCGCAGATACATTGGAAGTTCAAGTCCGACTAGGAGCATTGATGTTAGTGGGATTGTCTGGAGGGCGCTTTGAGCTGAAAAGTTGGGTGAGGGGAAAGAGGACGGGTAAGGTGATAGCTTGGAAGATTAGCAGAATAGACTTACGCCAGTGCAAGTGTTGGTCTTGATATTGGCAGGTCCACCGCAGAGGTACGGGCAATTGGCTCTCTCGCCTTGACACCATTGATCTGTTGATCCAAGTCAGCATATGAGATACAGCCAATAGAGATCTCTGAGCAAGATGGCCTACTTCGCGTAGTCAAGTCAACGGAGTTGGGGTCGAAGCTGGAGGAGGAGTTCTGCGCGACGGCAAAGCTGGCCAGGAGGGAGGTAAACAGGACCGTGAGGGACAGCATGTTGATTGTTTGCGCTGCGGAGTAATTCGGATGGTAAGGTGGATGGCTACGACAGGAGTTATATGAGACAGCTGATGCAGATTGACAATGCGGATTGTTTGCAAGATGTTGATGAGGCAAAGTGGAATGAAGACTGGGGACCGTGGTTAGAGATCGGATAAATTTGGACCTTGGTTCATATGTTAGCGCCGTTTCGGCCCACGTAACCACGCCAAGTCCTCAGATCCTGGAGATTAAAGTAGGTGCGGCTCCCTCCGCTCATGCAGGCCTGTCTAGAATGACACAATGAGTATGTCCACCGAATCCATGAGAGAGGGCATGAGAATATCGATGATATCCTTGATGGCACTGAAGACAAGAAGTGGCTTCAAACAAGGACTGTGAACAATTACGCTCGTGCATTGAATCTGGGGCTTGGTCTATTGACCCATGTCTGATAATCATCCCTGCGGCAAACGGATAGTTCCAGTCCAGCGGCCACTCGGCTATATCAATTCCTTGACCGAGCTACAAGGATAATGTATGTCGACGGACACATCACCATGCTTGACGGTAGCAGATGGGTACAATGCTCTCATCCGAGGCCGCGATGGATCCGCTCCTCTGAATCGGTTCAGGACTTGAACTTTCATCTTCACGATAATCATTGAATCGAGCCGACCAAACAATCGAGGAGGCGGCGATCACATAATGAACTGATCACAAAGCCTGATCAAATCAAGAGGTCTTGATGTACAGATGGAAATCAACGCCAAGACACGTCTGGGCCTGGAATAGGATGAGACGACGAAGATATTGGACAGACACAGACGTGGAATATCCATGACTCCTTCAAACGACTCGAAGAATCCTTCTTCGATGGAACAATGATTGATTTGAACGCGGGAAAAAACATAAGTGCTGTAGAAATGCCGGCATCAGCTGTGTGCTTGATAAAATTGGGCCTGGCGTCCTCAACGACTGAGAATCTATTCAATCTGCCTTCGCTAACATATGCTTGGCCGTTCTCTGGCGCCAAGTCATAGGGACAACAGCTGGGTTAAGAAGAACTGCGAAGCTCCCCATGATTGAGGGATGGGTGACCATCGCTACGATGTCCGAAGTCATTCGACGATTATGCTAGCAAAAGCATGTTCATTGTTTCACCAGCGTGCTCTACGAAATTTGTTCGATTCACTCCACGTCGTGTGGCCGTTGAATGTAGGTTTCGGGTGGTTATGGACAGAAAACCCAATCCAACCAAGTGAGATTCAAGTTGTATCAACAGGATATAATAACTTTAACGCCGTATGAAAGCTCTGTTTTAGGATCTGGGAGCCAATCTGGGTATCTGAGTATCAAATCAAGGTACATCATTCCAGGTAGTCCCAATGTTCAAATCTTTACCCGAGGCCGCAGTAGTCCTAATACTATCATTCTATCATTCTATCACGGACCGCCTAAGTTCAGACTTTGCTTGTTACGATTCTCGCTCGGTACCTCATTTGCATTAGGCATCTGTCTAACTGACTCAGGTTGAGTCAAGCGGAACATCGAGCTCCGGGTTCTGAAAGCTTCCTGATCTGTTCACCAAAGCATCCATGACAAATTATCATGGCCGACCTGATTCTTCTTGCATCAAGCTATGATGTCTCATGAACAGAATCAGCTGACTCAGCAAGCTTATGGTCGATCATTGAGTCTGCTAGTGCTTGCCTGGTTGATGGCCATTGCCCTGTCTGCCCTGCAGCTCGAATCTTGCCCAGGCTCTCTGGATCGGTCGGAGATGAAGTCCGCTCCAATCAGCATGGTGTTGATGTTCACACTCCTCCATTGTCACATTGTAGACTCGGGATTTTGACTATTTTGACAATTTCCATATCGGCTTAGCGGCCGCGAATTCCCCTTTGGTCAACAGAGCGAGCCGTTGAGACCCCACCGCGACACTTTCTAGCCTACCAATCTTCGATAGCATGTGTACGGCTTGCCTTGTGCAAGGGAGATGCTTGATCAATTAGTCCAGCGGTCAGTTTCTGACAAGTCAGGATCGTTGGCTCTCTGTCATGGCCAAGCTCTAAACAACATATCATGAACTCAAGAAGTCTGATTTTCTCGAACATTCGAATCGCTATCTATTTCCTCCTGCAATTTCATCCATCTCGTTGTATATTTTCTGGTTGACAGTGCCCCTAATCTCAAGTTATGATTACCTCATCCTGACTCGTTTGGAGCCTCTTCTCCTTCAGTCTTGTCAGTTGGGCAGTTGCAATCATCAAAGAAGATGATTATTCTTCCAAAGACATTCTCAATTACGATGTTTGCGTTATTGGTGGTGGCTCGGCCGGGACCTATGCTGCGATTCGCTTGCGCGACTTCAATGAAAAAGTTGCTGTTGTGGAGATAAAGGACCGCCTTGGTGGGCACACGGAAACCTATACTGACCCGATATCGAAGGCAACCATTGACATCGGCGTTGTCGATTTTCACAACGTAGCCATCGTTAAGGACTATCTTGGTCGTTTCAACATTTCTATGGGCATGATCAACTTTGACATACCAGGCGTTAGAACGGAGTTTGTGGATTTCCAGACTGGCAAGATCGTGAAAGGATATAGGCCAGCCAATGCAACCACAAGTGCTGCCGCTTTTCAGGCATATGCTGCCCAATGAGCCAAGTACCCTTACCTCGACCTCAGCCTTGGGAATCTTCCTCACTCAGTGCCCGCCGACCTACTATTGTCATTCGGTGACTTTATCAAGAAGTATTCTCTCCAAGACGCCATCGAACTGTTCACCTGGTATGGACAGGGTTTTGGTGATATCCTTCAATTGACCACTCTGTACGCCATCAAATACTTCAGCCCTGGCTTGTTCATAAATTACCAGACTGGCTTCCGTACCACAACCCTCAATAATAACAGCCTATTGTACGAGAAGGCGCGAGCAGAATTGGGAGCCAATGCATTGGTTGAGTAGCCACGTCATAGCGATGGACCGGAGTAACCCCCGCTATGCAAAGGTTCTTGTCCAAACACCGTCTGGCCTGAAACTCATACAGGCGAAGAAAATCGTCTCGACTATACCGCCAATGCTCGACAACCTCGCTGGCTTCGACCTGGACTCGACGGAGCTCCCCCTCTTTAAGCAATTCCAATACCTTTCTTACTACGCCGGTCTCCTCAATCACTCCGGTATCCCTGATAATCTGTCACTCATCAATGTCGGAACCGACACAACCTACAACCTTCCCATACTCCCAGCCGCGTACGGCATCATACCAACACCCGCACCAGGCCTCCACTTCTTCCAAGCCGCCGCCAACGCTGGCCCCGCGCCCACTGACCAGCAAATGAGGCCGACATCATAGCCAGCATCGACCGTATGCGCGCCGCGGGTACGCTACCCAACAGCAACGAACCAACACCAGGCTACGCCATCTTCTCGAGCCATACACCGTACGAGCTATACGTGTCACCAAGTGCCATTGCTGGAGGATTCTACAACCAGCTTTTGGCATTGCAAGGGAAGCGCAACATGTACTGGTCTGGCGCAGCGTTCGTGACGCATGATTCGACGGATATATGGCAATATACCGAGACGCTGATACCTGGGATTGCTGCTCAGAGTGGGTAAAAGGTTAGAAAAGAGGATATGGCGGGGATCTTGGGGCTGGATTCTTGGAGACGGGATGGATAATCAACGATGATTTGAGCTCTTTCATTCTGTAAATAAAAGTAGTCTCTCTATATCATTTGCCAAGCGACGAGAGCATGGACCATAATTGCCATCTCCCACTCAATTTCATTGAACAATTTTGATGAACACCGTCATTTGCCAACCAATCCTTCTACGTTCGACCGACAGGCTTGAGGTCTCTCTCTCAACAGCTCTCACCATGGTTGATGTAGTCATATCAAAGAACTAGATCTGACACCTGCCGCTGAACCTTCTTCTAGTGAAAACTCACACCCGAGTACCATCCAACTAAACCCCTATTCTACAGACTAACCCGCAGATCATCTCAACCTAGGCTCATCAACAGCGCGACAGCTGTACCCATACAGAAGCTAATTAACCCAGCCATTAGGATTCAATCCTGATAGGCAGTTCTAGCTATGGCCAGGTACATAGATGTGATTTCTCACTCCGAGTAAGCACAGGAGATACTCCGAAGCACCGTTGCGTTTCGAAGCGCGGAGCCTAGAGTCCCTACTATCTAGTCTAGTTACTGCAAAAGAATTATTCCTGCGTTGGATGTGAGTGGGAGATGAATGGTGCGGTGTATGCTTGCTACCCCTTTACAACAACAGAAGCGGCAATCCTTGGACTCGAGTCGTGGACATATACCATCTGCTTCATTGGTTCATAGGATAGAGGGTATGGCATTCTCATCTCATAGACGACAAGAACAACAGTAAGAGCGACAACGAACCAGTGTCACAAGAAAGTCTTGAGGACCGAAATAAAATGAATGGTATCTACCGAACGCGACCTTGTGTAATCTACAAGTCGAAGAATGTTCATGTGCTGGATCCACCCCACCAGATCTTTACCTTATCCATGTACTGATCTCTATACCCGTGGGTATGAGTCCCGAGAAAGGGTGCTGAGCCCTGAGTGAGTAATATCGCCGAACCGAACCTCCAACACCGCATTCCGAACGTGCTAAATACACAAGTCAAAAATGCACAATCGAACACGCTGCACGATTTATAGCTCCTCTTCCATTTCTTCGGTCTTGGCGGCCTTGTCAACCTCTTGCGTTGTGGATGGCGTGCCAAAGATGACCTTCTCCCGTGCGATGCTGTCCAGCGAACTTCCAAACAATGGCCTGTCTTGGGCTACAGACCCTCCATTGCTACCGCCTTCTTCTTTGTCCTGCTCGATTCGTCCCAGCACGTCGCCTTGAGCACCCAGCAGTCCCAGCCCGAATTTGGATCTCAATGACTCTTCGTCAATGCCTGACAGACTCGCCCTCTGTTTCTTCAACGGGCTACCGATCATGGCTTCATCGGGTACTTTCGTAGATCCACCATCGTAGGCAGTGCTAGGTAGAAGGAGCGGAGGATCGTTTAGAACGTGCGGAGGAGTACATCCTGCTGTAGGCGTGTTCGAAGCAGGCGACGTTCGATGTGCTGGGGCAGGCGAAGGAGAGTCTACAGCATCGGCAGAGTGCTGGCGTTTCAGCTACACTTCTGTCAGCATCAATGTATTGGTCGCCTTTGGCGATTTGCTCACTCGTATTTTCTGGACGCCCTGGGCCAACTCAGCCTGGCGTTTCGCATCTTCGGGTGATAGCACCTCGTTGGTATCTTGCATATCATCACCTTCGGTCTTGATGATGACTTCCTGTTTGATGTCCACGTCTTCATCGTCACTGTCACCATCGTCTTGCCTTCGCTTGCCCGTCTCTCTCGCGGAAACCCCGTTGGAATTCGGGTGTTCATTTGGATCTCTGAATTTTGAGAAACCCGCAAGACCGTTGGGATTAAGAGGTTTTAGACTTGCAAAGTCGGCCTGCATAGATCTACGCTTTCCGTTTGCCATCGGAGTCTTGTCTTCGACTTTGGGAGACGTAGCGAGTATGCCCATCTTTTGAAGCTGCTCTGCTCAGGATTAGTATAGTGAGGAGCACCGTGTTTGCGAGGACTTACTCGATCCACGATAGAGGAATGTAAAGACCGCAAATGGTTTATCCGGCGGATCAATCCCAGTGACGGTTTGTGTACTTATCGACTTAGGATCCAATGATTTCGGTTGAGCAAAGCTTGTGGTGTGATCCACCTCCTCGGATTCTGCCTCTGTCTTCGTCCGATCCTCGACACTTTTTCCCATGTCATCGTCGTCGTCATGTGCATCAAATTGCGGTGAGTATTCGCCTCTCTTAATCTCTCCCGATGCAAGTACTCTGAAAAGTGCGATCTTGATCTGGCCTGCTGACTCCGGTATTGGATCATCGTCCGAATCTGTGTCTGAGAAAAACAACTCATCCGAGTCTGACATCTGTTCCAGTGGTGAATGATCGTCTGCTCCATATCGAAGTACGCCCTTTTCCGAACGATCTTTGCCTCCTAGGAATGACGATTCTGCCTCGTCATCGCTGTCTTTGCCGTGTTTTGGCCTTCGTCTCTTTTTCTCTAACTTCAGTCTCCTCCTCTCGATCTTCGCAGCTGCATCCTTCCCCTCCAGATCAAGACCATTGAGCCATCGCTCCAACCCCACCTCTCGAAACAAAAACTCCCGTTCGGCAAGACCTCCGCCTTCTGACTCGGGGATGCCAACCCATCGGGAATTGACCCACGTTTCTTCTCCCCTCCGTAGAAGTGTAGCTACCTCCTCTTTAGCCCGTCCATCAAAGTAGATGTACGCTGCAATAGTCTCGTTAGACGAGGTAGTCAGAGGTATGTAAGGGCCGATAACACTTCCATATCTTCCGCGTTCGCCTGTGATGCTGGGGAGTCCGCTCACTATCCGAGGTCTAGGGTATGGATTATCCGATGTTGGCTTGGGCTGTGAGTATGGGACACTGAGACCGGGTGTCAGAAGGGTGATGGATATGGCGAAAGTCGACTGTTCCGGTTGGTTGGAAAGAGAGTTTTGAGGTACTTTGGCTGGTGGTACTGGAATGTAGGAGCTTATGCGCGAGAATCTGGATTGCTTTTGTATGGAATACTCCGGTAACGGGCCTTCGGGAGTGTGGATACTGACTGCCAGGCCTTTGAAGCAAGGCATCTCCGAGAGGGATTCTCTGCTCCGCCCAGGAATCTGCAAGTCTTAGGAGTTTTGTGGTATGAGTAAGTGGAGGAAAGCAGGCGTCCAGGTTTTTGAATCTCTTTCAACACAGCCTGGGCGTGAGAAACCGTTCCTGTACCAGCTGCAATCGCCTGTAAAACAGCTGTCCTGTACGGGTACTCGCAAAATTGTCTGATACCGGAACGACAAGATGGAGCCAAGTCCTGGCAAGAGAGACCGCTGCAGTGAAATCTGGTGGGGGGTGTACAAGCTTTGAGATGCTAGAGCGTGAGTTTCGCCGCTAGAGCTTTGGAAGAGAACCCTACGATGCTCATTGTGGTGTGTCGAATCAATCAAGCGCCGAAATGAATAGCAGTATAAACCATCAGGACATGTGATTATTGTTCAAATGCTATGTATCAATATGGACGGGCCTGTGACATTGGCTCTCCAAAGTTGAAGTGGCTGAACTTCCGTACTAGGGCTGAAAGCTTCACCGACACTGCCTTGATAACACTTGACGAAGCAAATCTTCATGGAGCAATTTGTTAGCTTGTCATAGAATCTGGTCTGCAAACAAAACGTAGGAACGCGCCCCACGAAGCTGCAGGACTGTTGGTAGTGTTTTCATCCGTTGCTTTGTTACTAGCCAGGAGAGCACGGATAGCACGGATAGCATGACAAGACACGCTGAAGGACTCATGGTAGAAACAGGAATCCGAACGCCTTGCAAGTGGTACCTATGTCCTGCAAATCAGACAGCCAGATATTTCCCCAGCCGCCAGATCTGTCAAAATCCTCTACGCCTATGGAATACCACCCCATCATAGTCGTGACATACTACCGTCGTGAACAGAGGTTGCAAACAATTATCAGCATTCCGGTCTTGCTTCAACCACTCATCCATTCGCATTGGCACGATGGCCCATTCCCTGCCAGGCCTCTTTTGTTAATGGCTCTCCTTCTGCCAGGAGAGTTTGTCGGTGAAGCACCGTTTGCGGGTGGTCCACCGGGTGCCTCTTGATCCTGGTTCATTTGATGCTGAATCATCGGTTCGCTCTCGGTAAGCTGAATCTGAATTAATTCTTGTGTTGACGGATTTTTGAGGGGACCAGGCTGATTGTTGTTCAATATCTGCATCTGCTGGCAGTATGGCTGTATAGAACTGTGGGGATTACGACGTTCCTCGATCTTCACCGTTTTCGGGTAACGTTGAAGATTCGCAGGCGCTTCACGTTTCTCTGACGGTGGACCAAAGGATGGCGCATTTGTCGGTGCACCACCCGAAGGCGCTGTCGATCTGCTAGAGCTTTCATCGGCATCTTCATACACGAAGATGAAACCTTCCAGTATAGTCTGGGGCCAGTAGCAATACCAAGGTTTATCGGCTGGCTGGGCGATCGAATTGCTTGGCCATTGGGAATCCATGGCGTATGAGTCGCGCTCAGAGAGTATGCTAGGCTCTCCAAGACCGTCTTCATCGAAGAACCATCGCCTCAAAAACGAACGTTTCGAGCCTGGCAAGCCACCCGGAAGATCCGAATTGTGAACGATGACGGTTTTGTTGTATTCTTGCCAGAAGAAATACGCAGCGCCCTTGTTGAACGCATCCCTGTCTTTGAATAACATCAAGTCGGTTTCTCCGTCTAGTGCCGGGGGCTGCGCTCCATATCGTATGGGGGCGTTGGGAGATTGAGGGTAGGACAACGAGACAACGGGGGCATGTGGCCCTATCATGGAGATATTCATGCTCAGCTGCGCACCAGTTGCGCAGTCCCAAGCGGATGCTTGGTCGGTGATGGTCAGACAAGAATTTGTGGCTGTGGTGGGATCGTTCAGAGTGACACCGTAAGTGCCGGTTGGGAGAGGAGGGAGGTTGGAGGGGGGAGAAGAAAGCGATATCGCATCAGGAGGTGGACTTATTTGAGTGACTGTAGCGGTAGGTGCACTGTGATCACGTTAGCAACGTAGCGAAATACCGATTGAGAGTAGCCTTACGGTGCGAGTGTCACTGTCTGAGCAGCTAGAGCTTCTTTCATGCCATTTGCTTCACCATGTTTGTGGGCAACCACTCCTCCAATTACGCCACCGAGCAATACCGCGAGGAACAAGATTACAATTATGACAACGCAAAGCCAGCATGATATGCCGCAGCATACCTTCTTTTTGCTCCTTCTCCGAACTCGCTCCTTGAAGTTTCCACCCTTGTCTTTGGGAGCAACGGCATCAGAGGCAGTCGAGCTCAGCTGAGTTGAGCTGTCACCGAACGGATTTACAAGGGTGGCATCTCTCGGTTCCGGGTTGTTCAAAGTCTCTTGCGAATCGTCGCTGGCTGGTAGTGGTGGTGGTGGAGCGTTCCTCCTGTTAACGCTTCCAACACCGGAAGTGTATTTAGGAGGGACACCATTGGCATACCGACTGTACGGTGGGAGCTGCTCTGTGTATCCATCCGGTCCTATCAAGTCATCTACATCTTCTCCATCTGGCCCAAGCCGTCTTTGAAAGTTCTGGTCTGAGCCGGGGAATCCCGCAGCAATTGGAGGGGCCATGCTTGCGACGACGCCTGCATCATCTTCTGGGACTGTATTCTGCGCATACATGCCATATGGTTGTGTAGGTCCACTGGGTCCTGAGTATGATCTTTCCGGTTGTCTTATCGTTGACGCCGTTGCTGCACTTGGGGTTCTGGTCAGGCCAATGTCCTGTGGATACATTCCATATGGTTGACTGGGACCCGTTGCGCCTTGGTAAGGGCTTTGTGCTCGGGGGAAACCGAAGGTAGAAATGGTTCTCACTGAACGGTGTTGTGTGATCGCGCTATTTCCGGAATCTGATACAGAAGTCACGCTTTGGGGATTGGAAGATAGCGATGCACGATCGTCGTATCGGGGAGAGACTAAGCTACCTCCATCACTTCGTTGAGATAGCCTGCTTCTTCGTAAAGATCCTGTGGGTGACTCGATGTTTCTTGGGGAAGATGCGGATCGCCGTGGTATACCTGACGTTGCATCATGACTACCGTCCGTATCCAAAGCTGTCAATCCAAATGGTTCCAACGCAAAATCATCGCTGAATATGTCTGGATTCGTGGAATGAACAGATGCACGGGTAATTGAGAGTCTTGCCGAGTTTGTTGATTGTCTTTGGGCCATTTTGTCAGAGTCCTTCTAAGCCGCAGCAGGAATGAGTCGCAGCCTTCCTGGATCCAGATGTTGCCAACAGAGCTCCATCGGATTCAAACCAGTGTGGGATCTATGATCTTGCGAGATCGATGCCGACTGTTAGATTGTCGATATGGACAGTGTGTAGGGTAGTTCGTGAAGGGAAGGATCAAAAGAATAACCAGGAGATGCGAAACGCCAAGGGACGGGTCTCGATTTGGTTTGGCCCGTCGTGGCTGACACCCCTTCGAATGGGTAGCTCACGCTTCGAGCTGCACGACACAGGCTCGAAGGCAGCCGGCCAATTGATGTTTAGACTTGACGAGTATCATTGTGGCAAGTATGCTGTATTATTGTTGTGTATTCACAAAGCTCAGAATGAAATCTATCTATAAGCCTGCTTGTTCGGCAGCAAGGGCAGCAAGAACATGGCAGCTGAATATCAACCTTTCGTGCCCGCCACGAGCCATGGACTCATCGGTCCCCTGAAACCTTCTCTATGGTGAAGAAAATGTCGTGAATGCGTGCTGGGCTGAAGCAAGCTAAGGCTAGACTCCTAACCAGGATTTGGGCCACAATGCGGCAGACAAGAGATAGCATCTCATCTCATTTCCGAGTCGACCATAAAAATCTAAGCCTTGATCTTATATTTCCGCTTGAACATCTCGTCGATTTCTGTAAGATAATATGTTCCCTTGGCGATGGAATCGGGACTGCCTTTGGGGATGTAATTCTTTTGAAGGTGAGCTTTCTCTCGAAGAGCGCACATCTACATCACAATCAGCAACACAAATCTTCAGATACCATAAAGTACACACTCACCTCATCATATGTACTAGGAGGCACTGTTCGCCTAGCGTCAAGTCGCTCGTGGAGATTCACGGTCTTCGCCATGGTGCTAATGTCGCCTGTAACCCTCATACTAAAGAAGGAGCTTGCGAGACCGCTTCCGTAGCTGAATATACCAACTCTCTTTCCATTAAACTGCTCAGCGGAAACATTGCTGAGCAGGCTGACTAGCGAGCCGTACACACTGGCGCAGTACATATTGCCACACATTGTTGGCACTTGGACGCTGGGCTGTACTCTTGCTTGGAAGTGCTTCTTGCTGAGTGTCATGAAAGTCTTTTCTACAGTCTTGTCACTCAACGATGCTTGGTAGTCCATACCGCGCAGCTCTTTTGGAATTGACTCGAAAGCAGGGTTGTCGGGGTCGGCTCGGTAGTCGTTGTACAGCATGCGAGCATAGGATTTAGCCACCAGCTTGCAAGTCGGAGAGTGGAAGAGCACGTGGTCAAATCGATCAAGGGGTGTTGCTGCATCCTCGGCTGTATCATGAATACCATTCGCAGCACCAGTCTTTTGCAGCGACGCTTCGCGAGCATTGTATGCCTGGTAGCAAGCGTCAACAGCTTCGGTGTAGCACGTGACCGAGAAGTGGCCATCAACGATGGGGTACTCCGAGGTAAGATCGGGTTTGTAAAAATCGTAGGCGTGTTGCATGTAAGTACCACGCTTGCCTGGTTCGAAGGCGAGAGGTGCATCAGGGCCTATCAGCATAGCGACACACCCTGCACCCCCGGTTGGGCGGGCGTTGCCCTTCTTGTAAAGAGCAATGTCTCCAGTACATACAATTGCGTCACGTCCGTCCCATGCAGACGACTCTACCCAGTTGATTGCGTTGAACAAGGCGTTGGTGCCACCATAACAAGCGTTCACAGTGTCCACTCCCTCGATGTTGTTGTTGCCAGACTCTTGAAACAATTGCATCAAGACCGACTTTACCGATTTTGACTTGTCCAGGAGGGTCTCTGTACCAACCTCAAGGCGCCCGATTGATTTGGGGTCTATGGAGTATTTGCGGAGGAGAGAAGAAACAGTTGTGAGGGCGAAAGAATAGATATCTTGTGCGTTCAACATTTAGCCCAGTACCTCTCCAGTGTGGCTTTTCATCCGTCACCTTCTCGATCGTCGCAGAAACTCATCTTGGTCTGCCCAAGACCAATCGTATATTTCCCCTGGCTAACGCCATCAAATTTCTCAAGCTCGGCCTGCTCGACACACTGCAGCAATCCGGTCAGCCCTCAAGTGCCCGAAACGAATGCGGTTGCAAGCTGACTACCAGAACGTACTTGGCTTGGAAAGTAGATCTCAATGGCTTTGATACCAATGTTTTGGGGTCGAACTGCCATCTTGAACGGGCGAACAAAAGGTGTTTTAACGAGCTCAACTCTAGGGTACGACCGGTATAACTTGAAAAGATGGGGTGTTGGATTCCAGTCAAACCCTCCGACGTGGTATGCAACAATCGAGGCAGGCGATAGATAAGGGTTGCAAAAACTTTGAAGATTCTTCCCAAGTACAAGTAGGGAAGGAGCTTACCCGATTGAGGTACGATCGTTACGAGTCCCTGCCGAGCTAGCGCCGGGCGTTTGCCGACTTGGCCTAAAGTACTTTACCCGCCTCCCCGCCTGCGGGCTACCGGCCGCCTCCATTATTCATCGGTTGCCAGCAGATGTTGCGGACCAAGCGACTTATCTTGACCTTTGATGGGTTCGGTACTTTATTCACTCCACGAGAGCCTATCGCCAAGTCCTACGCAGACACCGCCAGGAGACATGGACTCCGGGGCTTTACAGACGATGAAATATCCTCCGCATTTCGAGATGCTTTCAAGTGGCAGAGCGAAAATGCTCCTAATTATGGCAAGAGTGTGGGCTTGAACGCAATGCAATGGTGGTCAAAAGTATGGAACCTTCTCGTGGTCTTCCCTTTATAACGTGAATCTGTATGATATACCCGGTATCTACTTTACCTCATAAATCAATATCTATCAACGGAGTCTCATTTATTGATATGATTGCTTACTTTGCCTGCCTTACTTATTATTCCAAGTATACATGCTTACCTCGCTCTGAGCGCCATTTAGGTCGTCCATTCAACATTTCGCCCTTTTACTCAGTCTGCAGCCTTACCAACCCAGTTGACATCAGACCTCTTGAACCGCTTTAGCTCTTCAGAAGGTTACTTGTTGTATCCTGACGTCCCGCCCGTCTTTCGGCACTTGCGAGAGATGAAACAGCTTGCTCGAGAGAACTCGACCGCAATGAAGATCAGCGTTGGTGTTCTAACGAATTCTGATGACAGAGTACCTTCCGTTTTGTCCAGTCTTGGCTTGAGAGTCGGCTCATTGAGGTACGGGGTTGGTCCCGAGCGTGTAAATCATGCTTCGGATGGTTCAGAGCTGTCAGATATTGACTTCGTCATCTTGAGCTACGATGTCGGCTTTGAGAAACCTTCTCATGAGGTTTTTGATGCCGCGAAGGATCTTGGAAGACTTGGTGATGTTCAATCGGACCTAGAAAGGTGCATCCACGTGGGAGATGACATGGACAAGGATCTCGAGGGCGCTGTGCTAGCAGGGTGGGAAGGACTGCTTCTGGATCGTGAGGGCAATCATGCCTCACGGAAGCCGGGAATAGCAGATTCCAGCATGTCAAGTCTCGTGGGACTGCTACGTCGCATACAAGAGGAACCGAAAAGCCTAAAACTTTGGAACCATGCAATTAATAGTTAACACAGGAAGAGTACGGGCACAGCTAGATCAAAGATTTAAAGCGCAGGTTATTCAGAAGCAAAGCGAACAAAAGTCCTCAATTGGGGTAGACATGATAACCCAGTAAGATTCCCTGCGTTTGTGATTCATTATGGTTACTACAACTAATCTTCAAAGCCTCAACATCTGACCGGAATGGCTCTAAACTTGATGCGCATTGCTTCCTGCGGCGTAATCGAACATAGAGATAGTATCTTTGCCGGGTATCTGCGGGTGTATACTCCATTTCGCAGACAGGACCTCTGACAGCTCTGACACGATATCTCGGACCCTGGAATATATGGAATCCTTCAGCTGATCACGAATATTCCGGTTTACGAGGTATTCAAGTCCACCAGCACTGCAACTCTCCAAGCGGAAGATCCACGGTATCATTGCGAGTCGTGCGAGCTGTCTTGGTGGAACGCTTTTAGGTTCAAACCCCAAGGCTAAGCCTTTATAAGAAGCCGAGGCAACATTTCGATGACGTGGGGAGGAATATTTCGATCAAGACCAAATACACTCCTGCACACATACTCTTTCCCTCTCGCATCCTCTTCGTTCTGTCAGTTATCCCTATGCATTCTCGATTCCCAATTGAATGATGGATACCTCTCCAGCGGGAGTAGCCCGTCTCATAATACCAAAAGTCCCCTTCTTGTTAAAAACAGCTGTGTGGCATTCCCTCTGGCTCTCGCCAACATCGTCTAAATGGGACCTCAAGACCGAATTGATTATCAAAATGCTGAGGTCCATACTGGACTCGCCACATCCTACTCCTCTTTCAAGGCAGCAGAAGGCTTCCTTGAAAGATCCGCGTATCAAGGGCAAGATGTGGATCAGCAAAGCCACATTTCCATCACCAGGGGGAGAGGAAGTGCGGACGCTACTAGCAAATGCGGTGGAGGAAATGAAAGAGGATGGGAACATATATACAATTCCAGGGCTTGCTCCAGTCGAGGCAGAGTGGACGGGTTATCGCGCCAACGTCGATGCCAACCGCCCTCGCCTTGATCTGTCCGAGGCCCAGCATTATGAAAAACTCATGTTGGAAGTCAGCAGCGATGTTACAGTACTCTACTTCCATGGCGGTGCCCATTTCATGATGGACCCAGCCTCCCATCGCGTCCCTGTCTCGCATCTTGCCCATCTCACCCACGGCCGCTGCCTCTCCGTTCGATACAGATTAGCCCCTCAGAATGCCTTCCCCTCCGCCCTCCTCGACGCCTTGGTCGCCTACCTCTCCCTTCTTTACCCGCCAGAAAGCTCATACCATACTCCTGTCCCTGCCTCCCATGTAGTCCTTGGCGGAGACTCTGCAGGTGGCAACCTTTGTCTCGCACTTCTGCAACTCCTTCTACAAATCAATCGCTCTCCTTCATCGCCGAGAACCATTCCCTTTCACAACCACACTATCACCCTTCCTATACCTCTTCCCGCCGGATGCGCTACCCTAGCCACATGGGCGGACATGACTCGCGCGATGCCCTCGATAGTCTCGAATGCTCACTACGATTACCTTCCACCACCCTTGAGCAGAGAAAAGGCTTCCACGTTCCCACACTGTGAACTCTGGCCTACGGATCCACCGCGAGGAGATCTGTACTGCGATACCACGATGTTATGTCACCCTTTGGTCTCTCCACTAGCAGCGCAAGACTGGAGCGGATGCTGTCCGCTCTGGTTCTCATACGGCGAAGAAATGCTTACGGATGAAATCAAATCCGTGGCCGCGAGAGCAGCGAAGCAAGGAGTGCGAGTGGTGTCTGAGCAGTGGGAGGCAATGCCGCATTGTTTCGCGATGATACTTCTGGGAAGCCCCATGAGTAAGAGGTGTTTTAAGGATTGGACGGACTTTTACATGCAGGTTGTCAAAGGTCAAGAGGTGAAGACTCGGGGACTGTGGTTCGAGGCAAAAACAGAGAAGGAGTCGGAGGTTAATGTTGAGGAATTGGCAGTTCTTGATGATGAAGAGGTGAAGAAGAGGATGGATAGCGCGAGAGAGGCGAGACATCTAGGGAAGGAAGGCGAAGCAAAGATATTACCGAAGCTGTAGATATGTCGGAAAGGGTAGTATAATGGCCAAATATACATAAGACGAGCGTACATAATTAGACCGAGATGAGTAGAATTACATAAGGTTAAGCACTGTCAATATAGTTAGATAAACTCCTAGACTCAACCATCATGAAGGCCGATTAGGTATATTGGGTGTTCATGGGGCCTGACCCGCTCGCTAAGACAGACTGACCTTGAATTATGTCAATAGCACGGACTGACGTCTTGAGATTGACCACCGCCAATGCTGCTCACGGACCCATCCCAAAAATCTAACCAATCCTCCCCTCCCTCTTCCTAACATCCCACCACTGTCCCAATGCATCCATTCTTCCAGCGCCCAATTCCCATCAAACACCGCAATCATACTCAACGAAAACGAAAACTCCAGCTCCAGCTCCAACCACCATTTCTCTAGCCAAGCCAGTTGCAGCTCTGCGGGCTAGTGGCATAGCATTTAACGATTGACGACCTTAGTAGCGATATCATGGGTATGGTGGGAAATTGATATAGTGATGGGGATGCGTGCATCTATGGCTCGAAAGCAGGATGGGTTTATGCGGTATATGCCGTGTGTGCGGGGTGCGATATGGCGCAGTGTAAAAGGTCTTGTGCGTTCAGCTTGCTGAGCTCGTTCTAGCATAGCTTGTCGTTTTAGCACTGACCGCGTAAGTGGAAGTTGTTGCATAATCTTCATGCTTCGAGTTTACGAGTATCCACAGCGGATGGATCAAACGTTTTCAAAGGACGATCCACGCGCTGCCCGTATTCGTTCTGTGGGATGGAGTCCTCACTCTGTATCCTTTGGGGCATCTCGGTGGTGAGCTTCTTATCTAATAGGGTGTTCTTGGTCGCTACTGCGGTAGGGAGCTGAACCGCTATCATTGGACGTGAACGAGACTCCCCCACGTTGTACTTTACTGTCACAGAGATCTTGTTGAAAGATGCCCGTGTAAATATGTGGACTAGCCAAGGCAATTCGGTGCAAATGGCGGGCCTTGTACCAATGTAGTACGTTTATCGATGGTTTCGTCGCCAGCACAGGGTCCTCGCAAACGCACGTATCCGTTGTCGGCGAAGCCTCCAAATATAATCTGCTTGCACTGTGGTATTGACACCTGGAACTTGCAGTCTTCTGCACTAAAACGAACGTCAGCAACGAAACATGGTCATCACGATGGCATCTCTCGAGCATCCGAAGGTCCAATAAATAACCACGCACTTTGTCGTCCGAGTACTCCTTGCCATTACCAGCATCGATAATATTACAAAATTTATGCCCCATATTGAATCCACGAACGAAAGGCGATCGAATTCTTCACGCTGTTTGAGGATACCAGCGTCACAATACGTCTTGCTTAAGCCTCTCAATCTGCGTATACACGGATGATAACGTGCAATTCGTGTTGGTAGTTGGGGATAGTGCCCCTTAGATCTTCCGTCATAGACTCCCGGAGACGCTGCGCAGCGTCACGTCTATCCGACTCTCCATCCTTGTTTCGTTCGTCGAAGAACTCGTCGCATTTCAGATTGCCAGCATGCTATGGGACTATGTCCACCAGATAGCCAACATTGGTGCTCAGGTTTGAAACAATAGTATACATTCATACCGTCACCATCGACAAAAATTAGAGCAAAAGGGTTGCAATCCTGTAGAGTATTGGTCGAGCTGAAGCCTCGAACAAATCTTTGGCAGGGCTTCAGAGGGACTAGGATGGACCATCTCCTGTTGGTTTTGCTTCAAATTACTTTGAGCTCCTTTCTGCTCTTGAAGAGCATACTTGTCTCTTGTGCAAGGTGCACTTCCGACTCCGTGTCTTGGACCTTGTCGCTCAAGTTGTTAACCGCGTCCATTGGGTCCTGCAGAACTCAGTAAATGGTCCTTTAAGTCCACCAGTGTATGGGCTATGATCCTAAAAGGGCAGGTCTCACCTCCACTAGCCCAGCCTTTTCATCACCAGACTCTTTGAGTCGTTCCTAGACTTTTCGGATCCTATACCATCCATTATGCCTGGTACAAGTTCAGGTACGCTCTTCATCGATCTATTATGGTAATTGTGCATCAACGATGCTAGTATTTTGCAGGGTCAGCATGTTGGGTCAGAGAACGCATACATTGTACAGCAGCAAAGGTGTGAAATTTTGGTCAGACTGTTGAGCTTGAATATTGGTTTGTTACTTCATGGTGCATCAGAAGTTATCGTTTAGAAGTAGAATTCATCATGAAACGTAGAGGCTGCCTTAAGGAGAGACAAAACCCACCTAAGGACAAGTAGCTACTGTGAGTACCATTCGTTTGCACGTTGAAATTGCTGTTTGACTGGGTACTGCTGTGTGATAACACATGGTGATGTGCAAAGGTCCTATGTAGAGGAAGCAATTTCCTACAGCAGTTGATATTGTTATTGTGTAGATCGGGGGAGCATTGGTGGCGTGCGTCCATTCTTTTGTAGTAGTACAAGGATCTGACATCAGATCGTGAGCCACATTGCAGGCTGGGTATGAAGTGAGACTAAATTGCTCACTCACCATAGCAGTTACACCCTAGAAACGCCTGAGGTGAAGCCCCCAACGACCTATTGTGCACTAAGCCAGTTTCTTCCACATCAATCATGATTGCCATATATTGAATTGCTCTCTGTCTGGTCGATTGATCGCCGGATATCTGACTTTCAGCGCCTCAAGCTCTCTCCACCGCTTCTGCTTTGTGTATATTGTCGAGAGATGGTCCACGATCGCCAGCGGCCGCCGCTCATCCCTTGGAAGTACCTTGTCCTTCGCAATGACACCCAAGGCCTTTAAGCAATCCGCCTCCGCTTCCTCTAAATGTCCAGTCGCTATCCTCACATTTATATAACCTAACATGGCAACGATCGAGTCTGGATGATCCTTCGGGACAGCTTGCAGCAACTCCTTGAGTAGGGTCTCTGCATCATCCCATCGCTTCGTATGCACATAAGCCTGCGCTAAGTTCGCCTTTGTCATTGACATTCCGGGATGTGCCTCGCCCAGTGTGCGCCGAACGACAGGAGCAGCCTTATCGAGGATCGCAATCGCCTCATGAGGGCGCTGTCGTGTGGTATACACTCTGGCTAGATCATTCATGGACCAGAGAGTATACGCGTGCTCCTCGCCAAGGATTCTTTTTCGAGCTGCCAGCACGTTTGAAACAAGTCGCTCCGCGGCCGGAAGGAACTCTCTAGAAACGCAGAAGCTCATTCCGAGCTCGTTACGCGTCATAAGGGTATCAGGGTGGTCGAGGCCGAAAAATCGCTTGCGTTTTCGAAGGACTTCAACGAGTAAGGTGCGGCTGGCATAATGCTCATGGAGGTGGCGGTATGTGCGGGCAAGATTGAACATTGCGGTCAAGGTCAAGGGATCGTCAGGGCCCAGACGCTTCATTAACCCCTTGACAGCACGTTCGCCAACTTGCTTGGACAGTTCTAGTCTCCCAGCAAACCAGAGGGAGAGTGTTAGGTCAGAAAGTGTAATGCAGTAAGGGATATGTTCGGGTTTCCACGGTGGCCACTTCATCCAGTCCGAGAGTGAGGGGCGTAAAAACCAGTGGGTAATGAGCAGCCCGCGTTGGGCGATAACACAGGGTAAGAGGTCGAATAGATTGAAGTTGAATTCAGCGAGACTGCGCTGTGCTTGAATGGTGTGCGGGTGGAATCTACCACATTTCTTGGACATGTATTTGACAACATCAGACTGGTATAAGCGTGCACGCTTCCAAAGCCCGGTCTCTGCAAACACCCAGGCAAACCGCTCGATTTCCAACGCCCTTTCAATGGTGCTGGGACCAACCTCGCCATACAACTCTCTCAGCTCTCGCAAACAGGCCTCGATGTGAGGCAACAGTGACCTTCGTAACCTTTGACCCGATGCCTCCATGAGTGGGGAAATGCAGTTTGCTAACACAGCGATAGCAGCGCTCAGCCAGCGTTTTTGATCTGCCTCGGACAGTCTGTCCTTTGCCCATCGTTGGATTACCGGATGCAACGACACCACGCCTTTCTTTGAGTCGTGATCGATGATGGAATGGTTGTAGAGGATACTCAATGCTGTTCGAAGTCGAAATTGGGACCCTTCATTCCAGTCCGGTGGAAGTTGGGCCATGTCTGGAGATTCTTGGGATTGCCTCCCACTATCAATACCTTTCCAGGATCTCTGAAGGATGGCCTCCGGTATGGATTCGCAGTGCATGAATGCAGATATATGGATCAGGTCCACAGCGTCTCTGCAATCCAGAGTTTTGCGATTCACAATTCTCTGAAACGGGATCTCCCAAGTCGTGATTATGTTGGCTTGGTCAGCGGTGCTAATGCTCTTTGATACGATCATTGCCCTTCTGTGTCCTAAATAGTGCCTCAAATACATCTCTAAAGTATATATATTGCGACGAATACTGGTGCCTGCATTGGCTATTGCAAGTGCTAAGTAGCCGAGCTCTGATGCAATCTTCTGTGCAGTCCGCCGGCTACCTGATTTTGGAGAAGGTGACTCATCCCTAGGGAATGCGGTTTTGAGCAGGAGGTTGACAGCATCTTCTGGATCCAACCCACTAAAGCGGAGATGGCCAACTGTGGCATAGATCTCAGCTCCGGGATTACGAGTTGTTATTAGGATATGACCTCTGCCTCCAATGGGAAAATACTTCGAAACATCCACATCGGGATCGTCAGCGTTGTCGATCACAAGGAGCCACGGCTTCGTACGTTGGGACAGCCAATGCATACCCCCACTGAAGGTCGCCCCCTTTCCCACTTGCTGCCCGATTGAGGAATAGCTATTCTCCGCATTTTCCTCACTGCTCGCATCAATCCAGAATACCCCCCAGTACCTTGACTTATTGTCTTCTGCGTATCTCAGGCAGAATTGGGTCTTTCCAGCGCCACCCATTCCGTATATGACGTAGACTCTATGTCGATTGGCTTCGTCCATATGGCTTACTGGGCCAAGCTTTTCCCGCACGGCGTCGGCATGTAAACGTCTACCCGTAAAGTAAGTGCTGGAGCACCGCGGGATAATGAACCATTCATTGCGATTCGGCTTGCTTCCACCATCGGAAAAGAGGTATCGCAGTGGCGGCTTTAACAAATCCTCTGCTTCGAGTTGGCGTTCATGTTCCAGCGCTTCCATGTCCTTCTCCCATCTGTGTTGTATCAATGCAGGCGCACTTTCGATGTATCGCACCAGTGCCCCAAGAATGATCCGGTAGCCATGATCGTGGACGTCCGAGAATTTGATCATCTCGTCATGAGTTGCAGAAATACCGCATCTTTCAGCATCATCCCACGTGGGCGCCGCAGAGTCCTCTTCCACAACATACGCACTCACATCGCCCACTCTAGTCTTCTTTTGCTCCCACAGGTTATATACAGCAAATCGCTTCATAAGCGGCGCGAATTGATCGGTGATCTCTTGCAGCATTTCTGATCCTCTCAGAAGATTCAACACGAATTGGCTGGGGCCCGGTCTGTCGAGTGGCGCATGCTGATGTTGCATAAGCATGCTATCCTTCCGAACGCCATTGTGGGGGGTCCCAAGAAATATGATTGCGTATGTGGACATGAACACTGAGCGAAGGTGTTCCACGGCCTGAGTGCGTCTTGTGGAAGAGAATGCGAGTGCTCGCTTCACAAGTAAGCCTCCGAAGCCATGGCAAACGAAGATGATTGGCCGCTTGAGTGCATCTACGAACTGGCGATCCGCACACAGCTCTGCGACGAGACTGTTCGCAAATGGTAATATGCGATCAGCGGACCCTTCGCCAGGAGACGAGAAGACTTCGGCGTCATAGTGATAAGCAAGAACCCGGGCATTGTATCGCTGGTGCGGAAACAAGTCTCGGAGCCACAGAGTGTTTGAATTCGAGTCCGTCCATGCCTCAAGTCCGCTCTCAAGGATGCTGTGGACTGCAACAATACTACGAGCACAAGTAAGTCAGAGAAGAGACAAGAAGAAACATGGATAGCTTCTCACTCGGCAACGGGAGCTACTGTTGGACCCCTCAACGAAGGCTCGATTGTAGTGGGTGTAGTGAGCTCTGAGATGGCCATTGCTCAGCTTGCGAAGGCCCCGCCAGGAAGAACCATGGTTTCCAGGTGGAGGCTATGAGCGACACTCGTCGCAGCGGTTGCAACGAATACGCTGAGGTATGGTGGCCTTACGCAGGCAACTAGGCTGAGAGAATCAAGTGTCGTGGTCGAGTGCCCGCGCTATTTGACAGCACACCACCATTGCGATAGACAAATCAACCAAAGTGATCGCAGAAGTCCGCTCTTCTGATCGAAATGTTGCCTCGACTTAGCAAAACTTCCGAACATATATTACGATGCTCGAACTCAAGACTACTATCCAACTTCAGAGGCAGGCAACTTGCTGCTCCCTTGGCATGGCCATGTACTGAGCTCTACTTCCTCAATAATAATTCCCGACACTAGGGGCCGGGATCATTCCGACACTCGCCCAATCTGACAACGATCAGCTCAAGCCTACCCCTCGGCAGCTAGTTCCGTCTTTAGAGGTGAGATGCTCATGTTATCAATTCCACTAAGCGCTTTGGCCAGGCACGATCATGGAGTTTGCTAGGAACCCAAACATGCCGCAGTATTCGTTGGACGACGTTGCATGAGAATGTGATAATATTGCATTAGCCGTTCACGCCGCAGAGGGAAGGGCGAGCCAACGTGTCAACGCAAGCGTGTGATCACCAGGATGAACAGCGAATCAGGCTTCGCATCAGCTAATCCTTGCAGACCACCCCTGCGTCGAATTTCTTGCCCTCGCCGGCTCCTTAAGAACAATCTGGTAGCATTTGTTGTAGGGCCGCTCGAACATTGCCGCGCTGATGGCTCATTTGCAATGCAAGATATTGGCATGACGATGCAGTCTTATTTTTCCATCTTCGCAGCTGTGGTTCTGCTTACCTTGTACTTTCGAAGACAAGTCCGAGCCTATCAGGAGCGTCAAGTCAGTTGATCTGACTTTGAATAATGAATAACGAACTGATGCGTCCTTCAGGCACTTAAGTCCTTTGCGGAGCACCATGGATGCTTACCTGCGCCTCGAATCCAGAATCAGAGACCATGGGGTCTTGATCGTCTGGAGCAGATCTTTCGTGGCGATCGGGAATCGCGATTGATGGAGCTTTTTCTGTTTCACTTTAGGCAGACCGGAAACACTGTCGAGCAATGCTTTATTGGTACACCAGCATTTGACACAATTGACCCTGCCAATCTTGAGGCCTTGCTTTCAACCAAGTCCAAAGACTTTTGTTTTGGTCGGCGTCGAGACCTCACATTTCCCCTGCTTGGTGACGGTATTTTCCTACAGGAAGGTGCGGCATGGAAGCATTCTCGGGAGTTGCTAAGAGGACCACTTCAGCACAGACACTACGAGCATTTAGACGTCTTCAAGCAAAGCGTGGACGACCTCATCCAGACCTTGTCTAGCCAGCCTGATGTGGTTGATCTGCAGCCTCTCTTCTTCCTCTTAACACTCGATGTCTCCACAGAATTCCTCTTTGGTGAGTCAGTGAGGAGCCTCAAAGCACCCAAGTCCGCTAGCGAGCAAACATTCGGGAACGCATTCAACACGGCCCAAGCTGTTGTGGCCAAGCGCTTCAGACTGCCTGACCTGTATTGGATGATCGGAGGTTCCAAGTTTCAGAAGGCTTGTGACGATGTCCACCATTTCGCGAATCAGATCATCGATCGCAACTTGGCATCTCGCAACTCCAAAAGAAGTGGTGTCTTTCTCGACCTTTTAGCTGAGAGTACAGCAGATCGCGATGCCTTGAGAGGTCAGATCCTCAATCTTCTGGCAGCTGGCCGAGATTCTACAGCTTGCTTCTCACATGGACTTTCTTTCTCCTCGTTCGTCATCCAAGGGTTCTGGAGAAGCTGCGAGAAGAAGTCGATGCCATTTCTTCTGATCTAGCTGAGATGACAAGGACAGATCTGCGAAAGATGAGCTACCTTCAGAACGTCCTCAGAGAAACCTTACGACTGTATCCATCTGTTCCTGTGAATGACCGCAAAGCCAACAAAACCACCTTTCTTCCTACAGGTGGAGGACCAGACCGGACGGCTCCCGTGCTGATTCCCAAGGGTGCAAGTGTGGCTTACTCCGTATACGCCATGCACAGAAGATCTGACTTTTATGGGATGGACGCTGAGCTCTTTCGTCCTGAGAGATGGGACGAAGACATGCCGATGCGCTGTGATAGGACCACGGCAGCGTGGGGCTACCTTCCCTTCAATGGGGGGCCCAGGACCTGCCTTGGAAGTAAGTAAAGCACAAATGGGACCTATTAAACATACTAAACTCCTCCCAGTGGACTTTGCCCTTACCGAAGCCGCTTACACAGTGGTCCGAGTCCTTCTACATTTTCCCATCATACGATTACCAGCGGGTCAAAAGGCCGAGCTCACGGGCGTGGAGAAGCAGACCTTAACCCTTGTGCTACAATCTACAGAAGGTTGCATGGTAGAAATGGCTTCACGGTAAGAGGTGTGACAAGAGCATCGCGTTGGTTAATGCTATATATAGAAAGATTCTGTGAAGTGCAGTCCTCCAGGGATCGCTAGAATCACCGCAGCAGCTCATCTGCTTCCTGCGAGCGTTTTGATTGCAGCATATCAACGGTGTGCTTCCAACGCCGTGAGATAACTTCGGGAGCTTCCTTTGAGTACCGGATCAAAGCGGCCACAATGAGTCTATACCCAGGAGAAGTCCGACTTTCAAATTTGCACATGTTCACATGATCATAGGGAAGACCAGCTCGCTCTGTACTGTCCAATATTGGTGCTGCGGAGGACTCTTCGACGACCTATATTATATCAGGATCGAAAGTCTTTGGCCCAATGGAAGATGTACACACATAGTCCTGAGTCAAACCCATGTTCGTCTTCTCCTGCTCCCAGAAGAAGAATATATGGAAATCTTTCATGAGCGGTGCAAAGAGATCAGTGATGTTCTGCAGCACCTCTGAGCCTTCTTGCAAAGCATCCAGGAGTTGACCTTCAGTATCTACGATTTTGGAGGGTATCAAGGCTCCGATCATACGACGACCGGTTGAGGCGAGCTTGGCTTTGCTACTACCATCGTGAGGTGTGCCTAAGAACAAGATTGCGAACGTAGAGACATAGATCGAATGCACATGCTGGATAGACTTGCTGGTCCGGCTTGCTGAATACGCCAGTGCCTTTGAAACGTCAACCTTTGATGCCAGAATGACTTTCTTCGTCTTACACGTTTCACAATTATGCCACCAAGTGAATGGCAGATGAATATCATAGGCCGTTGCGTCGCATCTTCCAGCTATTCACTCTTTGAGTAGCCCTTTTTCTTGTTCTCTTTTGTGCGCACCAGACTTACCTCGCGGTCTGCCACCAACTCGGCCACTAGCGTTTGTGCATGCTGTAGAATACGATCTGATGAGGCTTTGCCGAACATCGACCCTATCACTGCATTGTAGCCGTAAGTCAGGATCCGAGAGTTCTTCAGATTCGACGGCAGAAGGCCGGAATCTTTCAACCACATTTTCTCCGATCCTTCTGTCGTCCACGTTCTGAATGGATGGCCGTTGAGACCGTGTACAGCAACAACGCTACAAGCATCAGTATATCTCGCATACGCATAGGGAATCCTAGACGTGCTCTACAATAGGATCCTCGCCTCTATACAGCTCGGTCAAACCGGTGTTTGCCATTATGTGTATCTGGAGTTCTCAGCGGGTCGAGAAGCCGTTGGCGGAGGACTCCGACGATGTTCGAAACGATTGTGTGAGAATGAGCCACAGCTCGCCGTAGGTGCCCTTTCGCCCTCCAACTCAGGTGAACCTGCAGCTAGCCTCGAGCTGGCCATTTCTGCCTTCCCCTCCTCTTCCCTCATCTGCGGGATCAGCTCGCATCAGCTCAGCCCAACCTCCCGGTGGATTGGTCCATTGAGCGACGCAGCATGTCTCGCTCAATAATACAATCCGTCAATCGATCTTGATAGCTTGAAGTACATTGATAACTCCTCTGAGATCTTGATCCATTCAAACAAATCTATTCTTGAAAGGGACACAAATGGTAGTGATGGTGTACTGGGTTATTACTAACTGGTCCCGGTACTTATGGGGCATAGGAAAAGAGACACGCGCGCGAACGGTAGAACTGGAAGGCCTTACTGCGGTGTCCAGCATGACAATAGTGAAAATACAATCGTAATTTTCAGAAGCTTCTCTAAAGTAAGGTACTTACTGTGGTGTCCAGCACGCTAGGGATTGAACTACCTGAATACATAGTACAAGACTCAGCCTTAATAATTGAGCCGATAGCAATCATACCCCATTCTGAAATTTACATCTGACTAAAGCAGCGGATCTGTAACATTACTTAACGTAGTACTTACAAGCGCAGAAACCCAGCTGTCACCCGCGTCGCGGAACAATACTTTAAAGTAAAGCGGGGCTCGCCCTCGGCATTAGTCCTAGTGGGGGCCAAGCCAAGGCAGATCTGTGTCACCTCGGCGTTCTATGCGCCGACATATGCCGCTGAGGCCGCCAACACCCCACCAAGCACACAATTAGTAGTTTTCACGCAAGTGACGTTCGGGGTCGTATTCAGATCTTCTATCTATTCAACTAAGCTCCGTGAGGACCGCCAAACATGGCTGGTGAGTGTTGCTCTTTTTATCTTGAAGCACCTATGTCCAGCGCTGCGCCAGAACTCCGGTCGCGGTCTCGAGCTGACAGTCCCTTCCAGACTTCGCCAGTATCGCCAGTAAGCTTCTGAACCAGACAAGAAGCCCCTTCTCCTGTGCTTGTGTTCCTTCTCCTGGGAGAGGACTGAGCATCCCGCAGAGCAATTCACCGAATTCTATTACGCGACCTTCGACCAAGACCGGAAGAATCTCGCCGCTCTCTATGTAGGTACACCTTCTCTAATGGATACAATAGCTCAGACTACTGACTCTATTAATACCACAGCGCGATACCTCTATGCTCACGTTCGAGACAGCTGCTGTACAAGGCGTCACTGGTATCATCGAGAAGCTTACAGTATATCCTGGGGACTGCTTCAGCCTCTTCTTTGCTGACATCGTCCAAGAGTCTACCGTTCGAAAAAGTCGCACACAAGGTCTCCACTCTCGATGCGCAACCTTCGAACGAGACTGGAGGAATAATAGTCATGGTCACAGGGGCGCTGCAGGTATGCAGGATTACAATACTACAGCCAAATTGGCAAATTAAACAGTCTAACGGGCGGCTTATAGGTGGATGACCAGGAACAGCCTATGAATTACACCCAGGTCTTCCAGCTGATCCCTGAGGGTGGCAGCTACTATGTTTTCAATGATGTCTTCAAACTGATCTACGGATGACCTACGACATCGACTGTATTGAGACTTAGCGGATGCTTGAATACTATGGCGTTGAAAGAATGGTAGCATAGGCCGTGGCCGTTTCTAGGAGCCTAATATGTCACACGAAGAATGGTCAATTTGAAGATCGGCGGCAGGTAGAGCAGCATAGGACAATCACGTTCTTCTGGATGTGGGTGCTGGAGCGCTTCATGACAGCAAGCGAGTCGCCATCGCAGCCAATGCATGTTGGGTCAATACTGTTGATTGCCTTACAGAACAATGTGGCTTGGGGCTGGCGACTGACGCGGCTTCTGACAGCAAGGCAATGAAGTAATTGAGCCACATATAGCAACGTACCTTTGTAAGGTGTGATCACAGAATAGAAATGAATATCTATGCTGCCTGCAAGGAGCCCATCTATTTCATAAGGTAGTCACGATACATAAAGCTGCGGATACTCTGGACCCTGCCAAGCCTGCACCATCGTGGACGGAATTGAAGCCGAGACGAATTCTTGTCAGCGCCTTACCGTACTACGGAACTCAGGCAACATTATACTTAATTCCAGAAATCGACCCTCTTAGTTCAAACAGTCTCGATCCAAATAGGGTGCATCCTCCATTGCAGTACGATCATAACACCGCTTATGCACTCTTCACAGTTCCCTTCCCCCTGCCGACGGAACGAACAACATCAAAGCCAGCCCCTACCCTCCAACGGGCGCACTTGAGCCAGCATTGGCAACGATAGCAACGGCACCGAGTCGAAGACGAGTGACTTGGGTGTGCGACGATGACGCTCGCTGAGGAGCTGAGGTCGCGCAACTTCAGTGAGTGGGACAACATAGCTTTAGACGTGTAGCTCTGCTAATATTTCGCGTGACCTAGGTATCTACGGACAATGGTTAGTTTATTGGCATTCTCATGGATTGCTTGCGATCTACGCTTTCTAGTGCATGTTGAAGGCGATTTCATCCAAAATCGAAAGGTTGCCCGGACCAGCTTGAAGACGTTCGAGCTTCAGTGGCATCGAAAAGTTATACGGCCACGTGGTCATCGGGAACATCCATTGGGAAGCCAAGTTTTGCTGGCAGAATCCAGGCAGCCTCAGTGCACAAACATCAATAGGAGCGAAGAATCTATACAAGTGCCGAAGCTAACACCTTCGTTACAGGATGGGAGTACTATGCATATTCCTGTGCCTTGCGCTAGGGATATCCCATCTCCTCCACCTTAACCTTCTCTTCCTATTTGGCATGTTGTGCTTGCAAGTCATCCCGACCTCTGGAACGCTGAAAGTGAACAGCTAACGGGAAATAGACTCTCGGGTCTCACGCTCATTTTCGTCGAAGTTCCCCTTCTCCTCCGCATCTGTCCAACGTCTCCTACCTTTGACACCTTCATCCGACGCTTCACGACAAATTACATGCGTGCAGCTATCTACGGAGTCATGAGTCTGATCCAATGGCTCAGCATAATCAAGGATCCGACAAGCTTAATCGCTGCAGCAATTGTATTGCTACTTGCCTCTGTTTGCTATCTCATCGCCGGACTCAAGGGACAAGGCTTCGTTGGAAGCAAGACACTAGGTGGACAGGGTGTCGCACAGATGATCGTCTGAAAGTTGAACAACATTCGATTCTCCTGAGAAGTTGATTCAGTAAGAGGGTGAATAAGGGCTTGTACACGCGGAAGGCAAGAGTTGAGGCTGTACTGAAGGAAGTGGGGCCAGATGTGGACAGAGGGACTATTGCAATCGACTTACAACGGGGTCAAGGCGTTCTGGAAGCGACGCTTGTATTTCTAAATGTACGTTTCTGGACCCCCTACAACTCGAGCTTGGAGCAGCGAATACTTTTCGCGTCATGCAATCCACACAGAACCTTTGAGGCGCATCAGTCGGCGAGAAATACATAGTATGGAGGCCTATGGGCTGTAGAGGCTCGAATAGCCAATCATCCAATGAATAGAACTTCGCTTCAGGAACCATACTGCATTCTGATCGCATCCAGCGGGGCAAGCCACGTGAGCTGCGAACAGCACGCCACAACGCCCCCCAACCGTTTCTCGTACCTAGCACAGTACCTTCACAACTGATAATGAGCTGGTTTGTATCCATGACGCTGCAGAGCAATCAATCTCAACCATGTTCGCACCTACTGTTTCTCCCATTAATCTTCCCAGGGGTCAAGCAGGTTTGAAAAGGGCAAAGAAACCTGCCAAAATTCAACAGTTACAGGGCGTGGCCAGGCTTCTCCCCTCAGGGCAACCACTGCCGGGCATTGGCGGCTTGTCAATCTAGCGCCGATCATTGATCTCGAACACTTATGTGGATTGGATACCCCCACATGTTGTAGCGACACTGCCTTCTTCGCATCTTTTGATACGCTTGACCTTTTCTTTGTCATTTGGAGGTTGCCAATCCATTACAATACATTGAGTAGTGAGTTGATATGTCTGTTTTCATGCCTGTCGACTTATTCGGCAACTCCCTCGCTTGAATCATAAGGGTTCTGGAGGGCCTGTTGTACATACATTCCGACTTATTACATTGCATCATTCAATGAATCTGCCGCCAACTTGCTGGGAGGCTCTTTGCTCACTTTCACTTTGTCTTGGCACTTGGAGATCAAGCGGAAGCTGTACAATGACTCCTGTCCGCTTTGGGCGCTAATTGGACTTCTGCAGGTCACAAGTCAATTGACTTTGAAAGCACGACAGACATCGAATCAGCAATACTGCAATCATGTCGGTCCCACAGATACCTCCTCGTCCTTCTCGAGCACACCAGCAGTATCCTACCATGGCTGCTTCCGATATCCCCAAGATACCTCCAAGACCTGCGCAGCGTCGAACTTCGGAACACTCCCAATCTCCAAGTCGAGACCACTTTCCCCGCTCTCCTTTCAACGAGCCCCCCACAAGTATGAGCTTTGGCAATAAGGGCGGAAACAATTATGGCAACAACAGTCAACATGCACCGAGCTCCCACATGGACCTACCGCAGCGCCCATCAAGTGTGTCACTGCCATCAATCGGGCAGGAGGGCAACGAGTATGGGGAAATTGAAGACAAGCCAGGTGTCCAAAATACCGAGTCAGAAAGCAGTGGCAACGAGCCACAAGAGACAAGGAACATTGGCAGTGACTTGCCTCTACACGCCCCAAGACCCTCTTTCTCAAACTCCACTGCGAAGGCGAGGGTCTCTACTGTTACTCGCACTGACTCAAGTCAGGCAGCTGCGGCTGGCATTGGCAAAGCTTCGACGCCACTGGACGATGGGAACCCCCAGGACTGTCCTTTGAAGGCCAAAGTCTCCTTCCGAACAGGTTCCTCTGCCTCGACTGAGCGCCCTGGTTCTGCACAGGCTGAGGATGAACACGGCATTCCGGAGATCGGGCAGCGCGTGCCAATGTATCCAGACGCTGGCGACGTCCAAGCTCCCTCTCCATCGCCGTTCCAGCAGGCCTTCCCAGCAGGCGTCGGCTTCCACAACTCTGGAGCGCAGAAACCCTCCAGACACCATCGTCGGACTCCAAGCGGTAGAGAGATCTTGCCGCCTGGCAGCTATGGAATGCATGGGCATGGTCTTGCATCGAGTGATCATTTCGAGAAGTCCTGGTACGAGAAGCATCCAGAGGCATTAGAGAAGGAAGAGGGAGGACAGTATGGGCCTGGAATCGGTGGTGGAAGAGGTGAATGGGCATTAAGTAGTGACGATCTCAACAAATTAGTTCGAGAGACTTCAAGTAAGGCCCTGCATGTTCCAGTGTTCGATATAAAATCCTAAAGCTAGTACTAACGTAGTTGGCACAGAATCAACCCCAAACACCGCCGGACTTCCAAAGGATGAAATCGGCTGGAAGGCTAGCGAGGAATACGCCTCTCGACTGAACACTCCAATGTCAGGGACCTTCCACAAACCGTTACATTCAAACCACTCGCAACCGCATGTCGAATCCCCTCTGCGCAAGGCCAGCTTTCCGGTGGACCCTGATACCCACTACGGACTCGAAAAGCAAATGTCTCATACGTCTTCTCGTCTTTCATCTGAGAATGCCTTGGAAAGTGAAACCGAAGATGACGAGATCCAAATGGCACCATCAACAGTCCGGAAAAACAGGGTCCAAGGGAATGGCTATGGCTCATCAGCAGAAGACATCGGCTTGCAAGGTGGCGGTAGCGAAGAGGAGTGTGCACATGAAGTACCCATCCTCGCTGCGGACGAGGTAGCCCGAACACCTGGAGCTGAGTACATGCAACCTGCTGTGGACCCTTTGCAGGAACGAAGGGGAAGCAACTACTACCCTGGCTACGACTCGGACCATCAAGGCGGGATCAAGCTTGGTAGCCGCTCTGGCAGCGCGTCCAACAGTAGACCAACCAGTAGGCCTGGAAGTGTTCATGGACTCGCTGGTCTTTCAAGATTCTCGACTCATGATGATGACCACGACAGCATGCATACGCCGCTAGAAGACGTTGATGAATACGAACCACTATTTCCAGATGAAGAGGGCAATAAGGAACGCAGACCAGTCACTGCCGCAGACCGACTTCGCCTTCGTGAACAAATGAAAAAGTTTCCCAGTAAAGACATCTGGGAAGATACTCCAGACAGTGCACAACTCCAAGCGAGTGTGGACAACCCGGAGCCAGCCGATGAGCAGCCTGATCCATCATTAAAGGCGCCTGCCGCTATATTTGAGACTCCCGAGCAAGAGAGCGCTCGCAAAGGCGAGGTCAGCGAGGACGAGAAAGCGAAGCTCATACCGCGAGAAGAGCGACTGGCCAAGTCCAATTTCCAACCTCACATTCGTAATGAGATGGCTAGGCCCGGCTTAGCACAAAGATTTCCCAGCAGAGACATTTGGGAGGACTCGCCAGATAGTTCTCGCTTGGAGACTACTGTAGGAGAGACGCCGCTAAATGATCCGAGAATTCCAACAGATGCAGGTTTGGAAGCTGGTGCGGTAGTCAACACTTCTGGATCGCCAAGTCAAGGTATACTCTCTGGAGAGCAGCCTCGTGACAATGCTACTGTTGGTGCTGCCGTGGTAAAGCCAACAATTCCCCCAAGACCAGGCCAAGACAAAGCACCACTGGAGGAGCTCGGTGCCCAACCTCCATCGATTCCAGCTCGTCCGCCAAGGAGACTCTATCAAGTTCCTCCAGCCGATGCGCAAATTTCTACTCTGCCATCCAAGCTTTCGGAGACGTTACCAATCGAGGCCAAGGAGGTATCACCCACCGACCCCCGGAAAGGCCCAACCCTGCCTGATCGGCCAAAGCCACAGGTGCCAGCCCGTCCGGCTAAGCCTGTAGGTCGTGACTCTTCGGAGACAGTTCCGCTTTCGAACACATCCCCCTCCGTAGGTAAAGACGGCGTACGCGATAAGGATATTGCCGTTCCCCCAGGAGCACCCAAGCCTAAGCCTGCCGTGCCCGCACGACCTGCAGGAGGTAAAATAGCATCACTGAAAGCTGGGTTTTTGTCAGATCTGGACTCACGATTGAAGCTCGGTCCACAGGGACCAAAGCCGCAAGAAAAGGCGGAGCCCAAAACCGAAGGAGAACAAGCACCTCTGTCTGATGCCAGAAAAGGACGCGCCAAGGGTCCTACGAGAAGAAAGCCTGTAGCTCCTGCCACTGGGGCTACAGCCGCTTCAATAGAGCTAGGAGGCGGAGGCGCTGCACGGAAATGGCACATTCAGGAGCCATGGACTGTGTGGCAGCATGACGGTACCCTGAAGGTTGGACACAATCGACCATCTGCTCCAAAGACAGAAGCCATGGCGCTTGAGGGGCCTTCTCAGACCGACGGAGCCGAGGGCGCCAAAGGTACGCACCAAGCCAATGCGACAGTTGAGGAGTCGCTCATGGCCACCCATCCATCATCCGAAGGGAAACCCAAGGCACCAGAAGCGGATCTCCCAAGCCCGGGAGAAGAAATACCGAACCCGTTGAGTAAAAGGCCTAGCAACGAGCCAGCTCCAGGCTCTGTGTCACCCGCAACCGTCATCTCTCCAACCGAAACTCATACCCAAAGCGAGGCGGGAGAGAAAGTCGTGTCGACGGATTCAGTCGCAGAGAGGAAAGAGCAGACGCATGCTACTACTGACGAAGAGGAGGATACGGGAGCTGCGACAGGCTATCGCGCTCCCGGAGAAGAGTAGACAACGCATGGTCTTTGTGTTCGTTGATGAGTGTAGCTTGAAGAGGTCGAAGTGGTCAGTTTGGTCAGGACGGAGTCTCTTAGAGCATAATCAAAAGTTTAAGAACATCATACAGCAAGCCAGCCTATATATCTCATCACGCTGTCACTTTGATTTAGGTATGTCGGAGGGACAGGCTGGTATTAGCTTATTACACTCATAGTTGTTGATCAAGCAGCGTTGATTGGCGGGTAGGGCTTCCCCACAGCCGAGGTTGAGGTGGGATGTTAGATGGGCAATCAACAACTGCATGTCCTCCACTCCGCAATGCAGTCGTCCGTAATGACAACGGCCACAGAGATGGCGACCAAAGTGCCAACGTCAAATCTGGCTAGAAGAGGTTTTGTCTATTCTAATGTATTCAATCAATGTATCAGAAGAGCCCACTCACATTTCCCTCCGGCGCGGCGGCGGTCCCTTTTTCAGCGATCAAGCCCCACTTACAATTTGACTGGTCGAAGGACGTTCTCGAGTACGCCCTGGAGGAGATTCGCAGATGTGGACGATTCCTTTGACCCTCGGCAACAAGATCGAGAAAGCGATGAGGTTGACGTCTGCATCGTGGGTGGCGGTACTTCCCCATGCATGCCTACAATCTCCTATTCTGATCGTTGAAAAGGACCTGCCGGACTCAGCGCTGCCATTCGACTGAAACAGATTGCCAATGAAGCGGGAAATGAAGAATTTCGGGTACTTTTACTAGAAAAAGCTGGGGAGTTGGGCGCCCATATTGTGTCCGGCAATGTCATTGAGCCGTCCGCTGTTGACGAGCTGCTTCCTGACTGGAACAGCCCAGAAAACCCCTCGCGATTCGAACATGCTACGCCGGCGACCAACGACAAGCTGCGTTTTCTTACGAAGAACAGTTCGATACCCATACCAGCCCCGCCGCAGATGAACAATCACGGGAATTATATCGTCAGTTTGAATCAGTTTAGCAAGTGGCTTGGAGAAAGAGCAGAGGAAGTAGGCGTGGAAATATACCCAGGCTTTGCGGCGAGTGAAGTGCTATACAATCCTCATGATGGATCGGTCAAAGGCGTGGCAACGAACGACCTGGGCATATCTAGGTCTGGCAAGCCCAAATCTTCTTTCGAGCGCGGAATGGAATTTCATGCGCGCGTCACTCTTTTCGCTGAAGGATGCCACGGAAGTCTCACGAAGCAAGTCATTAAGAAATTCGACCTTCGAAGGGACAGTCAACCTCAGACCTACGGGCTCGGGCTCAAGGAGGTGTGGGAAGTCAAGCCTGAGAACTTCAGGAAAGGTGAGATTGTACATACCATGGGATACCCTTTACCGTCATCTACCTACGGTGGCGGCTGGCTCTATCACTTCGGTGACAATCTCGTTTCCCTCGGCCTCGTGGTCGGATTGGATTACCCCAATCCATGGCTCTCCCCTTACGGAGAGTTTCAGAAAATGAAACACCATCCCCTCTACAAATCCGTGATACAAGGCGGCAAATGCATATCCTATGGTGCAAGAGCCCTCAATGAAGGTGGTTTTCAGTCAATACCCAAATGTGCCTTTCCAGGTGGTGCTCTCATCGGCGATACCGCCGGCTTTCTCAACGTCCCTAAAATCAAAGGCACTCACACAGCCATGAGAAGTGGCATGCTAGCCGCACAAGCTGCTTATTCCGCTTTGACAGCCAACCCCGACAGCGCCACCGTCTTCCTCTTCGACTACGAAGACGCATTGCGGTCCAGCACCATCTGGAGCGAACTAAAGGAAGTCCGCAACATGCGCCCCTCCTTCCACTCCCCCCTCGGTCTCTACGGCGGCATAATGTACTCCGGCCTCGAAGCCTACCTCTTCCGCGGCAAAACGCCCTGGACGCTCAAACACAAAGAGCCAGGCGACCACGCAGCCACGAAGCTCGCGTCCGAATGTAAAAAGATCGAATACCCCAAACCCGACAACGAGATCAGTTTCGATATTTTGACCAGCGTTAGCAGGACGGGCACGAATCATGAAGAAGACCAGCCGGTGCATTTGCAGGTTAAGGACTGGCAGGCTCATAAGAATGATCAGTATCCTAAATATAAAGGTGTGGAGAACCGGTTCTGTCCGGCGGGGGTGTATGAGTATGTGGAGGATGCGGGCGAGGAGCATGGTGTTAGGTTTCAGATTAATGCGCAGAAGTACGCCGCCTTCCTCCTCATTTTTTCTTCTCTCTGCGCTGCCGCGCCCGTCGCCGCAGAGTGGCTTCGCTGACGGAGCAAATAGCTGCATCCATTGCAAAACGTGCGATATCAAAGCTCCGGCTCAGGATATCAATTGGCAGGTAAAACCCCCCCATATCCCCCCATTTCATTTTACTCTCAACAACTTCTCTAACCCCTAACGTCTAGACACCACAAGGTGGCGAAGGACCCAAGTATTTCATGACTTAGTTACCGTTGCCCTACCCAGTCTTACGGAGCTATTGATGGATGGATGGATGGATGGATGGGTGCGTGAGAGCGGTTTTGGTTTTTGGGTTGTATATATTCATCTTCATATATTGAGACATAAGATATGTAAATGAATGGAAAGTATATTCACACGATTTGGAGGTCTGGTGTTCTATCATATATATACTTACATAATACGATATTCATAATCATACTACTCGCCGTATATAAGTTATAGGATGGAAGTGTTCAAGCCTTAAGGTCTAGACCTCCCTGCCCTGAGGCGGTTTGGCTTTGGGCAATATACTAGCGTGTTCGTGTCGATTTCATAGTCTATTCCATAGGTTATCCTCTGTACCGTGAGTGATTGGCTAATTATACCACGTAGGGTTCAGTAGGCTTTGGGATGGATTTTGCTACCGTGGTGGTGGGATCTTTGAGTTGAGATTTGGGTCTATGCAAGTTTTAGGGGTTTTGTGGGTGGATGCTGCTGTGGTGATGATAGTGGCATGTTCGGGTTGAGATTTGCTCGGTGCAAGATTCCACAGTCTTAGGAATGGACGCTGCTGCTGCGATGGTGGTATCTTTGAGTTGAGATTTGCTTAATGCAAGTTTCCACAGTTTTAGGAGTGGACGCTGCTGCTGTGGTAGTGGTATCTTTGATCTGAAGGTGCTGCTCTGCTATTGCTCGCTTCCAGAGGGTATTTCGGCATCCTGGTGGAAACACTATCTGCTCATCCACTCCCCCCTTCCACCCCTCCCTTCCCCGTCGTCTTCGCCGTATCAACACCAACCTCTCCAACCCCCCCTTCTCCCACCCTCCCACCCGGCGGCCTCGCCTCAACATACCACACAGTCCCAAACTGGCTCCTCTCAACCCTCTCAACCACCAACCCACTCCCCCTCACCACCTCCCCCACATCCCTATTAAACCAACACCCATGCCTATCCGCATGCCTCGCCGCCGACCGATCCAATATCCAATTGATCCACTCGTAATAGCTCCTGCCATGCTCAAGCAGCAACACCCTCCCCTCGCTTGGATGCGCCAGCGATCCCAAATGCGCAAGCGCGGCCGCAGGGTGCGGCGTGGAGCAGATACCCATCGTCTGCACTACAGTCGTGAAACCCTCCCTCGGCTGCGCAGGAAGCGGTAGCTGCGCAGATTGTGTGTAGAAAGCCGCAGGCTCGAAATCTGGATGCAACGCCTGCCATTTCTTCCTTGCAATCTCCACCATTGGTGCGCTCTGATCGACGAACGTCACGCTGCGGCACTTCTCTATATCGTAATACAACGCATTCCTGCCCGTGCCAACACTGGCTTCCAGCACGTCGCCATGGGCTTGCGAGACGAGGCGGCGGCAGAGGCGGGTGAGGCCGGAGAGGCGTTCGATGAAGGAGACATCTTGGTCGAAGTGGGGGGCTGTGGTGTTGTAGCGAGAAGAGACGTCGGCGTCTTGTGTTGGGAGGGGGGTGAGGGGTGGGGTTGTGAGGGTCCAGTAGAGGGAGGTGCCGTAGGTGGTTAGGGCGTAGACGAGCAGGCCGCTGGCGATGTAGATGCCTATCCGGCGGGGTTTCGGAGGGCTCGGGGCTGCTGGGGTGGGCCGTGGAGGCAGGGATCTAAGCGTGGTGTTAGCATTTGGGAGAGCGAGTGCACGCGTTTATTTGTATTGGCAATTCTGACAGCCGAGAGATAGGTCGAGGAGGTATGGGAATACCTACTTGTAAGGCAAGGCATTCGCGGATGTTAGACGGCGAGCTTTACTCATGTATGTGCGTCTCATCCGAGTCTTAGCTGCATTGATCACCTGTTCGATATAATGAGGAGGTCAACCGATTGGAAGGAGCGGCTTTCACCACAACCGCACCTCACACCAATATCCGACCAATCAACCCTCTTTTTCAAGCACACAAACCAATCACGTTGTGGACCGCAGATATATGCTCATTGGAGTACGTAGTACATGAGTGGCAGGGTTTCCTTCTTAATACTGTTGCCTCTCACTCATGTTTCCAAGCTCGAAAACAGCCACGACTAAATCCATCGAGTGGTATCTTGACTGCGACGTACTCAGCTATTGAGAATGATGCCCTAGAGCTGGGACTCAAATCAAATAACGCACAGCATCCTGGCATCATGCATCAACGTCTCGCTTTCGCTAAATCTAACCCCCCAGATGCCCATATAATACACACTCCACCGCTATGCAGTCATAATCGTTACTCAATACTTCATGTCAGCTTTCACGGATTCAACAACGAGCCGATATGTAGCCGTTGCGGCCTATCATTCACAAAGGCCGCGGCTGGCGTTTCTTTCTCCGGTCGCTCTCGAGACTCCAGCTCTTGCCAGCCAGCAACAAAATCGTCCGCCATGTTTATATCCATGTTAGGGAGGATGTGGTTGATTGGCTGTCGATAGGTCGACCTTGTACACGCATCCAACAGTTCCTCAGTCCCCAGACTTGCTGCCGACCCCATCATTCGCTCGAGTTCATCCGGCACCGGGATGTTATAATCCGCAAGAGCCTGGCGAAACATCTGCTGCAGAGAACCGGCCAGAGGGTAGCCTCTTTTGGCATCCTCGAGAGATGCGAGACAAAAATGTATAGTTTGGGGCGTTGTTTGACCCGTGCTATCGTAGCGGACCAGGGCATCGCAAAGCTGGACCAGGCAGATAAGTTGAAGGGGTGAAAGGTAGAGGCTGGAGTAAAGATTCCGGTACCGCATAAGGAGGTGGAGACCTGCTCTTGCGTGTTGGAGAATGAAGCTTATTAATTTCCCGTAGGAGTCCCTGTTGAAGTGTTCGAGGTGTATCACGGGCTGAAGGAGTTGGACAATTGCAGCGTGATATTGGATGCTAGTGTCTGCTGTGAGTCTCCTTCTGGCAATCGGCTCCGTGTGTGTGAAAAAACTTACTGTAGGAAAAGAACGTGAGGAAGTGGGTCATCCCTACCATCTAGGAGCTCAGACGGCATCTCGTCCTTCCACAACAGAAATCGCTTGTAGGTATTCAGCAAATGATTGGCCCCGACCCTGCCACGACTGCCACAATAAACGATAAGAAGCCCATGAACGATTCGAAAGAGTTTTGCATGTTGAGACGCAGTCATGACTGAAAAGCCTCTTCGCTCAGAGGTGTCGGTATCGCCAAGCTGCCTGTGGAGCCGCCAAAGGCCATCAGCGTAATGAGGTATCTCTGTCGAGAACGGCTCCGCATCGGTCGAAACAGGAGTCGTAGGCTTTTGATACGAAATTGCCGACCAAGCACTAACAGTGTCAACTTTATTGCTCGAGACTTGATCTTGCTACGAAGACTCACGTATGAAGTGTTAGGACTCCCCAAGCTGAAACTGACAATGCTTCGGCGGACTGCTCCGCGATCTGCTTGTCTACCAATATCTCCGTTGCAAGCCTTAGGTGGGAAGCCCCTTTAAGGCCCTGGCCAGACCCAAATTCGGCTAAAAACATTACTGCGTATGTCTGTACTGTGGTCATCTTTGCTTGTTCAGCGCTCTTTAGGATAAAACGCGACTCATCTAGAAACCGACCACCGAGAGAGCCAATTGCAGCTTTTAATTCGTCATCATCGGTGTCGATGGTGTGCAGAAGATGACAGGACATTGCGCAGATAGCGCTAACCAGGCTGTGTGCACAGTACACGTCTACGCAATTCCTGAAACTGGTCATGAACCGTGTCTCGTCAAATAACATGTGTACGGGATGTATCCAGGTAAGATATAGAGTGATGAGATGGTCAATCAGCTCTCCGTCTTGGGTGACGTTGGTCCAGAATCCCGGGTCGTGTGCATCCACCACGCGCTTATGATATCTCTCAAAGGCTTCGCTGATTTCATGCGCTGTAGTGGGGGACACGGGTTGGGCAACTCCATCGCCTACCAAAGGGCGACCCAGCCATTCTGCGATAGCTTTATGGGACTCCCCACGCTTCAGACGGCTGATAATTTCATAGCTTCGTCCGTCCACTTTGAGCGAGTGGATGATGTCCTCGATCCAATTGTTTTTCTCTCCTAGTGTGCCCTTCTCTTCCTCTAGATGCTCGTTCCTTTGCTGCAAGCGTTGAATCTCACGTATCATCTGCTCTTTTGCTGTTTTTGCATGTAATTCGTACTGACAAGTATCTTTGATGCTTCGATTGTTGCATCGTCTACATACAGGTTTGGCGCCATCGCACTTTGGTGAGCATTAGCATCACTCTAGGACAAGAAAATGAGATGTTGAGGGTTCACCTTGGCTCTCGCCTTCTTGCAATTCGTACAGGCATTTGGAGTGACGGAATCAGGCACTTTCCGGCGCCTCCCAGCGCCACTACTCGAGGTTTCGGCCCGAGGTCGATTTGATGTCATCGATGAGCCAGAGGGAGAATCTGTGGGCGCGAATTGCAGGACATCCTGTATGGAACGAGCCGATGAGTCGTCCGAACTTTTGGTGTTGATCGTATCTGAGCGCTGTATGGAAGGAATCGCGTGAATGTCCATGGTGGGGTCTGTTTTATCGTGAGCTTATTCTGGGAAGGCCTTGTTCGACGGGAGATGTGGTGGTGGTGGTGGTCGACGTTCGCAGGGAGTAAAAGACAATTGGGTGCAAGCCGGAAAGTCCTCCAGAAGATCGCACCCGCCCCCCAACCATCGCGTGGTCAGGACGGAGGCGAGCCCGTCAGGAGCAGGGAACCATTGGACAGGACCGCCGGAGGTGACTACCGCTCCCACGTTCCCAAAGCATGACGTTGAGGGTTATCCGCCGTGAAATGTATGAAAGATCAGACATGCAGGACTACCATGTTCAGCGAGGTATATCGAACAAGTGAGCTCCTGAGGAGGCTTGGATGGCATTTACAGTTCAGCATGGTACACAAGATGGCATTCTGGATGGAAGAACGTGAGCGGTTGCAAATTTGGGGTCGAGCATTCTGACAGGGCAAATGACGTCGATGCGTAGAGGGGTACAAAGATAGTTCGATCGAGGATCTGGTTCTGCACTGGGAGGACTGGTGACAGGGTCCCTCCCCTGTGCTCGCGCCTTATTTGTCCACATCTGATTACTTTGAGGGCATCGAGAGGAGCAAGGCTCCGAATGGACATGCCCACTCACGCCACTTTTGCCGCTCCTGTGCTGGCCTCTTCTCGGCGAACGCTAGGGACAACGCCGGCAAATAGAGTGCATGGTGGTCTAACGGCTTTTGCATCCACCAGCCTCCGGACGTCCCTCCGTTGCCAAGCACGAGTAACTCGCTCATGGACTGAGAAGAAGTAAGGAAATCAGGAAGAACAGGAGAGCAATGATTGGATTGCGGAGTGGAAGCGTCTATAGACACCAATTGCCCTCATGCCTCATGCGAACCATGATGAATGTCGCATCGTTCGATGCTCTGGAGTCTGGACTCGACATCCGACCATCCCTTTGATAATTATCAAGATGCCCCCAACTTGTCTAACCGTCAAGCTCTGCAACTTCTCCCTTTCTCTTCCTCTTCCTCTTCCTCTTCCTCTTCCTCTTCCCCTTCCTCTTCCTCT
>JAABUK010001577.1_pt1 | contig 42886 bp, 42 predicted proteins | sample 5559141 | NCBI WGS metagenome assembly JAABUK01 (sample SAMN10711869, study PRJNA513367) | rock metagenome | isolation source: Antarctica rocks | place: Antarctica: Victoria Land, Pudding Butte nord | collected 2016-01-03 | reverse complement strand
CAGGGATAGTCTCAACCTTGGCGGGCATGGTGCTCCAGATCAGCAGGATTGGCGTCAGCACCCACATCCTATGCTGGATCAAGGGCTTGTACTATGCCCGCCAACCCTCATGAATTTTTCAGGCTAGGAGTTCCAAATGGCCGCTCCCACCACCCAGGTTCCCCTACCCCTCCACCTTCAGCACAAGCCTGTATTTGCCGTTCCGTTCTTCGACCATGACCCGGGTCGTGAAGGGGACACCGACTGCCAGCACCTCTCGGTCGGCTGGTCGCAGTGGGACAACAAGGAATTGTCGGCCAAGGCCATCCGGCACAGCGGCCAGAAGTGGAGCAGGCAGGCCGAGGAACTACCTCCGCCGCGGCTGGCGGACTTGCTTTCCCTGGTGATGATGACGGTCCTGGCCGGGGATGGAGATGTCATCGGCGTTCCCCCAGACTTCTTTGAGAACCAGCCGCAGCCGATGACCATCCACCGGCATGGCAGGAGTGAGACGGAGCGCGAACTCTATCGCCGTGCCCTGACCGACAACGAGGTGTTGCATCGCCGCCTGGACAGGTTGACAGACCTTCTCGTCGAGTGGCGGCAGCGTCGGGCTGCTCCTTAGGGGTCGTTATAAAATAATCGCGCCTCTTGCTAATATCAAACGGTTGAAATAGCTTGATAATGTTTTGAAAAGTAGCGCGGTTACTTTATAACGGTCCCTTAGCGACTTCTCGTAACCGGTCCCTTCCGAACCGCCTGGAGGGAAGATAGCTGCGTCCATGCAGGGAGTAGGATTCCCGTTCCGCCGCAGTCCGGCCTTCCGCCGCCCCAACCCATCGCGCATGCATGACTTGGCACATGCGCCGCCCGTCCACTTCGTGCGCCCACCCCGTGCGAAGCTGCATGGGTCCCCTGAGGCTCCCACGCTCCCGCTCGGCCCATGCGCCTTACCGGTTATGCGCGATGGGTAGGGGCGGTTCCAAAGAAAGCCAGCACACAGGGCGACCATGCCCATGCCGATGCAAGGGCCAGGAACTCAACTTGCACCCGCTGCCTTTGCGGAAACCCGGAGGCTGGTTGTAGGGTGACGTTAGAGAGGCCGAGGGGGAGAGCGGATGGCTGGCTGGATGTGCTGGGAAGCATGAGCGAACGTATCGCCTTCGAAAGGCCGCCTGTCACCGAAGTGGTGTTCTCGGTTGCGTTTGCCCTCGCGCATCCGATGGCAACTCCCCATGTCGGTGCTTACTGGACGCGCATTAGGGACCGCTTCCCTACCATCCAAGAGAACATTCCTTTGCCTCCTCTCCAGCCGCCTCAGTTCGTCGGAGGAGAGCCCCAACTCCAGCAGGTGCAGTTTGCGCTGCTGGACCTTCCGCCGCTTCGGCGGGTGTGGTTCGTGTCGCATGACGGGCGCGACCTCATCCAGCTCCAGGAAGACCGCTTCGTGTTCAACTGGCGCCGCAACGAGGCGGATGGTGACTACCCTGGCTATGATAAGGTAGAGGCGCGCTTCGAGGAACACTTGGCTGAATTTGTGCGATTCCTGTCGGAGGAGGACCTGGGAATGCCCTCCTACTCAGGCTTCGAACTGGCCTACGTGAACCAACTCGACGAGCAGAACGGGCTGCGTGAGGTGGGTTTCGGGGCGATGCTGGTGGACCACCGCCGTGAAGACAGGGCAGAGCGGTTCCTGGCCGCGCCCTTTGCGGGCAATTCGACAAGCCTGTATCGCCTTCCAAACAATTTCGGAATGTTACAGGTGCAGTCGCAAGGGAACCCGACCGGACTTCGGCTAGATATGGTTGCACGTGGCGCGGCCACTGCCGGGGGTGACGAGGCGAGGCGGGCATGGTTCGCCCTGGCACATGACACCATCGTGCGAGGTTTTGTTGACGTTACGAATCCGGAACTCCATAAGAGGGACTGGGGAAGGATAGATTGATGGATTCTCTGTTCTGTAGCACCAACTCGGATGCTTCCTCCTCGACAAGCGTCCCGCTGGACGATGTGCCGGGCACGCGGGTGCCCGCAGGCTTGCCTGGCAGGGCACGCACGCATCATTGGAGGTGGGTGCCAACACACGATGCGACCGGGGTCACGTCAACCCCGAGATTTGCCGTGTTCACTTCAGGAGTAGGTCTGCCAGTGCATCCTGGCCTCCCTCTTACCCATCCTGTCCTTGAGCGCATGGATGAGCGCCGACGCCTGTTGGCCTTCATCGACCGCCTCAGGATGAATGGCTTCTCTCAAGTCGCTGGCCGGAACGACAGTGTGACCCCAGCGGCTGCGGCGGCTGCGAAAGCCCTCGTCGCGCTGCTGCCAGATGGCGCAGCTATCCCCCGTGTTGCACCTGACGGCGAGGGAGGGCTGATGCTGCTGTGGGGCAACAGCCCGGGCACGCTTATAGTGGTAGTCGACGACACGCACATCCACTTGGTCGCCAACCCCACGACCCAGCAAGCTTCATATTACGACGACGTGCCTTTCAGCGCGGTGTCGTTCGAACTGCCGGCGGTTCTGCGCGGAGTTCTGCCCTCATAGAAGCATGGTTTCGGCGACGGCTGCGGCGGAACACATTCCCAACGAGGAGGGCGTGAGCAGGCTGTGCGACTGGCCCTCGATGTACGAGGACTCAGGGCGGGGCTCCATAGCAGCGAACCTGTTCTTCACCTTTCCGGAAGGTCAATCGGAGTCTCTTGTCTGGCGCAAGTATGCGCCTGAGGAAGCCGACGTACATGCGCTAGGCTGTCAGCGGGAGACGGTGAAGCGGGCCCGTAATCCACAGGCACGCTACACTGGATGTCGAACCTCAAAGGCAGGAACAATCAGGGATTTTCGGTCCGCCAGGGGGCACGGCTTCACCATCACGCATGAGCCCATAGAAGGCATCCACCATGCGGCAGTCGCTTACCTACCTGCTGGTGGCGCTACAGTTGACACCCTGAAGAAGGGCGAAAAGGGTGAACTCAAGCTGGCACTGAGCAACCTCTTCGGTCCACTGTCGCCACATACGTGCCCTCAAGAGGCGTAACATCTCAACTACGTTCTAAGCTTCTCCCAACCCGCCAAGCCTTCGTAGGGCGAGGAAGGCCGTCATTTGGCAACGGCTCGCTACGACCGTAACGGGACCATCGTGAGGCCATTCGATGCGTCGGCGGCGGGCATCACGGACCAGCCGCGCCCTGCGCGGCAACACCTCACACCCTACTCCCGTGCCCGACAGGATTTCGTCCCATCACACTGCCATCACAGTGAACCAACAGGATTGTGTTCACTTCGGGTGGACGGACTCCTGTCCAATCCTGTCCCAGAACCTGATTTGTCAACAATATAGGGGAGGGTGCGCTGGAGGTCCGGGCCGGAATCGAACCGGCATTCGAGGATTTGCAGTCCTCTGCATCACCACTCTGCCACCGGACCCCCGGAGACGCAGGGCGCCCTGTATCGTCCAGCCCCCCGCCCCGGTCAAGCCGCGTGATACCCGGCCGCTCAAGCCGCGTGATACCCGGCCGCCGGCTTTGCGCTCCCCCCGCCGCGCACCTATAACGCCGCAGCACCAGCACACAGGACCGCCATGGACCAGCTCGGCCCGAACCAAGCGCCAAACCCGGCGGCGGACTACGCCCAGGCCCGCGACCACATGGTGGACAGCCAGGTCCGCCCCAACAAGGTCATCGACCCCCGCGTCATACGCGCCATGCGGAGCCTGCCGCGCGAGCGGTTCCTGCCGCCGCACCTGGTCAGCCTCGCCTATGCGGACGAGGACGTGCCGCTGCCCCGCGGACGCGCCCTGATGGAGCCGATGGTGATCGCCCGCCTGGCGCAGCTTGCCCGGGTGCGGGACGGGGAGCGCGTGCTGGTCGCGGGAGCCGGAGCCGGATACGGCGCGGCGTTGCTGGCGGCCTGCGGCGGCCAGGTGACGGCGCTGGAGGACGACGAGGCGTTGTTGGCCATCGCCCGCGCCGTGCTGCCGTCCCTGGCGCCCGGCGTACGCATCCAGGCCGGGCCGCCGCCGGACGGGCTGCCCGCCGGGGCGCCGTGGGACGTCGTGATGATCGAGGGGGCGGTGCGCGCCATACCGCCGGCCCTGGGCGCGCAGGTGCGCCCGGATGGCGGGCGCCTGGTGACGGTGCTGGCCGAGCGTGCCGGCGCCGGGCACGGCGTACTGGCAGAGCACAGCGGGGCAGGCGGCGTCCTGCGCGCGCAGCCCGTGTTCGACTGCGCCACCCCGCTGCTGCCCGCCTTCGCCGCCCGTCCCACCTTCCAGTTCTGACGCGCCCCAGTTCTGACGCGCCCAGCCGCCGGTGCGCCCCCGCTGCCGACGCACCCCACCGTTGACGCAACCCCGCGGTTGACGCACCTCTGCCGGGCCGCGATCCTGCCCGTTGGAAGGCATGGCCCGGTTGTGCCAGGATGGCCCTTGCGGGCACCGGCCCGGAGACGACGGAGACCATAGCCCCATGCGTCATATGACCCTGCGCGCGTCCATCCTGCCCCTGCTGACATCGGTGCCCCTGCTGGCATCGGTGATCGCCGCCGGCCCGGCCCGCGCGCAGCCCAAGACGCTGCAGGACGCGCTGTCCGCCGCCTATTCCAACAACCCGACGCTGCAAACCTCCCGCGCCCAGCTCCGCGCGACGGATGAGCTGGTGCCGCAGGCGCTGGCGGGCTGGCGGCCCACGGTGATCTTCGCCGGCAGCCTCGGATACGGCGCGGGCGACATCACCTCCACCTCGAACGTCAACAGCCCGCTCACCGGCCTGGCCACCAGCCGGTCGTTGACGAACCGCAACAACCGTGAGATCAACACCAACCAGGTCACGCTGACCCAGCCGCTGTATCGCGGCGGTGCCACCCGGGCCGGCACCAACCAGGCCGACAACCGCGTCTTCGCCCAGCGCGGCCGGCTGATCGCGACGGAGCAGACGGTCTTCACCAACGTCATCAACGCCTACGTCAACGTCATCCAGACCCAGCAGGTGCTGCAGCTCAACATCAACAACGAGCAGGTGCTGGTCCGGCAGTTGCAAGCCACCAACGACCGCTTCCGCGTCGGCGAGATCACCCGCACCGACGTGGCGCAGGCCGAGGCCGCCCTGGCCGGCGCCCGCGCCACCAGGCAGACCGCGGAGGGCAACCTGCAGACCGCCCGCGGCACCTACCGCCAGTTCGTCGGCGAGCTGCCGGAACAGTTGATCGAGCCGCAGCCGCTGAAGCTGCCGGTGAAGAACCAGGCGGAGGCGGTGCAGCTTGCCTCGCAGAACAACCCGAACGTCATCGCCGCCCTGTTCGACGATGCCGCGTCGCGGGACAACATAGACGTGCAGTTCGCCGCCCTGATGCCGCAGCTCAGCATCCAGGCGCTGGGCGCGCGCACGGATGGGCAGACGTTCGCCGGGCAGTCCGCCAACGCGGCGACGGTGGTGCTGAACGCCTCGGTCCCGCTGTACCAGGGCGGCGCCGAGTACTCCCGCGTGCGCCAGGCCCGGCAGCAGCAGCAGCAGACGCGCAAGACCGTGGACGACGTGCGCCGCCAGGTGGCCCAGCAGGCGACTCAGGCGTGGGAGACCCTGACCAGCAGCCGCGCCACCATCGAGAGCACGCGCGCCCAGATACGCGCCAACCAGATCGCGCTGGAGGGCGTGCAGCGGGAGGCCGTCGTCGGCAGCCGCACCACGCTGGACGTGCTGAACGCCGAGCAGGCGCTGCTCAACTCCCGCGTGACGCTGGTGCAGAACCTGGCGGCCTTCGTGAACGCCTCGTATTCCGTCGCCGCCGCCATCGGGCGGCTGACGGCCAAGGACCTGAGCCTGAAGGTGCCGCTGTATGACGAGACCGCCTATTACAACGCCGTGCGGCAGAAGCTGTTCGGCACCGGCGACTACGCCGTGAACCAGCCGGGCCGCTAGGACGTGGCAGCGCCGCCGGTTCCGCCCCCGCCGGGCGCCGATCCCTCGATGGACGAGATCCTCGCGTCCATACGCAAGATACTGAACGAGGACGACGCCAAGGCCGCAGCCGGGGAGGCGCCGCCCGCCCCGGCAGATCCGGAGCCGTACCGGACCCATCCGGAGCCGCAGCGCGCGGAGCCGGACGCGGACGGCGTGCTCATGCTGGATGAAACGATGATGGTGCTGCCCCCGCCCGTGCCGAACGCCCCGGCATCGCCGCCTGCCGTCCTGCCCGCAGCCGGGTCGCCCCCGGCAGAGCATCCGCCGGCGCCCGCTGCCCCGGCCCTGCCGCCTATCCTGCCGATGCCGGCGCCGCGCCCGCCCGTGCAGGTCGTTGACGTGCCGGGGCCTGCCTTCACCCCGATCCCGGTGCCGCCCGCCAATCCGGAGGCTACGTCGTCCGCCCTGGTCGGCGCCGCCGCCGCCGGGGCTGCCAGCGCGTCGGTGGAGGCCCTGGTGCGGACCCTGTCGCGGGAACGGACAACTGCCACCAACCGCGGCGGCCCCACCCTTGAGGACTTGGTGCGGGAGGAGATGCGGCCCCTGCTCAAGGAGTGGCTGGACACCCACTTGCCGCCCTTGGTCGAGCGCCTGGTGCGCGCGGAGATCGAGAGGGTGGTCAGCCGCATCGCGCCGTAGCTGGACAGGTGCTGCGGCCCGACGGCCGACGCACCGGCCGCTGGGCTTAGTAGCGCCGTCCGCCGCGGTCCTGTTCGAGACGCATCCGATCCTCTTCGGCGCGGCGGCGGCTTTCCTCGAAACCGCGGCGGTCGTCGTCGCGGCCGGTTTCCTCGCGCCGTCCGCCACGGAACTCGTTGCGGCCCCGGTCATCGCCGCGGAACTCGCCCTGGCCGGTCCGGTCGTTGCTGCGACGACCCTCGAACCGGCGGTCCTGCTCGCGCTCGGTCTGGCGGCGGCTGGACTCCTCACGCCGGTCCTGCTCGTCGCGGCGCCCCCGCTCATAGGTCTCGCGGTCCCGGTCGGCCTGTTGCCGCGGGTCGGCACCTTGGCGAGGCACGACCTGCTGCAACAGCTTGCCCACGTCCAAGCCTTGGGCCGCCGCCGGTCCCGCCATTGCCACGCCCATCGCCGCAACCATGAACAATCCGCGCATCGCCAGTCCTCCAAACGATTCCGACCCTACCTGTGCCCCTGGGGCACGGTCATGGCGGGAACGCGGCGGAACCGGGGCGGGTTCGCCGGGCCGTGTTCTAGCGGTTCATCAGCACCGGCAGCGCGGCGTTCTCCAGAACGTGCCGGGTGACGCCGCCTAAGATGAGCTGGCGCAGGCGCGAGTGGGAATAGGCGCCCATCGCCAGCAGGTCCGCCCCGAACTCCCGCGCCGCCATGAGCAGGCCGCGCCCGACCTCGCGGTCCAGCGGGCGGAACTGCGCGATCTCGACGTGGATGCCGTGCAGGTCGAGGTACTGCGACAGCGCGGCGGCGCCGGGTCCGCGGCGCTGGTACTCGTCGGCGGACAGCACGCGCACGGCCTCGGCCCGCTGCATCCAGGGGATCGCGGCCTGCACCGCCGCGGCGCTCTCGGCGGTGCCGTTCCAGGCGATGCAGATGCGGGTGCCCAGGGTGGGCAGCGCCACGCGCGGCGCGATCAGCACGGGCCGGCCGCTGTCGAACAGCACGGCATGGAGGGCGTCGCTGCTGCTCACGTCGTTGCCGGACTCGGGGTGCGGCACCACGGTCAGGTCGGCCAGGCGGGCCAACTGCGCGACCAGGTCCTCCTCCCGGCCAGTGATGCTGGCGAAGTTGGCGGTGGCGCCGGCGCCGGGGTGCGGCTCGGCGACGACCACGCCATGCTCGGCCACGAAGCGGTCGAACAGGGCGCGCACGGCGGCGCTGCGCTCGTTGCCCTCCTTTTCCGTGGCCGACATCATCTCCTCGATCATGGCGCCGGACAGGCCCTCGCCGGCCAGGGGCGCCACGTCGCGGCTGTCCACCTGGACGTGCAGCGCCGTCAGGTGCGCGTCCCACCGGCGCGCGACGAGCAGGGCCGTCGTCAACGCGCTCTCCCCGGCGGCGGTGCCGGTCAGCGGCAGCAGCAGCTTGCGGATGGGCATGGCGGGCGCTCCTTGGTGGACGGTGGCGGGGAGGCTAGCGCAACGCGCCGGAGGACAGGAAGCGGGTGCCGCCTATGGATACAGCGCCTGGGTGCTCCAGCCCTCCGGGGTCCGGGTATAGACGCGCCGGTCGTGCAGGCGGTAGGGCATGTCCTGCCAGAACTCGATCACCGCGGGGCGCACCCGGAAGCCGGACCAGTGCGGCGGGCGGGGGATGGCGTCGCCGGGGTGGCGCGCGTCGTACTCAGCCACCCGCTGCTCCAGCTCGGCGCGCGATGGCAGCGGGCGGGACTGATCGGACGCCCAGGCGCCGAGGCGGCTGATGCGGGCGCGGCTGGCGTAGTAGGCGTCGGCCTCCGCGTCCGTCACGTCCTCGACGGCGCCCTCGATCCGCACCTGGCGTTGCAGGGTCTTCCAGTGGAACAGCAGGGCGGCGCGCGGGTTGGCGCGCAGCTCCCCGCCCTTGCGGCCCTCCTTGTTGGTGTAGAACACGAAGCCCTGCGGGTCGAAGTCCTTGAGCAGCACGATACGGGCGGATGGCGTGCCGTCCCGGGTGCAGGTGGCGACGGTCATGGCGTTGGGGTCGTTGGGTTCCGAGCGCTTGGCCTCCGCGAACCAGGCGGCGAAGAGGGCGAAGGGGTCGTCGGACTCCGGGATGCCGCGGGCGTCGAGCTGGGGCAGGGGGGTGTCTGGCATGGGGGGTGTCCTTCCGCTGGGGCGCATGATGCCCTGGATGCACGGCGGCCGTGAAGGGCTGGCCGTCCTTCTGAGGTTCGACTTGCCTCCGATACGGGAATCCCGTATCACCTCCTCATGCACTCGGTTGCCGAGACCTCGATCTTCACCCGCCGGGCTGACGCCTTGCTGGAAAAGGAGGACAGGGCGGCGCTGGTCGGCACGCTGGCTTCTGACCCGATGGCCGATGACCTGGTTCCCGGACTGGGCGGCATTCGCAAGCTGCGCTTCGCCCCGGCTGGCCGCGGCAAGTCGGGTGGGTTCCGGGTGATCTACTACTTCGCGTCGGTCAACCGGCCCATCCTGGCTCTGCCGATCTACGCCAAGAACGAGCAGGCCAACATCACGCCGCAGCAACAGAAGGCGCTGCTGGCACTGATTGCCGCCGAGAAAGCGGACAAACGAACCGGGTAGAACTTACGGAGGGATTCAACGCATGAAGATCAAGGAGGCCCCTCCTGGCGCTGACACCAGCCTGGGCGATGAACTGGTCGCCTCTCTGACCGAGGGCATGGCAATCCTGCGCGGCGAAGTCGAGCCTGCCCGGTTCCACCCGGCGCCGGCCGCGGCGAACGTCCGCGCGATCCGGCGGAGGTTGGGCCTGACGCAGGCCGGCTTCGCCCGACGGTTCGGGTTCGGCTTGGCCACGGTGCGCGACTGGGAGCAGGGCCGCTACCAGCCCGACCAGGCCGTGCGGTCCTACCTTCTGGTGATCGAGCGCGAGCCGGATGTGGTCGCGCGGGCGCTGGAGGCTGCCGCCTCGTGATATGGGTGGCGTTCCGGCACGGGGGTATCCGTCAAACGACGGCCAAACCGGCACTCAGAGGCAGCTCAGGTCCACGCTGGGCTGCTTGGTGCCCTGTAGAACCGCGGCCCGGGCGTGCCGAACCCGGCGATCTCCCCGGCCAAGTGCGGGAACACCATGTCCTTCGGCGGGACGCAGAAGCCGTAGATGTCCACGTCCGACGCATCGCCCGACACGCCGTAGGACTGGCTGCCCATGACGGTCAGGTAGGCCGTGTTGTCCACCAGCCAGCGCGGCGGGTGTATGACGGCGGCGGAGCGCAGGGTTTGCAGCAGCATGGCGGCAGGTTCCCGGCCTGGATGCCCGGGCCTACAGATGGAACAGCCCCGGCGCGAGGAAGCCGATGGCGCTCAGCACCGCGCCGCCCGCCGCCATCGCCAGGCTGACCAGGATCAGCAAGGGCGTACCGGTGATGATGGTGGCCGAGGCGATGACGATGGCGACCTGCAACAGGGCGGCGGCGTATTCATAGAAATGATACTGCGCCATGTAGCGCTCCCGTCGCTCCTCGACGTTGTGCGCCCGGGCGGACAGCTCCTTGCGGCCGTCGTTCTTGTTGTTGCTCTCCCAGTTGGCAACCTGGTCGCGCCAAACCTTTTGCTGCGCCTCGATCCCGGTGCGTATCGCGGCGTCGGTGGTGGCCAGCTTCTGCAACTCGGCCGACTCGACCGCGGCGGTGGCCGTGGTCTGGCGGATCGTCCGGGCCTGGAAGAAGGCCCACAGGTTAGTCGCCTCCACGTTCAGCGTGATGGCCTCGGTCTGCGCGCTCTTGGCGCCGGTTTCGACGATGGCCAGGAACAGGGCCAGTATGGCGATGATCAGCGCAGTGCGCTTGTCCCCGCCCTCGACGTGTCCGCCATGTGCCCCTTCCATTGCCGCCTCCGCGTTGCTGCCCGTGGGTGTTGCACGGCGGCACGGCGGAGTCAGCCCCCGGCGGCTGTCCGGCCGACCACGGCCCACAACGGGTCGCCGGCCCGCCCGCCGCGCACGACTTCCTGGCCCTCCACCTCCGCGAACCCGGCGCGGCGCAGGTACAGCCCGATCAGCCCGGCCTGGTCCGGCCCGTCCAGCGACTGCCAGATCGCCACGGCCTTGGTCGGGAAGCAGCGGTTGCTGTAGCTGATGACCACGGGTGCGCCGGGCCGCAACACGCGGGCGACCTCCCGCAGGACCTCGACGGGATGCTGTAAGTACTGGATGCCGACGCAGATGCAGGCCGCGTCCATGCTGGCGTCCTCCAGCGGCAGCGCCTGGTCGGCGTTCAGGTTCTGCACGAAGCGGCGGCCCAGCCGCGGATTGGCTTGCAGCTCCTCCATGTTCATGCCGTGGCCGACGACCTCGGCATAGGCGGCTTCGGGGGGCAGGTGGCTGACCCAACTGCTCATCAGGTCCAGCACCCGCCCGCCCGCCGGCAGCACGTCCCGGTACAGCGCCGTCAGCCCGGCGATGGCGCGGTCGTCAATGTGGTTGACCAGCCGCGCCTGGGCATAGAACCGCGTGTCGGGCGAGGTGTCCGCCTTGGCGAAGGCGCCCGGCGGCAGCTCCGGCAGGGTGTCCATCACGCCGGCCATCATGCCGGCTCGAAGTCGAAGCTGCCGTCCTTGGACTGCCAGGTCTGCACCGTCAGCACCTTGGCACCGCCCTTGCTCTCGTGCGGGCCGTGGACCTGGCCGGCGGCGTGGGTCAGGAAGGCGCCGGGGCCGTGCGCCTGCCCGGCGTCCACCAGGTCGCCCTCCAGGACGTAGTGCATCTCCGACCCGGCCTGGTGCTTGTGCGCCGGGATCGTGCCGCCTGCGGGCAGGTGGACGATGGTGGTGACGACGCCGCGGGCCTGGTCCTCGTTCAGGATCTGGATGCGGAACTCGCCGGTGGCGCCGGGTATCTGGAACGGCGCCGGCTCGACGCTGTCCGCCATCAGCTTGATGCCCTGCATGTCCATCCCTGTGCGCCCCTCGCTTGCTGTCCGGGGCCAACGCGGCATCCGGGTCCCGGTTCGTGCCCCGGTTCATACATGGGGTTGATGCTTCCGTGCCGGGGGCCTGCTGGCTTACAATGGCGCCAGCAACCGGAGGCACGCCCCATGGCGCACATGGACTCGACCCATCCCGAAACCCTGGCCCTGCACGCGGGCTGGCGCAGCGACCCGGCGACCGGCGCCGTCGCGGTGCCGATCTACCAGACCACCAGCTTCCAGTTCGAGAGCGCGGACCACGCCGCGGACCTGTTCGCGCTAAAGCAGCTCGGCAACATCTACACCCGCATCATGAACCCGACCGCGGACGTGCTGGAAAAGCGCGTCGCGGCGCTGGAGGGCGGCGCGGCGGCGCTGGCCGTGGCGTCCGGGCAGGCCGCGTCGGCGCTGGCAGTGCAGAACCTGGCGCGGGCCGGGGACAACATCGTGAGCTCGACGGACCTGTACGGCGGCACCTGGAACCTGTTCGCCAACACCTTCCGCGACCAGGGCATCGAGGTGCGCTTCGTGGACCCGGCGGACCCCGAGGCGTTCGCCCGCGCCACCGACGACCGCACCCGCGCCTACTACGCCGAGACGCTGCCGAACCCGAAGCTGCAGGTGTTCCCCATCGCGGAGGTCGCCGCCATCGGCCGGCGATACGGCATCCCGCTCATCATGGACAACACGGCGGCCCCGCTGCTGGTGCGGCCGTTCGACCACGGGGCGGCGGTGGTGGTGTACTCCGCGACCAAGTATCTCGGCGGGCACGGCACCACGATTGCCGGGCTGATCGTGGATGGCGGCAACTTCGACTGGTCGGCGCATCCGGAGCGGCAGCCGGCGCTGAACCGGCCCGATCCCAGCTACCACGGCGCGGTTTGGGTCGAGGCGGCAAAGCCGCTCGGCCCCATCGCCTACATCCTGAAGGCGCGCGTGACGCTGCTGCGGGACCTTGGCCCGGCGATCAGCCCGTTCAGCGCCTTCATGGTGCTGCAAGGCATCGAGACCGTGGCGCTGCGCATGGAGCGGCATTGCAGCAACGCGCAGGCCGTCGTGGACTTCCTGTCCGCGCGTCCGGAGGTGGCGCGGGTGATCCACCCGTCCAAGCAGTCCGGGGAGGCCGCGGCGCGCACCGCCCGCTACATGCGCGGCGGGCATGGCGGGCTGGTCGGGGTGGAGTTGGCCGGTGGCGCCGACGCCGGCCGGGCGTTCATCAACCGGCTGCGCATGGTGCTGCACGTCGCCAACATCGGCGACGCCCGGACCCTGGCGATCCACCCGGCCAGCACGACGCACTCGCAGCTTGAGGCGGAGGAGCAGATGGCGGCAGGGGTCAGCCCCGGCTATGTGCGGCTGTCGGTGGGGATCGAGCACATTGACGACATCCTGGCCGACCTGGGCCAGGCGCTGGACACCGTGGCGGTGCGCGCGGCGGCGTAGGAAGCATTGAGGGAGCAGCTTGCCCGGCCGGGGCGGCGGCGTTATCGTGCCGCCAGCGCGGGCGTAGCATAGTGGTAATGCGGTAGCCTTCCAAGCTACTGATGAGGGTTCGATTCCCTCCGCCCGCTCCAGCCCCGGCAGCCCTACCGCAACAGGATGTAGTTGATCGTCAGCGGTATGGTGATCGTCGGGTCGGTGTTCTCCGCCGGCAGCGGCGCAAGCTGCGCGTTGCGCCAGGTGGCGACGGCGGCCATGTCCAGCCAGGGCGAGCCGCTGCGGCTTTTCACCTCGACCGACTGCACCCGGCCCAGGCGGTTGACCACCAGCACGACTTGGACCGTGCCGTCCTCACCGTTCTCCGCCGCCTGCTGCGGGTAGAAGCGGTGGCGGCGCCAGTAGGCCGCCAGGCCCTGCGCCCAGTCCGCCCCGATGTTGGCGGCGCGTATGTCGAAGAACGCCTCCGACTTGTTCGGACCCGGCTTGGGCGCACCCAGCGAGAAGTCTATGGCGCGCGACCCGGACGACCCCCGCGGCGCCGGGGCGCGGCTGGCGGCCTGGCCGAAGTTGAGGTCCATCGGCGCCCCCAGGCTGCCGAACTGCGGACGCGGCGGCACCGGGCGCGGGCGCGGCGGGCGCGGCGCCAAGGGCGGCAGCGGCGCGGGTGCCGCGGGCGGGGCGAGGTCCGGCACCAGGTCGCGCGGCGTCATGGACGGGGCAAGCGCATCCGGCTGGGCCAGGCGCACCGCGGGCGGTGCCGGGGTGGGCGCAGGGATGGGCGGCGGCGCAGGCTCGACGGTCACGGCGGCATCCGGCGGTGCGGCGTCAGGCGGTGCGGCGTCGGGCGGCGCAGGCGGGGCCAGCGGCGGCGCCATGGCCTGCTGCACGGGGGCTTGGGGCGCTGGCTCCGGGATGGCCTGGGACTGCGGCGGTGGCTGCACCGGCGGCTCGGGCGCGGGATCGGGCAGGGGCTGAGGCGGCGGCTCCGGGGGGAGCGCGTCCGGAACGAGCGCGGGCGGCGGCTCGGACGGCGCCATCGCAAGCTGCTGCGGCTCGGGCGGCGCAGGGGGCGGCTCCGGCGCAGCAGCCTGGGCGTCAGGCGCCGCGTCCGCCGGCTGGGACGGCGGCGCGGAGTCCATCGCCGTCTGCTCCGAGGTGGGCGGCGCCGAGGCGCCGCCGTTGTCGAACAGCAGCTCGTAGGACGGCGCCATCGGCAGGTCCGGCGCCGGCCGGCGCACCATCAGCACGGCCGCCAGCGCCAGCAGGTGCAGCGCGGCCGACCCCGCGGCCCACCAGGCCCGGCGGCGGCTGCGGCCTGCCGCCGCCTGCCCGGACAGGGGCACGCGCGGGCTGGGCAGGGGCGTCAGGAGCATCGGTCACGGGTCATGCGTCCTGCCATATAGAGGCCCATGCCGCACTGCGGAACACGTCCCGGCGCCATGGAAGCCGCTATCAGGCTTGACAGAACCGCCGCCGCGCTCTTTCTACGTCCCGGTGCGGCCTGCCGCGCCCGGCCTTGCCACGTTCGGCCCGGCCCGGGCGCTGCACCGGTCCTGCAGGGGTGTAGCTCAACTAGGCTAGAGCGCCGGTCTCCAAAACCGGAGGTTGCGGGTTCGATTCCCTCCGCCCCTGCCACCGCGCCGCCCACCGCTTCAAGCCGACCACCGTTTAAGCCCTGGCGCATTCCGCGCCGGGCTGGCGCAATTCAGAGAGTTCCAACGACATGGCGCTGGCGATTGATCCCCTGAAGTTCGTCCGCGAGGTGCGGGCCGAGGTCGCCAAGGTGACATGGCCCTCCCGCAAGGAGACGCTGGTGACGACCGGGCTGGTGTTCGCGCTCTCGGCGATGGCGGCGGCGTTCTTCTTCGTCGCCGACCAGGTGATCGGCGTCGCCGTGCGGTTCCTGTTCGGTTTCGGGGCATAGGGGGCAGTCATGGCCAAGCGCTGGTACGTCGTCCACGTCTATTCCGGCTTCGAGAAGAAGATCGCCCAGCAGGTCAAGGAGCAGGCGGCGCAGAAGGGCCTGGCCGACCTGGTGGACGAGGTGCTGGTCCCGTCCGAGGAGGTGGTCGAGGTCCGCCGCGGCCAGAAGATCAACTCGGAGCGCAAGTTCTTCCCCGGCTACGTCCTGGTGAAGATGGAGCTGACCGACCAGACCTGGCACCTCATCAAGGAGACGCCGAAGGTAACCGGCTTCCTGGGCAGCAAGACCAAGCCGTCGCCGATCAGCGAGGCCGAGGCCGACCGCATCATGAAGCAGAGCGCAGAGGGCGTGGAGCGCGTCCGCCCCGCCGTGCTGTTCGAGATTGGCGAGCAGATACGGGTCGCCGACGGCCCCTTCACCAGCTTCAACGGCACGGTGGAGGAGGTGGACGAGGAGAAGGGCCGCGTGAAGGTCAGCGTCAGCATCTTCGGGCGGTCCACGCCGGTCGAGCTGGAGTACAGCCAAGTCGAGAAGGTCTAGGGCGCGCTGCACTGGGACCGCCGCGGTCCGGCCTGACTGCTTCGCGCCCGAGGCTGACGGCAATCCGCCGCAATCGCCTTCCTGCTCCCTCTCCCTCCGGGAGAGGGCCGGGGTGAGGGAAGCCGCAAGCGCCCCCCTCGGCCCTTCCAGGAACCGGCGCTGAGGCTGGCGAGTCCGGCTCTGGCCGCCTCCCTCACCCCGGCCCTCTCCCTCCGGGCTACCGCATTCACACGTCGTGGTTGCACCTGGGGTGGAAGGCTGATTCGGTGCGCGTGTTTGGGTTGGGGCATGTGCGATGATGGCAGGGTTGGGCGTGTTTGAGGACAAGCGTCTGGACAAGACGGGCGTCTTCCTGCTGTCCCGGCTGGTTGAGACTGGCGGGCGTTCTGTTGTGGTGCGGCGGCTTGGCGGGAACCGTGCAGGGGAGATCCGGCTGACGCGGTTCTTGCGCAACGATGCCGTGACGGTTGAGGAGATGCTGGCCGAGGCGGCGCGGCGCACGGCGACGCGCAGCATGGGTCGGCATGCTCTGGCGATCCAGGACACCACGTCGGTGCGCTCGGAGGGTGGCGGCGGGAGCTTCCTGCACGCGGTTGTGGCGGTGGATGCCGAGGACGGCGCGTTGCTGGGCCTGGTCGGCGGGCAGTTCCTGGAGCGCACGTCCGGCCAGCGCGGCAAGCGGCGGTCCCTGCCGATTGAGGAGAAGGAGAGCTTCCGCTGGCTGCAAGGGACCGAAGAGGCGGCGAGCGTCTGCGCCGGCGCCTGCGAGGTCACGGTGGTCGCCGACCGCGAGGGCGACATCTTCGAGGCGTTCGACGTTGCGCCCCGAAGGCGTGGGCCTGCTGGTGCGCGCCGCCCAGGACCGCAGCCTGGACGGGGGCGGCCTGTTGTTCGCCTCGCTCGACGCGCTGCCGGCCGCGGGCCGGGCGACGCTGGAGGTGCCAGCCGGCCCCGGGCGGCGGGCCAGGTGCGCAGAGGTGGCGGCGCGGTTCGCGGCGACGCGCCTCAAGCGGCCCCGGGACGGCCACCGCACGGGCCTTGTGCCGCATGTGGACCTGCACGTGGTGGACCTGCGCGAGGTGGGTGCGCCGCCAGGTGTTGTGCCGGTGCATTGGCGGCTGCTGACGACGCACGCCGTGGAGGACCTGCCGTCGGCCTGGGCGGTGGCCGAGCTGTATCGGAAGCGCTGGGCCATCGAGCAGCTGTTCCGGACGCTGAAGACCAAGGGCTTCGACATCGAGGCCCTGCGGATCGAGGACCCGGCGCCGCGCAGCAAGATGGTTGCCGCAACGCTTGTTGCCGCCGTCTGCATCCAGCAGCTCGTGCACGCCCGCGACGGCGGCCCCGGCCCGCTGCGGCCGATGCTGGACGCCTTTGAGCCCGGGGACGAAGCCCTGCTGGACGCCTGCTGCGCCGAGATGGAGGGCAGAACCGCACGGCAAAAGAACCCGCATCCGCCGGGCTCGCTGGCCTACGCCGCCTGGGTCTGCGCCCGCCTGGGCGGCTGGACCGGCTACTACGGCAAGCCAGGACCCATCGTCATGCTGCAGGGGTGGCTGGAGTTCCACAGCATGAAACGAGGGGTCAACCTCCTCAACCAACCTCGTCGCAACCACTCAAACCACAATGCGTGAATCCGGTAGCCCGGAGGGAGAGGGAGCAGGAAGCATTCTTTACGGCGCCTTGTTCTTCAGCGTGCGCTGCAAGTCGCGCTCAATGGGCGCCAGGTCCGACGCATGGTGTTCCAACGCCACGTCCCGCCAATCCGCCACGTCCGGCACCCGGCTCGGGTTGTCGCGCAGCAGCTCGCGCTTGATGAACGGAAAGCCCGCCGCCATCAGTTGCCGCCACAGGTCGCTGGTCGGGTTCAGCGGCGTGCGGTCCACTACATGGCCGCGGACGCGGCGGGTGTGGTCCTGGCGGACGCGCACCGCCGGGTCGGCCAGGTTCGGCCCGCCCTCCTTGAAGTCGGTCAGCAAATCCGGGTCCAGGTCGCGCACCAGGTCCTGGTAGGGCCAGATCGCCCGGCAGGTGAAGCCGGCGCGCAGCAGTTGCTGCGTCAGCCCCAGCTCATACAGCCGGATCAGCCACACCTTGGCCCAGGTCGGGCGCACGGACGCCCAGAACGTCCGCCACGCCTCGCTCGCCACCACGCGGGGGCTGAACGCCATCAGGTAGGATTGCAGGTGGTAGCGGCTCTGCCAGCTTTCGGTGCAGCCCCACACGTCCGCTGCCCCGAAGTCTATGCGGGACAGCAGGTCGTGCAGCGGGCGCACCGGGCCATACACGCTGTCGTTGGCGATCAGCACCATGCTGGTGTTGGCCCGGGGCAGGGCCGCCTGCTCGATGCCCTCCCGCCAGCCGCCAAAGTCGTAGCCGACGTTCCTCCGCACGATCACCCCGGCGCAGATCAGCTTCACCGCCTCCAGCGCCGCCGGGCGCAGGCGGCCGGCGTTGGTGACGAACACCACCGACACCCCAGCCGCCGCCAGGCCGCGCAGGTGGTGCAGCACATGCTCCCGCACGTCCCCGGCACCGTCCCAATGCACATAGATGCAGACGCGCGGCCCCAGCGGGATCTCGCCATCGGGCCAGCGTTGGACCATCTGGTTCGGGTTGCGGTGGCGCATGACCTCGTGCCCGATCTGCGGCAGGACGCGATAGCGCACAAAGCTGCCGAAGCGATGCAGCATATGGCCGAGCTGGGTGCGGACCATGCTACGCCGGATCGGCCCGGACGGTGGATGCGATGCGGGACAGGACGTCGTCCGGCCAGGCCAGGTCCGGATGCACGGCGTGCAGCTCCGCCGTCAGCGCCGCGGCCTCGTCCAGGGCGTCCAGCAGGTCCAGCGCCTGCAGTTCCCCGCGCAACGCCGCCCACCACAGCCCGGCGCCCGGCGGGCAGGCGGCGCGGACCCGCGCCAGCCGGCTGCGCGCCATGGCCGGGTCGTGCGTAGCGCGGCCGTAGCGGTCGGACTGCACGTCCAGCACGCCCAGGCAGAACAGCACGTCGCGCTCGGCCTCCGACAGCGGCCGGGTGCTGCCGACGCGGGCGAAGGGTGCGGCCATCAGGCCCGACCGCTCCGCCAGCGCCCGCGCCGGGCCGTATTGCCCGGCGTTCACCAGCTTGGGCACCGCCCAGGCGCCGGTGTCCAGGCCGGGATTGTCGTGCACGGCCAGCAGGATCAGCGCCGTCGCGTCCTCCGGCGCGTTCAGCAGGGCCAGCGCCTGCAGCTCTCCGTTCAGCGCCGCCCACCACAGGCCGCCGCCCGCCGGAGCCGCGGCGCGCACGGTGGCGAAGCGGGGGCGGGCGGCGGCAGCCCCGTCCGCTCCGCCCTGCACGTCCAGCACCGCCAGGCAGAACAGCAGGTCGCGGTCCACGTCCGCCAGCGCGGCGCCGGGCTGCGTCGCCGGCACGGCGCTAGGTTGCATCGCCGGCACGGCGCCAGGTTGCATCGCCGGCACGGCGCCGGGCTGCATCGCCGGCACGATCTCGCCCCCGGCGGCGCCCAGCAGGCCGCGGGCCAGGTCCAGGTGCCCGGCGTTCACCAGCGTCGTCAGCCCGCGACGCAGCATGGACACGCGCCGGGCCGCGCCGCCGGTGGGGGCAGGGGGCAGGGCAGCCAGGCGCGGCACGACGCCGGGGGTGCCGGCGGCAGCGGCGCACAGCAGCGCCTCGGCGCGGGCGGTCCAGCCTATGTCTTCGGTCTGGCCGTCCTCCATCGCCAGCTCGCCCAGCGCGCGGCGCATCGCGGCGGCGGCGGCGGCGGCCAAGGTGAACTGCCCTTCCAGCGGCGCGCGGGCGGCGCCGGCCGCCAGGCGGCGTATGCCGCGCGAATACAGCAGGCCGCCAAGGTTCAGCGGCACAAGCTGCGCCATGCGCTCCAGCCCGCAGGTGCTTACCTCGGGCGGCAGCTCCGTCAAGGCATCCAGCCCCCAGCCGAACCGGGCCTGGCAGCCGCGGGCCAGCAGCGCCCAGGCGCGGTCGGCGGCGTCCATGTCGCCGTCGTTGACCGCCTCCTGGAACGCCCGCCCGGCCAGGCCCAGGAACAGGTCGCTCGCCGGGTCCAGCTTGGCCGCACGGCCCTCCAGGTGCGCGCGCAGCGCTTGGCGCAGCCGGGCGGGGTCCCGCTCCAACCGCAGCGGCGCGTCGCTGGCGAAGGCGACCAGGGAGTGGCTGTCCACCTCCACGTGCACATGGGCGAAGCCGCCCGCGCGCAGCAAGGCTTGCAGGCTGCCGGTGCTCTGGATCACCAGGTGCAGGCTGGGCGACAGCAGCGGGATCAAGATGCCCGGCGGCGTGTCCGGGCGGATGTCGTCGCCGTTCGGCGTCGTCAGGATCAGCAGGCCGCCGGGCCGCAGCATCGCCCGCAGGGTACGCACGAAGGCGGCGGTCGAGGTGACGTGTTCCACCACCTCCGACCCCATCACCACATCCATCGTGCCGCGCGCCTCGTCGTCGTCGCGCAGGTAGCGCAGCTCGATGGGTAGGCCAAAGGCGTCGCGGCCGAGGGCGGCAAGCGGTGCCGGGTCTATGCCGCGGCCTTGCCAGCCGCGGGTGTTGACCGCGAAGTCCAGGCCGAAGCCGTAGCCGCAGCCGACCTCCATGTAGGCGCTGCCCGGCGGTGCCGCGGCCATCGCCAGGGGCTTGGTGATGAGCGACACGCCCGCGCCCTGCTGCACATAGAACGGCACCCGGCCGCGGTTGTTCAGCGCGGGTTCGGCGTAGTCCGGCGGCACCTGGTCGTCATAGAAGCGGCAGGTGCAGGCGGGGCAGCGGAGCAGGCGCAGCCGCTTGGGCGGGTTGTCGGGAAGCTGCACGTCCAATGTCAGCACCTGCGCCTTCGGGTCCATGGCGGCGCAATTGGGGCAGGGCATGGCGCGCAGCGCCGCGGGAGTGTCCGCGCCGGGAGGCGCCCAGGCGACGGTGGGCGGTTGAACCTTGGACGGCAGGGCGGCGGGGCTTGGCATGGACAGCATATTCCGCAGCCCGGCGGTGAAGGCAAGCGGGCGCCTCCTTCTCCCTCTTCCTCTCCCTACGGGAGAGGGCCGGGGTGAGGGAAGCGGCAAGCGCCAGCCCCGCCTATGCAAGCGCCCCGCCTTGCAAGCACCCTGTCCTGCAATGGCCAAGGACCCTCCTTGCCGCCTCCCTCACCCCGCCCCTCTCCCGGAGGGAGAGGGAGCAGCTACGTCGCTCGCGTCCCCCGCCCGATGCCGTGATACTCCAATCCGGCCTGCGTCATCGCCACCGGGTCGAACACGTTGCGGAGGTCCATCACCAGCCGCCCGCGCATCAGCGATTGCAGCCGGACGGGGGACAGGGCGCGGAACTCGTTCCACTCCGTCACCAGCACCAGCACGTCCGCGCCCGTGACGGCGTCATAGGCGTCCTCGCAGAACAGCACGCCCTCCGGCAGCATGTCCTTGGCGTGCGGCATCCCCACGGGATCGAAGGCGCGTATCGCCGCCCCCTGCTCCGCCAGGCGGCTCACGATGGGGACGCTCGGCGCGTCGCGCATGTCGTCCGTCTCGGGCTTGAAGGTCAAGCCCAGCACCGCGACGGTCTTGCCGTGTATGCTGCCGCCCGCCGCCTGGATCACCCGCGCCGCCATGCTGGACTTGCGGGCGTCGTTGACCGCGACCGTCGCCTCCACCAGGCGGGACGGGGCGCCCCAGTCCTGGGCGATGCGCATCAGCGCCAAGGTGTCCTTCGGGAAGCAGCTTCCGCCGAAGCCCGGCCCGGGGTGCAGGAACTTGCGGCCGATGCGCCCGTCCAGCCCGATGCCGCGCGCCACGTCGTGAACGTCCGCGCCGACGCGCTCGCACAGGTCGGCCATCTCGTTGATGAACGTCACCTTCATCGCCAGGAACGAGTTCGCGGCATACTTCGTCAGCTCCGCCGTCTCCAGGCTGGTGAACAGGATCGGCGCCTCGATCAGGTACAGCGGGCGGTAGATGCGCCGCAGCACCTCCCGCGCCCGCTCGCTGTCGGTGCCGATCACCACGCGGTCCGGGCGCATGAAGTCGCCGATGGCGCTGCCCTCCCGCAGGAACTCCGGGTTGCTCGCCACGTCGAACTCGCCGTCGGGACGGGCGCGGCGCATGATCTCCTCGATGCGCCGGCCCGTGCCGACGGGGACGGTGGACTTGGTGACGACGACGGCATAGCCGGTCAGCGCCCGCGCCACCTGCTCCGCCGCGGCGTTCACGTAGGACACGTCGGCATGGCCGTCGCCGCGCCGGGTCGGGGTGCCGACCGCGATGAACACCGCGTCCACCCCCGCGACCGCCGCCGCCAGGTCGTTGCCGAACGTCAGGCGCCCGGCCGCGACGTTCTCGGCCACCAGGGTGTCCAGGCCAGGCTCGTAGATGGGGATGCGCCCGTCTGCCAGGGCGGCGAGCTTGGCCGGGTCCACCTCGACCACCGCGACCTCGACCCCCAGGTCGGCGAAGCAGGCGCCCGACACCAGGCCCACGTAGCCGCCCCCGATCATTGCAATCCGCACGCTATGTTCCCTATCCAGTGCCGCCGCGTCCGACGCTAAGGACCACATCCCGCGCTCCGCGGCCAGATGGGGAGTGGCTGGAAGCGCGTCAGGCATGGCTGACCCGTCCGGCTGCAGGCACCGTCATGTTGCAAGCGGCCATGTTGCAAGCGGCCCGGGGCCGGTGCGTCCGCGGGCGGCATCGTCCAGCGCGTGCTGCTCCTGGCGCGCAGCCACGGCGGCCCGGCGCGACGCCTGCTCGTCCAGCAAGGTGGCGACCGCTTCCACCCCCGCGCGAGTCATGGCCAGCACGGCGCGGGCGCGCGACACGTCGGCCTGGGCGCGCTCGCACGCGCCGCGCGCCAGGGCGGCGCGTTGCCGTGCGCCGGGCAGCCAGGCCGCAAACGCCTCCACCACGCCGTCATCGCCGTCCAGCGCCCCGGCGGCGAAGGTTTCGGCGGCGATGGTGCGCTCCGCCTGCTTGGCCAGGCCGTCCGCCTCCTCCTCGGCTTGCAGGACGAGGGCCAGCGCCGCCAGCGCCTCCTCGTGCGACATGCGGCGCACGCGGGCGAGGGTGTCCAACGGGTCACGCGGCATCGGCAGGCTCCATGGCGTCGTGCAGGGCGGCGAAGGCTTCGGGCAGGGTGCTGCGTTCCCCCTTGGCCTGGCGCAGCACGGCTTCGATCCGTGGGGCGAGCCGCAGCGCCTCGTCCGTCGCCGGGTCGGTGCCGGCGCGGTAGGCGCCCAGCCGCACCAGGTCGGCCATGTCGGCATGGAGGGACAGCGCGGCACGGGCGCGGCGGACCAGTGCCGCCTCCGCCGCCGCCAGGCAGCCCGGCACGGTGCGGGACAGGGAGCGCAGCACGTCAACCGCCGGATAGCGCCCGCCTTCGCCGATGCGGCGGTCCAGGATGACATGGCCGTCCAGGATGCCGCGCACGGCGTCCGCCACGGGTTCGTTGTGGTCGTCCCCTTCCACCAGCACGGTGAACAGGGCGGTGATGCGGCCGGATGCGTCTCCGCGCTCCGGCCCCGGCCCGGCGCGCTCCAGCAGGCGCGGCAGCTCGGCGAACACGCTCGGCGGGTAGCCGCGGGTGGCCGGCGGTTCCCCCGCGGCCAGCCCGATCTCGCGCAGCGCCAGGCAGAACCGGGTCACGCTGTCCATCAGCAGCAGGACGTGCAGGCCCTGGTCGCGGAAGTGTTCTGCCACCGTCATGGCGGCATAGGCGGCCTCGCGGCGCATCAGCGGCGGCTGGTCCGACGTGGCGACGACCGCGACGGCGCGGGCCAGGCCGTCGGCGCCCAGGTCGTCCTCCAGGAACTCCCGCACCTCCCGCCCGCGCTCCCCGACCAGCGCCAGCACCGCCACGTCGGCGTCGGCTTGGTGGACCAGTTGCGACATCAAGGTGGACTTGCCGACGCCCGACCCAGCGAACAGCCCCAGCCGCTGCCCGGCGCGGCAGGTGGCGAACAGGTCCAGCGCCCGCACGCCCAGCCCGATGCGCGGGCCGAGCCGGGCACGTCCTGCCCCGGGCGGCGGGTCCGCCCGCACCGGCCGCGACGTACCGGGCGGCAGCGCCCCGCGTCCGTCGAGCGGCTGTCCCAAGGGGTCCACGACGCGCCCGAGCCAGCCGTCCGACACCGCAAGCCCCGCCCCGCGCACCCGGCCGGGGCCGAAGGGCAGGCTGGCTGCGCTGCGCGGCCCCAGCCCGTCCAGCGGCCCGAACGCCAGCGCACGCGCCATGCCGCCGCGGAAGCCGACGACCTCCGCGGGGATGCCAGAATCCGGGCCGGTGGCGCCCGCTTGGGCGTGGAGTGCGATCCTGTCACCGATTGCGAGTTCCGCCGTGATGCCCGCGACCTCGATCAACATGCCGGAGATAGACGCCACCTGCCCGGCCATGTGCGGGAAGGCGCACCTGCCCAGGGCCGGCTTTGCGGAGCGCAGCCGCTCGACCAATTGCAGTTGTCTCAATTTCACATTCCTTGTCTAGGTTGGGAGACAGGCCCGGCACATGCTGGTCTGCAAAAGCTATGATCGCAAGATTTATGCCCAAGGCAGTAAGATAAATGTGGACACACACGCTAAGGTTGCATGAATGCTCCTGTCAAAAAGGCAAGGAACAACTTATGCGTGTGCTGTTAATTGATGCCGACCCGGTTGCAACCCGTGGGCTGACCAGCCTGCTTCGTGGGAACGGGGCCATCGTGGAACACGCCGACACTGGGGAGGACGGCCTGGACCTGGTGCGGCACTACGACTACGATTTGGTCCTGCTCGACATGGCGCTGCCCGACTTCGACGGGGTCGAGGTGGTGCGCCGGATGCGCGCCGCGCGGATCGAGACGCCCGCCGTCATCATGTCCGCGCAGGCCAAGGCCGAGATCAAGGTGCGCGCCTTCGGGGCCGGTGCCGACGACTTCATCTGCAAGCCGTTCGACCCGGCGGAGCTGCAGGCCCGCCTGCGGGCCATCATGCGCCGCAGCAAGGGCTACAGCCAGCCGACCCTGGTGCTCGGCAGCCTGCAACTGAACCTGGACAGCCGCGAGGTCACGGTGGCGGGCTGCCCGGTCCACCTGACCGGCAAGGAATACGCCATCCTGGAGCTGCTGGTGCTCCGCAAGGGCATGGTGCTGACCAAGGAGGCGTTCCTGAACCACCTGTATGGCGGCATGGATGAGCCGGAGATGAAGATCATTGACGTGTTCATCTGCAAGCTGCGCAAGAAACTGGCTGAGGCCGGGGCGGCCAACGTGATCGGCACGGTCTGGGGCCGCGGCTACATGATCCGGGACGCCGCGGCGCCGGCCCACCATGCGGCGCCGGCTCATCACGCAGTTCCGGCACAGGGACGGCTGGTGAACGCCTGACGGGGAGGCTCGTGGGCGGCGGGTGGCGGGCGGGCGTGGCGCGGTGCGGCGTGCCCGGCACGCCGCGCCGCGGCACACCGGCGCGCGGCGCATCCCGATGCGGCCCGGCCCGGTCACGAAACAGCCGCATGCGCCTTGCTGACACCATCTTCCTTATGGCGTAACGGGGGCCGCAACCAGCCGCACCCGTCAGAGAGCAGCGCGCATGTCCGACACGCCCTTTCCCGCCTTCGCCTCCGCGCGCCGGCTGCCCAACGCGTTCGACCTGGTCTCGGGCGTCTGCATCGCCGGCGTCCTGGTCTATGTCGCCACCATCGCCCGCGGCACCCTGCAGCCGCTGGACACAGCGGCGGCGGACGCCATCACGCTCGATCCCCTGGCGCTGCCGGGCTACGCGGTGCGTACCACGCTGCGGATGTTCGCTGCGCTGATGTGCTCGCTGCTGTTCACCTTCACCTACGCGACCTGGGCGGCAAAGAGCCGGCGGGCCGGGCTGATCCTGGTGCCGATGCTGGACATCCTGCAATCGGTGCCGATCCTGGGTTTCCTGACCTTCACGGTCGTGTTCTTCATGGGCCTGTTCCCCGGCCAGGTGCTGGGGGCGGAGCTGGCGGCCATCTTCGCCATCTTCACCAGCCAGGCGTGGAACATGGCGTTCAGCTTGTATCAATCGCTGAAGTCCATACCGGCCGACCTCGATGAGGCGTCCCGCAGCTACCGCCAGACAGGCTGGCAGCGGTTCTGGCGCCTGGAGGTGCCGTTCGCCATGCCGGGGCTGGTGTGGAACACCATGATGTCCATGTCGGGCGGCTGGTTCTTCGTCGTGGCCAGCGAGGCCGTGACCGTCGGCGACTCCACCTGGAAGCTGCCCGGCATCGGCAGCTACGTGGCGCTGGCGCTGGAGCAGAAGGATATCGGCGCGGTGTTCTGGGCGATCCTGGCGATGCTGGTCGTGATCTTGGCCTATGACCAGTTGCTGTTCCGCCCGCTGGTGGCCTGGTCGGGCAAGTTCCGGTTCGAGCTGACCTCGGCGCAGGACGTGGAGGACCCCTGGGTGCTCAAGCTGCTGCGCCGCACCCGGCTGCTGCGGGCGGTCTCGGGCGGGATCGGGACGGTGTTCGATGCCTTTGGGGGAATGCGCCTGCAGTTCCGCATCAGGACGCGCCCTGCGCTGGTGCGGCCGGTGTCGAAGCTGGGCGACGCGGTGTTCATGGCGGCGCTTGCCGCCGCAGTGGGGCTGGCGACCTGGGAGATATGGACCTTCGTGGCGGCGTCGCTGAGCTGGCCCGACCTGGAGGAGGCAGTGCGGCTCGGGCTGTTCACCCTGCTGCGCGTGGTGGTGCTGATGGTGCTGGCGACGCTGCTGTGGGTGCCGGTCGGGGTGTGGCTCGGCCTGCGCCCGGCCTGGGCGCGTCGGGCGCAGCCGGTAGCGCAGTTCCTGGCGGCGTTCCCGGCCAACCTGTTCTTCCCGGTGTTCGTCGGCGCCACGGTGTACTTCTCGGGCAATCCCGACATCTGGCTGACGCCGCTGATGATCCTGGGGACGCAGTGGTATATCCTGTTCAACGTCATCGCCGGGGCCAGCGCCTTCCCGGGGGACTTGCACGAGGCGTCGAAGAATTTCCAGGTCGGCGGCTGGCTGTGGTGGCGGCGGGTGATCCTGCCGGGCATCTTCCCCTACTACGTGACGGGCGCCATCACGGCGTCGGGCGGGTCGTGGAACGCTGCCATCGTGTCCGAGGTCGCGGTCTGGGGCCAGGACAAGCTGCAGGCGCACGGACTCGGCGCCTATATCGCGCAGGCGACCACGGACGGGGTGACGGCCAAGGTGGTGCTGGGCGTTGTCGTCATGTCCAGCTTCGTGCTGCTGTTCAACCGACTGCTGTGGCGTCCGCTGTATGCGTTCTCCAACCGCCGCCTGACCATGTAACCGGGAGCTGCACCGATGGACCAGACCGTTGCGGCCGAGATCCTGTTGCAGGTGCGCGGCGTGCGCCAAGCCTACCACAAGGACAGCAGCGCCGACCTGGTGGTGCTGGACGACGTGGACGTGTCGCTCCGCACCGGTGAGATCGTGGGATTGCTGGGCCGGTCGGGGTCGGGCAAGTCCACCCTGCTGCGTATCATCGCCGGGCTGCTGCGGCCGACCAGCGGGGAGGTGACGTGGCGCGGGCGCCCGCTGCTCGGCCCGGCGGACGGCGTGGCGATGGTGTTCCAGAGCTTCGCCCTGTTCCCGTGGCTCACCGTGCAGGAGAACGTGGAGCTGGGGCTTGAGGCGCTGGGCGTGGCCCGCAAGGAGCGCGAGGACCGGGCCGAGGGCGCGATAGACCTGATCGGCCTCGGCGGCTACGAGAGCGCCTATCCCAAGGAGCTGTCCGGCGGGATGCGCCAGCGCGTCGGCCTGGCCCGCGCCCTGGTGGTTCACCCGGACCTGCTGCTGATGGACGAGCCGTTCAGCGCACTCGACGTGCTGACCGCCGAGACGCTCCGCACCGACCTCATCGACTTGTGGAGCGAGGGCAAGCTGCCCATCAAGTCCGTCCTGATGGTGACGCACAACATCGAGGAGGCCGTGCTGATGTGCGACCGCATCCTGGTGTTCAGCAGCAACCCCGGCCGCGTCGCCAGCGAATTGCGCGTGCCGTTCCCGCACCCGCGCAACCGGCACGACCCGGCGTTCCGCCAGTTGGTGGACGACATCTACGCCCTGATGACCCGCCGCGCGCCGACTCAGCGCACCGCCGCCCCGGCGCCCGCGACGCTGGCGCTGCAACTGCACCCCGTCAGCACCAACCTGCTCGCCGGCCTGGCCGAGACGATGGCGGCGCCGCCGTACAGCGGACGCGCCGACCTGCCCGCCCTGGCCGGCGCCTTGCAATTGGAGCTGGACGACCTGCTGCCGATGGGCGACGCGCTGCAACTGCTCGGACTGGGCGTGCTGGAGGAGGGCGACCTGCGCCTGACCGACCAGGGCCGGCACTGGGTGGAGGCGGAGACCGACGCCCGCAAGCAGATCTTCGGCCAAGCGCTGCGCGCCAACGTCCCCCTGGTGGCCCAAATCCGTCATGTGCTGGACGAGCGCCCGAACCACCGCGCCGCCGCCGTCCGCTTCCGCGACGAGTTGGAGGACTTCATGTCGCCTGACTACGCCGACGAGACGCTGACCACTGCCATCGCCTGGGGCCGGTATGCCGAGCTGTACTCGTATGACGAGGAGGCGGATCAGTTCTTCCTGGACGAGGAGGAATGAGGCCAGGCGGGCGGGGTTTCAACCGGTTCGCGGACCGTCACCTGTCATTGCAAGGCACGCAGCGACGCGGCAATCCAAAGGCGGCACTTGCGGCTATGCATTGCCGCGCCGCATGGGCGGCTCGCGATGACGACGGTTCGATGCCGGTCAAAGCCGGTGGCCATTGGCATGATGCCGATGGCCCGTTGCATGGATCGCCAGCCGTCGTTGCGGGGAGATCAGCGGTGCGGCAGGCCGAAGGAGGCACCTGCGGCCCCGGACTGCAACGCCGCGATGACGGTGCTCGACCCGGCTCGGCGGCATGGGGATCGGAGCGGGGAACAGTTGGTGCAAGGCTGGGCTGGCAACCCCTGCCGTGCTGATGGCGCAATGACCTTCGTGGCTGGTTAAGGTCTTCATCCCATACCTTCGGCTGCCGGTGAGGTGCCGGCAGCGAGGGGATTGATGGTGCAGACAAGGTTCATGCTGGCGGCTGCCCTGTGCGGCGCTGCCTGGTTGTCGGGTGCGCCGGCGCAGGCCGGTCCGGTGAACGCCGCAGACCCGGTGGCGCTGTTCAACGTGGACCTGCTGGACGGCACGGACCTGTCGAACACGACGGGCCTCCGGTTCGACAGCGGGGTGACGACGGCGCGGGGCGCCGGGGACTTCCGGGTGATCCCTGCCGGGACGGCGGTGGCAATGAGCAGCCCGCTGTATCTGCATTCGGCGCTGGGTGGGCTGAACGACGCCGCATTCTCGTTCGCCATCGGTGACTTCGGCACGTTCGTCTCTACCGCCGCGCCGCGCATCCTGGACCGCAGCGTGACCGCAAGCTCGACCGGCCTGGACGCCTACCTGCTCGGGCTGTTCTCCCCGGCCGGCCTCCTGGCCGAGTTCACGCCCGGCCCGGCGAGCTTTCATGTCAGCTTCACCCGCAGCGTCTCGGCGGCGGGTAACGCCGGGGCGCCGGAGGTGGCCTCGACCAGCGGCAGCGGCACCTTCGCTTCGCCGCCGTCGCCGGTGCCGACGGCTGTGCCGGAGCCGGGATCGCTGCCGTTGCTGGTTATCGGGCCGGCGCTGCTGTTCCTGACGATGCGCTGCAAGAGCGGGATGCGGCGCCTTGCGATGCAGGGCATCGCGGGGCCGAACGCACTGGCGTGATGCCAAGCGCCTTTGGCTCTGATCTGTGATCTCCCGCGCTGCCCATCGTCGTCACCGGTCAAAGTCAACGGCTGCTGCCATGAGCCGGGCGCAGCGGGACGCACGAGGGCGCAGGGCAGGGCCGGCGCTGCCCTCAGCGCCGGCCCTGCCTCAACTCCCTACTTCTCGACGAACGCTTTCTCGATGACGTAGGTGCCCGGCGTGTTGCTGCTGCCCTCGGTGAAGCCGCGGCCGTCCAGCAGCGCCGCCATGTCGGCCAGGAAGACGGGGCTGCCGCACAGCATCATGCGGTCGCCGGCCGGGTCAATCGGCGGCAGGCCGAGGTCGTCCGTCAGCTTGGCGGTGTCGAGCAGGGTGGTGACGCGGCCCTGGTTGCGGAACGGCTCGCGCGTCGTGGTGGGATAGTAGAGCAGCTTGCCGCGCAAGATATCGGCCAGCAGTTCGTCGTCCCGCAGGCGGGCGACGACCTCCTCGCCATAGGCCAGCTCCGCCACCTCGCGGCAGCCATGCACCAGCACCACGCGCTCGAAGCGGTCATACACGTCGGGGTCGCGCGCGATGCTGGCGAATGGCGCCAGGCCGGTGCCGGTGGCCAGCAGGAACAGGCTGCGGCCCGGCAACAGGCTGTCTTGCACCAGCGTGCCGACCGCCTTGCGCCCGACCAGCACCTGGTCGCCTTCCTTGATAAGCTGCAACCGGCTGGTCAGCGGGCCGTCCGGGACCTTGATGCTGAAGAACTCAAGCTGCTCGTCGTAGTGCGGGCTGGCCATGCTGTAGGCGCGCAGCAGGGGCTTCCCGTCCACGGGCAGGCCGATCATGGTGAACTGGCCCGACAGGAAGCGGAACGCCGGGTCGCGCGTGGTGGTGAAGCTGAACAGCGTGGGCGTCCAGTGGCGGACGCCGGTGACGGTCTCGTGCAGCAGGTTGGACATGGGGGACCTGGGGCCTGTCGGTGTAGGGCGGGCTTAGAGCCTGGATGCGGGCGGGTTAGCAACCTGTCGGCGATTTGGCTATGCGGCCGGGGGAGTCCAGGGCGGGACGCCGCCGTCGTCCCCGCTCACGTCGTAGAAGCCGACGCGGCGCTTCTGCGCCAGGCCGAACGTGGCGTCGTAAGCCTCCGCGCCGACGCTTCCGGCGAAGGCGGCGTAGATGACGTGCGAGCTGGCGCTCCAGGGGGCGTGTCAGTCAGCAAGGGCGGCAACGGCCGCCTTGAAGCGTGCCGCGGCGGCGTCCTGCAAGGTGTGGCGGCCGTCGCGAACGACGCACGCACCGCCGGCTACGACATGGCGGACCAGGTTGGCGTTGCCGCTGAACGTCGCGCTGTCCAGCAGGGCATCGCCGTGCCGGGCTGCAAGCAGCGGATGGTCCGTGTCCAGCACAACCAAGTCGGCGCGGGCGCCGGGGGCGATCACGCCGCCCGCATGGCCGCAAGCGGTGGCCCCGGCGCGGGCAGCGGCATCCCAAAGGGTGCGCCCGGTCGAGCGGACGGGACCGCCGGCCAGGACCGTGCGCCGCTTCAGCACCAGGCGCTGGGCGTACTCCAGCCAGCGCAGCTCCTCGAACGGGCTGACGGAAACATGGCTGTCCGAGCCGATGCCGAAGCGGCCCCCGGCGGCCTGGAACGCGGCGGCGGGCGGGATGCCGTCGCCCAGGTTGGCCTCCGTCGTGGGGCACAGCCCGGCGACTGCGCCGGTGGCGGCCAAGGCGGCGGTTTCAGCCGGGTCCATGTGGGTGGCGTGGACGATGCACCAGCGGGCGTCCACCGGCGCATGGTCCAGCAGCCAGGCGACCGGGCGCTGGCCGGTGTGGGCCAGGCAGTCGCGGACCTCGGCGGGCTGCTCGGCGACGTGGATATGCACCGGGCCGTCCGGGGCGGCGGCGAGCAGCGCGGCGAGGGCGTCCGGCGGCACGGCGCGCAGGCTGTGCGGGGCGACGCCGAAACCCAGCATCGGGCCAGGCGGCGGCAGGCGTTGCAGCAGGGACAGGAAGCCGTCCGGGGTGTGGGTGAAGCGGCGCTGGGCCTCGGTTGGCGGTGCGCCGCCGAAGCCGCTGGCGCAGTACAGCACCGGCAGCAGCGTCAGCCCGATGCCGGCGGCAGCGGCGGCTGCGATGCAGCGGTGGGACAGCTCCGCCGGGTCGGCATAAGGGCGGCCGTCCGGGGCATGGTGCAGGTAGTGGAACTCGGCGACGTGGGTGTAGCCGGCCCGCAGCATCTCGACATAAAGCTGGGTGGCGACGGCCTGGAAGGCGTCGGGGTCCAGGTGCGCCACGAGGCGATACATGGCGTCGCGCCAGGTCCAGAAGCTGTCCTCGCCCGCTTGGCTAGGGCCAGGCCCGGCGCATTCCGTCAGCCCGGCGATGGCGCGCTGGTGGGCATGGCTGTGCAGGTTGGGCATTCCGGGGATGGCAGCGCCCGCCAGTTGGTCGGCCTCGGGCGGGCAGGGAGTGCCGGGCGCAACGAGAAGGATGCGCCCGGCGCCGTCGCAGGACAGCAGCACGTCGCTGGCCCAGCCATCTGGCAGCAGTGCGGTGGGAAGGTGGAAGTTGCGCATGGGGCAGGGTCCGTTACGGTGCCCGGCATGGCAGCGCCGGAGCAGCTTTGGGTCAACCTCGACGCCGCCACGATGGCGCCGGGCACGCCGTATGGCGCCATCCCCGATGCGGCGATCCTGGTGCGGAACGGGTTGATATCCTGGATCGGGCCGCGGGTCGAGGCGCCGGTTGCGTCAGCGGGCGGCCCGGCGCAGGTCCATGACGCCGGGGGCGCCTGGGTGACGCCGGGGCTGGTGGACTGCCACACCCACCTCGTCCACGGCGGCAGCCGCGCCCGGGAATGGGAGATGCGGCTGGCCGGCGAGGGCTACGAGGCCATAGCGCGGGCCAGCGGCGGCATCCTGTCCACCGTGCGCGCGACACGGGCGCTGGACGAGGACGCGCTGGTGGCCGAGAGCCTGCCGCGGCTGGACGCCCTGCTTGCGGAGGGCGTCACGACGGTCGAGATCAAGTCCGGCTACGGCCTGGATACGCCCACGGAGCTGCGTATGCTGGCCGCGGCCCGGCGGCTGGGGCAGATGCGCGGCGTCACGGTCCGCACGACCTTCCTGGGCGCGCACGCAACGCCGCCGGGGTGGGACGCGGACGCCTACATGGACCTGCTGATCCGGGAGACCCTGCCGCAGGCCCATGCCGCGGGGCTGGCGGATGCGGTTGACGCCTTTTGCGAACGCATCGCCTTTACCCCGGCGCAGGTGCGGCGGCTGTTCGAGGCGGCGCGGGGCATGGGCCTGCCGGTGAAGCTGCACGCCGAGCAGCTCAGCAACAGCGGCGGCGCGGCGCTGCTGGCGGAATGCGGGGGGCTGTCGGCGGACCATCTGGAGCACTTGGACGATGCTGGCGTGGCAGCGCTGGCGGCGTCGGGCAGCGTCGCCGTGCTGCTGCCCGGCGCCTACTACATGCTGCGGGAAACGCAGGCGCCGCCGGTCGAGGCATTGCGCCGGGCCGGGGTGCCGATGGCGGTGGCGACGGACTGCAACCCCGGGACATCGCCGCTGTGCTCGCCGCTGCTGGCGATGAACATGGCCTGCACCCTGTTCGGCCTGTCGCCGGAGGAGGCGTTGGCGGGCTTCACGCGCCAGGCTGCCCGCGCGTTGGGGCTGCACGACCGCGGCGTGCTGGCTCCGGGGCTGCGGGCGGACTTCTGCCTGTGGCGCGTGGCGCACCCGGCCGAGCTGGCCTATGCGCTGGGGCTGCCGCGGCTGGCTGGGACCGTTGTGGGAGGGGACGCCCGATGATCGAGAACCAGCGCACCATACGCGCCCCGCACGGGCCGGAGCTGTCCTGCCGGTCCTGGCTGACGGAGGCGCCGCTGCGTATGCTGATGAACAACCTGGACCCCGACGTTGCGGAGCGTCCGCAGGACCTGGTGGTGTATGGCGGCATCGGCCGCGCCGCCCGCAACTGGGAGGCGTATGACCGCATCGTCGCCGCCCTGCGCCGGCTGGGCGACGACGAGACGCTGCTGATCCAGTCCGGCAAGCCCGTCGGCGTGTTCCGCACCCACGCCGACGCCCCGCGCGTGCTGCTGGCCAACAGCAACCTGGTGCCGCACTGGGCGACCTGGGAGCGGTTCCACGAGTTGGACCGCAAGGGCCTGATGATGTACGGCCAGATGACCGCCGGAAGCTGGATCTACATCGGCAGCCAGGGGATCATCCAGGGCACCTATGAGACGTTCTGCGAGGTCGGGCGGCAGCACTACGGCGGCAGCTTGCAGGGCCGCTGGGTGCTGACGGGCGGCCTGGGCGGCATGGGCGGGGCGCAGCCGCTGGCCGCGACGATGGCCGGGGCGAGCCTGCTGGCCGTCGAGTGCCAGCCCAGCCGGATCGAGATGCGGCTGCGGACCGGCTACCTGGACCGCAGCACGGCGGACCTGGACGAGGCCCTGCGCTGGGTGCGGGGGGCGGAGGCGCCGGTGTCCGTGGGCCTGCTGGGCAATGCGGCGGAGGTGTTCCCCGAGCTGGTGCGCCGCGGCGTGCGCCCGGACGTGGTGACGGACCAGACCAGCGCGCACGACCCGCTGAACGGCTACCTGCCGCCGGGCTGGACGGTGGCGGAGTGGGAGGCGCGGCGGGACTCCGACCCGCGCGCCGTGGAGGCCGCGGCCCGGCGCGGCATGGTGGCGCACGTGCAGGCCATGCTGGACTGGCACCGCATGGGGGTGCCGACGCTCGACTACGGCAACAACATCCGGCAGATGGCGCTGGAGGAGGGGCTGGCGGACGCCTTCGAGGTGCCGGGCTTCGTGCCGCGCTACATACGGCCGCTGTTCTGCCGGGGCGTGGGGCCGTTCCGCTGGGCGGCGCTGTCGGGCGACCCGGAGGACATCTACCGGACCGACGCCAAGGTGCGCGAGCTGATCCCGGACGACCCGCATCTGCACTGCTGGCTCGACATGGCGCGGGAGCGAATCCGGTTCCAGGGATTGCCCGCCCGCATCTGCTGGGTGGGGCTGGGGCAGCGGGACCGGCTGGGGCTGGCCTTCAACGCGATGGTCGCCAGCGGCGAACTGCGCGCGCCCATCGTGATCGGCAGGGACCACCTGGACAGCGGCAGCGTCGCCAGCCCGAACCGGGAGACGGAGGCGATGCAGGACGGCTCGGACGCGGTGTCCGACTGGCCGCTGCTGAACGCGCTGCTCAACACGGCATCGGGCGCAACCTGGGTCAGCATACACCACGGCGGCGGCGTGGGCATCGGCTACTCGCAGCACGCCGGGATGGTCGTGGTGGCAGACGGGACGGAGGCGGCTGCGCGGCGGCTGGCGCGCGTGCTGTGGAACGACCCGGCCAGTGGAGTGATGCGCCATGCGGATGCGGGGTACGAGAGCGCGCAAGACTGCGCCGGGCGGTTCGGCCTGGATTTGCCGTCGCTAGGGTAACAGCAACCGTCCCCAGCTTTGACCGCTCCTGTGGTCACGGCGCACCTTGGGCTACGCTGGCGGAAACGGTCAGGGTGGGGCGGCTGGCATGATGGCAACCGTGTCCGGGTTCGACCTATGCTCATGGCCGGACTGCGATGGGTTGGACGCGATATGGCAGAGGTCAATGTGAGCGGTAGTCGGGGTGGAAGGGTGCCGCCCTCAATCAGACTCCCCCTCCTGCTTGCGGCGTTGCTGGCCGTGTCTCCGGTGCGCGCGGCGGATGCGCCGCCGGGCTGGGAGGCCGCATGGGACTTTCTGGTGCAGGACGTGTGCGTGGACGGCGCGGGCCGGGTGTTGAGCGGGGCCACGCCGCTCGATGGCAACGGTGCCTGCCCGCGCCGGCGCAAGCTGGAGATCGGGGAGCGCCTGCCCTATCACAAACGGGACTGGCCCGGCGCCGCCGACCGGGACGCGCGGCCGGACGGCTACCAGGCCAGCGACTCCATTCCCATACGCACCAGCCTTGGCCCTGCGGTGCTGCAAACCTATGATTTCGGCGACCCGCCGCGCCGGTTCGGGCGGCTGGACCCCGGCGACGGCGGGCAGGTCGCGTTCTTCACGGCGGCGACGGCGGCGTTCGGGATCACGGAGGACGGCGGCGCCGGGCTGCAACTGTTCATCGGGCCGGGCTGCGCGCCGGTGGACGGCTGGGTGATCGTGGACAGGAGCTTCGCCTTCCAGCCTGCTGGGGAGATGCTGGCTCGCATTACCCGGCGCCCCGACCTGTGCCCGGACCGGCTGGGATACGCCTACACGCGCTGGTGGGTGCAGCCGGTGTCCTACCTCACCATGGCCCGGGGCCGCCCCGGTCGGGTCAAGCTGCAAACCCTGGTGTCCGAGCACTTCGGCGGCCAGACGCTGAAGGATGCCGACCACCTGGAGCGGTTCCAGTTCACCCAGCCCCTGGGCTACACCCGCTGGGAACGCTGGCAGAACCTGGCGGTGCGGAACCGCGCCGAGGACCGGGCGCAGGCGGGCGCCATGGCGGCGTCCGAGCGGTGCGAGGCGGGGTTGGGTCCGCCCGCCGCCGAGTCCTGGGTAATGGTGGACTGCCGGCAATGGACGCAGATCGTGCCGCCCGACGACCCGCAAGGTGACCCGCCCGGCCCCTGGCTGGACCGGCTACGCGACGTTCCGGCGACGCGGGCGATCCTGGCGCCCTGACGGCCGGGGCCGTCCTTGACACCGGCCCCTGCCGGGCGGATGTGTGACCTCACGCAGAGGAAGAGATCGTCCCACGCTCAGGGGCGGCGCCGACGGAGCAACCGCCCCGGAAACTCTCAGGCACCCCGGACCGCTGCAAGTAGCTTGGACTCTGAAAAGTGGGGCCGCACGCCCCTGCCGACGGTGTAAGCCCCTTCCCGGTTCGCGGGGATTGGCGATACTCTCAGGCCAATGACAGAGGGGGCGCCGAACCGCACCATGCGGAAAAGGAGCGCCCATGCCTGACACCATCGAGTCCCTCGCCCCCGCCATCGTGACGGCCGATCCGTCGCAGCCCAGCATTGCCGTGATCGGCGCCGGCATCACCGGCGTCACGACGGCCTACAACCTCGCCAAGCGCGGTTGCCGGGTCACGCTGTTCGACGCGCACCCCTATGCCGCGATGGAGACCTCGTTCGCCAACGGCGGCCAGTTGTCGGCCTCCAACGCCGAGGTCTGGAACAGTTGGGCCACGGTGTTCAAGGGCCTGAAATGGATGTTCAAGCCCGGCGCCCCCCTGCTCGTGAACCCCAAGCCGTCCTGGCACAAGCTGTCCTGGATGGCGGAGTTCGTCGCCGCGATCCCGCACCACGAGGAGAACACGGTGACGACCGTGCGCCTGGCCATCGAGGCGCGCGGCCACCTGCAACGGATGGCCGAGGAGGCCGGCATAGACTTCGACCTGGAGGAGCGGGGCATCCTGCACTTCTACAAGACCAAGGACGACTTCGACGGCGCCGCGCACGTGACGGCGCTGCTGGCCCAGGGCGGGCTGGAGCGCCGGGCCGTGACGCCCGACGAGATGCGCTCCATCGAGCCGGCGCTGCACGGGGAGCTGTATGGCGGCTGGTACACCCCGTCCGACTTCACCGGCGACATCCACAAGTTCACCGTGGGCCTCGCCGCCGCGTGCGAGCGTATGGGCGTCGTCATGCAGATGGCCACGCAGGTCGCCGCCGTGCAGCCCGGCGACGACACGGTGACGATACGCCACCACTCGACCGAGCCGCAGTCCGACGGGCGGCCGGCGCCGGAGGAGACGAGCCGCTTCGACAAGGTCGTGGTGTGCAGCGGCATCCTGTCCCGCGACCTGGCGCACAGCATGGGGGACCGGGTGAACGTGTATCCGGTGAAGGGCTACTCGATTACCGTGAGCCTGCCCGAGCCTGCGGACCAGGCGGCGGCGCCGTGGGTGAGCCTGCTGGACGACAAGGCGAAGATCGTGACGAGCCGGCTGGGCCAGGCCCGGCTGCGCGTGGCGGGGACGGCGGAGTTCAACGGCGCCAACAAGGACATACGCGCCGAGCGGATCGCGCCGCTGGTGCATTGGTGCCGCGAGCACTTCCCGGGGATGAGCACCCGGCAGGCGGTGCCTTGGGCCGGGCTGCGACCGATGATGCCGGACATGATGCCGCGGGTGATGCAGGGTCGGAACCCGCGGGTGTTCTACAACACCGGGCACGGGCATTTGGGCTGGACGCTGTCGGCGGCGACGGCGGATGCCGTGGCGGCGCTGGTGACGGCGCGGGGGAACGCGGGGTAGGAGGCAGTCAGGCGTTCCAGGGATTGACGACCGGGACGCCGGACGACCTGAAATCGGCCACGTTGTGCGTCACGACCGTCATGCCGTGGACCAGTGCGGTCGCGGCGATCAGCGCGTCCCGTTTAGGCTGCGGGTTGGGGACGTGCAGGCTGGCGCAACGCCGGGCGACCGCAAGCGTGACCGGCAACAGGTGGTCGGCAAAAGTGTGCAGCACATGTGCGTTCAGCCATGATCGCAGGATACCTCCCTGTACGGGATCCCGCAGGTTGATTGAAAGCGTGCCCGTTTCCAGTTCCATAATGGTGATCACAGATAAGTAGAAGGCTGCACTTGGGGCAGCGCCCATCCAGGCGACGACATTGCGGTCTGCCTCGCCTGCCTCGCCTGCCTCGGCCTTGCGGACCTCGGACACGACGCTGGTGTCCAGCAGGCAATTCAGGAGAAGTCGGCCGGCTTAAGGACGAGGTTCATGCGCGGCGGATCGAATTCAATGTCGCCAATACCGGGATAGGCGAGCAGGTCAATGATGCTTTGCGTTGAGGCTGATGGCGTTCCGTAGTCCTCCACTGGCTGTATCGCCGGGATTGTGGGCGCGCGCACGCTCAAGGCGTCTGGGCTGATGCCGGATGTTCCGTGGTCATCATCTTGGGTCAAGTGCTGTTCCATCCCCACCAATACTGTGCGTCCGTCTTACGCCTGGTGTCAGGCGTAGCCAAGCGTCGCTTGGCGGCTACACAAGTCTGCTGGAACTCCGGCGTACCCACGCAGTTGCCTGGCTGCTGCTTGCTGCGCTGGATTGACCAGTAGTCCGCTCCAAGGCGTGCGTCGCCTGTCAAGGCCGCGAACCATTGTTCCCAAGCTGCACGGTCAGCTCGTCCCTGCTGAAACGATACCCACTGCTCATCCTTCGGCACGCCGCCCCGGCGGCTGGCCTGCGTCGCGGGAAGCGACGCGGACACGCTGGGCACAGCCTGCGCCGTCGGCGTGTCCTGAGGTGCATGGGTTGTGCTTGGGTTCAAACTATGTGCGCCCATGGCGTCCAGCTCAGCTTCGCTCAGCCAAGCCATGCTGCCCGGCGGAGTGCTGACCATGCGGCCGATTATGGCATTGGGGACACCCATCTCGGCAGCGCTGCGGGCCACGGCCGTTGTCACGGCCATCGAGTCCATTGTCTCGTATTCACCCCTGACCGCGCTATGCACACCAATCTGGGCACCAGGCGCATAAAACTTCCTTGGGCTTGAAGCGAACAGGACGAAGCACGCCGACGCGCACATGCTGTTGCTGTCCACGAACACACGCACACCCACGCGCCGGATCGCGGCAGCAAGAGCCTCGCTTGCGACGACGCTTCCGCCTGCCGAGTTCAAGGCGAGCACGTTCAGGCCATCTCGCGGCAAGGAGATGAACGCGGCCATGAGCCGCTCGCTGTCGCCGGACGCGATCCGTCCTGATGCGCTGATAAGCACCGTAGTACTGTCAATCCGAACCGTATTGAACTCCATGCCATGACCAACCACGGGTATCATTGCCGCAAGGACGCCAGCCGCCGCCATGGAAAGACGCCAAACTACGCTGGGCTTCGTCAAAACAGACTCCTGTGCGTGCGACGTCTTCATTCCGGCAGTATCAAATAAATAACGTTCATAGTCCAGCAATGAATGCGTTGTCTGACCTTAATAAAATATTCAGATAGAATATACAGTTAGCCGTGTCTTTACAATCATGACAATTCGATTGTAACAACTGCTACGTTACGCCTGTGGCTCACCCTGATCTGCATTTTCAAAGTCTCCGCACCGCCGTAGCCGTTCCCTTCACGGCTTCCTCACTCAGCACATGTCCCACCCCCGGAAACGATACCGGAAACGATACCAGCCCTGCATCCGGCAGCGCCGCCACGTAATTGGCGACGTTCCGCACGGAGGTCACCTATCCAGCATCCTTGACCCGCCCAGCGTCAGGGCAGCCTGAAGAAGTCCGCATCCGCGCCGAGGTCTGCGGCCCGCCTTGGAAAGCAGGCGAGATGCTCAGGCCGGAACGGCAGCAGCGGATAGTGTTCGTTGATGATCGCTGCGACCGCATGGGCCTGCCGCACGTCGCGCACCCGCTTCACAGAGTCGCGCGTCAGCCCAGCGTGCCGTTGTAGCTGAACATCCGCCGGCGTGCCCCGTCCCAAGCCTGCCACACCTGTTCCGTGTCTATAAGGTGCCGGCGCTGATCCAGCGTCATCTCAGTCACGGCCATGCCGCCATCCGCGTTTCTACACTTCGGTGACGATATGCTCTAAAGTGTAGAAAATCCAGCATCGTCCAGCCGCCGTCATGCGATGTGACCTTCCATCAAAACAGGACCGGCCGTTAACGCCGCTGCCCCAAGAACTCCCGCACCGCTGCCACAGTCCCCTCCGCCGCCTCCTCGTGCAGCACATGCCCCACCCCCGGAAACGACACCAGCCGCGCATCCGGCAGCGCCGCCAGGTAGTCGGCAGCGTTCCGCGCGGGGATCATCCTGTCCTCCGCCCCCCACAGCAGCAGCGTCGGCGCCCGGATGCCGCGCAGCAGCGGCACCGGGTCCACCAGCACCTGTCCCGCCGTCCGGTCCAGGATCGCCTGCCGCACGCCCGGCGCCAGCAGCAGGTCGCGGTATCGCGTCACCAGCGCGTCCGTCACCATCGCCGGGTCGGCATAGGCCGGCACCAGGCTGGGGCGCAGCAAGAATGTCGGCAGCACATACGGCAGCAGCCGCAGCAGCAGCGGCACCTTGGGCGCCGTGCCATATGCGAAGCCGGGGCTGGCGAAGCCGTCCGGCGACAGCAGCACTAGGCGGTCCACCCGCTCCGGATGCGCGGCGGCCAGCGTCCAGGCGATCCGCCCGCCCATCGAGTGCCCGGCCACCACGGCCCGCGCCACGTCCAGCCGGTCCATCAGCGCCAGCAGCACGGCGTGGCTGCGCGCGTCCGAGTAGTCCCGCGTGGGGTCCGCCCCGGTCAGGCCGAAGCCCGGCAGGTCCAGGCGGATCACCCGGTAGTCCACCTCCAACAGCGCCGCCCAGGCGTCCCAGGTGTGCAGGCTGCCGCCGAAGCCGTGCAGCAGCAGCAGCGCCGGGGCATCGCGCGGCCCGGTGTCGCGGACGTGCAGCCGCACGCCGGCCGCCTCCACGAAGGTGGACGGCGGCCCGGCATACAGCGCCTCCAGCGCCGCGCGCGGCTTGTCGGGAGTATAGAGCCAGGCGGCCAGGCCGAGCGCGACGACGGCCAGCACGGCCAGGGCGATCCACATGCGGCGCATCCTCGTGTCCTATCCGTCCGTCAGCAGCGCGGCGCCGCGGTCCAGGTAGCCTTCCAGGAACCCGGCCAGCCGCGGCGGCCAGGGGCGGCGGAACACCTCCCCAGGCGTGCCCTCCAGCGCCACCCGCCCGTCCTCCAGGAACACCAGGTGCTGCGCGACCTGTGCGGCGAAGCCGATCTCGTGCGTCACCACCACCATCGTCATCCCGTCCTCGGCCAGGCGGCGCATGACGCGCAGCACCTCCCCGGTCAGCTCCGGGTCCAGCGACGACGTGGGTTCGTCGAACAGCATGATGCGCGGCTCCAGCGCCAGCGCGCGGGCGATGGCGACGCGCTGCTGCTGGCCGCCGCTCAGTTGCGCCGGGTAGTGGCCCGCGCGGTTGGCCAGGTCCACGCGGGCCAGGTTGGCGCGGGCGCGCGCCTCCGCCTCCGCCCGCGGCAGGCGCAGGACCAGGCGCAGCGCCTCCATGACGTTGCCCAGCGCCGTCATGTGCGGCCACAGGTTGAACTGCTGGAACACCATGCCGATGCCCCGGCGCACCCGCGCGACCTCCGCCTCCGGCAGCCGCATCCGGGCGCCGGTGGGACCGGGGGCGAACCCCAGGGGCTGGCCCAGCACCTCGATCCACCCGGCGTCGTGCTGCTCCAGGAAGGCCATGCAGCGCAACAGGGTGCTCTTGCCCGAGCCGGACGGGCCGATCAGGCACGTCACCTCGCCCTGCCGGGCAACCATGCTGATGCCATGCAGGACCCGGTGCGCGCCGAACGACTTGCCCACGCCTTGCAGCCGGATCGCGGCGGCGTGGGTCACGCCAGCCGCGCCCGGGCCATCCGGCGCTCGATGGCGCGTCCGGCGGCGCCGGTGGCCTCCGTCAGCACCCAGTAGGCAACGGCGAGCAGGAACGCGGCTTCGGTGAAGGCGAAGTTGCTGCTGCCGATGCCGGTGATGACCATCGTCAGCTCGGGGACGGTGATGATGGACAGGACGGCCGTTTCCTTCATGAGCACGACCGCCATGTTGACCGCGGCGGGCAGGATCAGCAACGCCATCTCCGGCAGCAGGATGCGCCGCAGGGTCTGGGCGGGGGACAGTCCGGCCATGGTCGCGGCCTCGACATGGCCGCGCGGGACCGCCTGGAAGCCGCCGCGCATGATCTCGGCATAGTAGGCGCCGCCATAGGCTGCCAGGCCCAGCAGCCCTGCCGCGGTCGCGTCCAGCTCGACGCCGACCAGGGGACCGCCGTAGTAAAGCAGGAAAAGCTGGATCAGGAACGGCGTGCCGCGCACCACCGCCAGCACCAGGCCCAAGGCCGCATCCAGCGCCCGCCCACTATACTGCCGCAGCAGCGCCAGGGCCAGGCCCAGCGCGAGCGCCAGCGCCAGGCCGGGCAGCCACATCAGCAGCGTCACGCCGAACCCGGCAGCGACAGCCGGCAGCGACTCCAGCAGCAGCGCCGCGTTCATGTCACGCTCACCGGGCCACGCTCACTGAACCACGCTCACCGGCCGCGCCCCATGCCGCGCGACAGCAGCCCGCCGCCGCCGATCAGCACGGCGTTCAGCGCCAGGTAGAGCGCGCCCGCTGTGGCGAAGGCTTCGATGGGCCGGTAGGTGCTGGACGCGATGTTCTGCGCCGTCCGCGTCAGGTCGGCGATGCCCACGACGGATACCAGCGACGATGCCTTGAGGATCAGCACGGCCTCGTTCACGACCGAGGGCAGGGTCAGGCGCAGCGCCAGCGGGATGCGTATCCGCAGCAGGACCAGCAGGGGGGACAGGCCGACCATCTGCCCTGCCTCGACCAGCCCCGGCGGCACCGCCAGGAAGCCGCCGCGGAGGATCTCCGCCTGGTAGGCCGCGGTGCAGAGAGTGAGGCCCACCAGCGCCGCGACGGTGCCGGGCACGTTAATGCCGATGTGCGGCAGCAGGTTGTAGATCAGCAGCAACTGCACCAGCAGCGGCACCCCGCGGAAGAAGCTGACATATACGGCGCCCGCGGCCCGCAGCGCCCGGGACCGTGCGAGCTGCGCGGCGCAGACCAGGGCGCCGAGGGCGAAGCCGAGCAGGACGGACACCGTGCTGAGCGCCGCGGTGATGACCGCGCCGTCCAGCAGCAGGCCGAACAGGGTGGGGTTCACGATAGGGTGGGGTTCACGCAGGGCGGGGCGGAGCAGAGGTGGCAAGAGCGGGTCGCTGCTCCCTCTCCCTCCGGGAGAGGGCCGG